>Ga0172382_10009664_pt1 | contig 13106 bp, 7 predicted proteins | sample Leawel138RmetaG_FD_122245 | JGI IMG/M metagenome (GOLD analysis project Ga0172382, IMG submission 122245) | Leachate microbial communities from a municipal landfill in Southern Ontario, Canada - Leachate well 138R metaG | ecosystem: Engineered > Solid waste > Landfill > Unclassified | place...
ATCTCCGTCGCGGCGGGCGTCGCGTCATCGGCAGCGACCACCGGGCCACCGGCGCCGGAGACCTGGCCATGCACCTGAAGGCCCTGCTCCTGCGGGAAGGCGGATCGACACCGGCGCTGGCCGCCCGCGTCGGCCTGAAACTGCCCACCGGCCGTCGCAGTCGGGGCCTGGGCAGCGGCGGCACCGACGTGGGCCTCGGACTGCTGCTGGAGAAACATTTCGGTTCGGTGGCCGCCTTTCTCAACGCCGATGTCATCTTTCCCGGCGATATCGACGATCCCGAGGTGCAGGCCGAGACCTTCTACCAGGCGATGTTCGGGATGAGCTACGCGTTCACCGAGGTCTGGTCGGCCAGCGCCCAGGTGGCCTACACGTCCCGGCCTTTCGCCGGCACCGGCCTGACCATGCTCGACCGGCGCATCGTGGACCTGCTGCTCGGCATCACCTACCAACGGCCCGATGGCTTTTTCGTCCAGGCCGGCACCATGGAGGATATCGTCGACTCGGCCGACGCCGGCGCCGACATCAGCTTCTTTCTCAATCTCGGCTGGCATTTCTGAGCGTTGAAGACGCTTTTCTTCCCAGTCACATTTCGCTATCCTTTTTTCTATCGCCGCGGTTCAATTGGACCGCTCCGCCAAAACCGGCGCCGGTATTCGTGATGTCCGCCGGTGCCCCATGATCGCCAGACATTTCACATCCCCATCGAACATCGGGAGAAACCATGGGACCTTCCGTCAGAAAGGGCATGCTCGCCGTCGTGGCGGCCGTGGCCATCGCCTTGGTCGGCTGGTGGTGGTGGGCGCGGATGCAGACCGGCGGACCGGGGGCGGGCTTTGTCAGCGGCAACGGCCGCATCGAGGCCACCGAGATCGATATCGCCACCAAGTACGCCGGCCGAGTGGCCGAAATCTTCGTGGGGGAAGGCGATTTCGTCAAAACGGGCCAGGTGCTGGCCCAGATGCAAATCGAGGTGCTCAACGCCCAACTGGATGAAGCCCGGGCCCTGGCGCAACAGGCGATCAATGCCGTGGCCAGCGCCGAGGCCCAGGTGAAGATGCGCGAGAGCGATCTGGCGGCAGCCCAGGCCGTGGTGGTGCAACGGGAGAGCGACCTGGACAACGCCCAACGGCGCCTGGCCCGGACCCGCACCCTGTCCCGGGAGGGAGCCGCCTCCATCCAGCAATTCGAAGACGACCAGGCCGCCGTCCGTTGCGCCGCGGCGGCTCTGGATGCCGCCAAGGCCCAGGCCGAGGCTGTTCGGGCGGCCATCACGGCGGCCCAAGCCAATGTCACCGGCGCCCGTTCCGCCGTGACGGCGGCCTCGGCCACCATCGCCCGCGTCGAGGCCGACATCGCGGACAGCCGGCTCACCGCCCCCTGCGACGGCCGGGTGCAGTTCCGCATCGCTCAACCGGGAGAAGTGCTCGGCTCGGGGGGCAAGGTGCTCAACATGGTGGACCTGACCGATGTCTACATGACCTTTTTCCTCCCGGAAACCGTCGCCGGCAAAGTGGCCCTGGGCAGCGACGTGCACATCATCCTGGATGCGGCCCCCCGCCATGTGATTCCGGCCCGGGTGTCCTTCGTGGCCAGCGTGGCGCAGTTTACCCCCAAGACGGTGGAAACCGCCAGTGAACGGCAGAAGCTGATGTTCCGGGTCAAGGCCCGCATCGACAAGCGCCTGCTCCAACAGCATCTGGAACAGGTCAAGACCGGCCTTCCCGGCGTTGCCTGGCTCAAGCTGGATCCCCGGGCCGAGTGGCCGCCTTCCCTCACCGTAACCTTCGGGAGGCCGTCGTGAACGCCTCGGTTCCCGACGGCGTTCCGGTGGTACAACTGGCCGGCGTCGGTCTGCGCTACGGCAAAACAGTGGCGCTGGCGGCCATCGACCTGGAGGTGCCGCCGGGAACCATCGTGGGGCTGATCGGTCCGGACGGGGTGGGAAAATCCAGCCTCCTGGCCCTGGTCGCCGGCGCGCGGGAGGTTCAGCAAGGACAGGTCACGGTGCTGGGAGGGGACATGCGCTCGGCCCGTCACCGCCGGCGGGTCTGTCCGCGCATCGCCTACATGCCCCAGGGATTGGGCAAAAATCTTTATCCCACCTTGTCCGTGGCGGAGAACCTTCAGTTTTTCGGGCGACTGTTCGGCCACAACGCCGACGAGCGCCGACGCCGCATCGACGAACTGACCCGGGCCACGGGACTGTATCCCTTTCGCCATCGTCCCGTAGGAAAGCTCTCCGGCGGCATGAAGCAGAAGCTGGGCCTGTGCTGCACCCTGGTCCACGATCCCCAACTGCTGATCCTGGACGAACCGACCACCGGGGTCGATCCCCTGGCGCGCAACCAGTTCTGGGCCCTCATCGCCCGCATCCGCCGGCAGCGTCCGGACATGAGCCTGATGGTCGCCACCGCCTACATGGACGAGGCGGAACGCTTCGACCGGCTGGTGGCCATGGACGCCGGCCGCATTCTGGCCACGGGAACGCCGCGGCAACTGCATCGGCGCACCGGCCAACCCTCCCTGGAAACGGCCTTCATCGCCCTGCTGCCCGAAGAGCGGAAACGGGGACATTGCCCGGTGACCCTGCCCCCCTCGACCGGCAGCGGGGAGATCGCCATCGAGGCCCGGGACCTCACCATGCGCTTCGGCACCAACACGGCGGTGGACCACGTGAGCTTCCGCATCCATCGGGGAGAGATCTTCGGCTTTCTCGGCTCCAACGGCTGCGGCAAGACCACCACGATGAAAATGCTCACCGGCCTGCTACCCCCCAGCGAGGGAGAAGCCTGGCTGATGGGGCGCAAGGTCGACGCCCGGGACATCGCCACCCGCCGGCAGGTGGGCTACATGTCTCAATCCTTTTCCCTCTACGGCGAGCTGACCGTGCGGCAGAATCTCGTCCTCCACGCCCGGCTGTTCAGCGTCCCCGAAGCGCTTATCCCGGCGCGGATCAACGATCTGATGACCCGCTTCGGCCTTGACGGCGTGCCCGACGCCCTGCCGGGGAAACTGCCGTTGGGGTTGCGTCAGCGCCTGTCGCTGGCCGTGGCCATGGTCCACCAGCCGCGGATGCTGATCCTGGACGAGCCGACCTCGGGGGTGGATCCCGTGGCGCGGGACGCCTTCTGGCGGTTGCTCATCGACCTGTCCCGCAACGACAAGGTGACGATCTTCATCTCGACCCATTTCATGAACGAGGCCGAGCGCTGCGACCGCATTTCACTGATGCACGCCGGTCGCGTCCTGGCCAGTGACCGGCCCCAGGGCATCGTGGCCCGCCGGGGCGCCAGAAATCTCGAAGCGGCCTTCATCGCCCATCTGGAAGACGCCGCCGGAGCCGAAACCGAGGGCCGGCCCGGGTTGACGCTCCCGGAAGAGACGTCCGCGGCGAGGCTGTTGAAGAAACCGGGGCCTCCTCGTCGTCGAAGTCGGGGATCCAGCTTCTCCCGCGCCTTCAGCTACACCCTACGCGAAACCCTGGAACTGGCACGGGACCCGCTGCGGCTGGTGATGGCGCTGTTTGGCAGCCTGATCCTGATGGTCATCATGGGCTACGGCATCACCATGGACGTCAACAACCTCAGCTACGCCGTGCTGGACCGGGATCAAACCATCCTGAGCGAAAACTACACCCTGGCGCTTTTCGGTTCACCCTATTTCGTCCAAAGGCCGGCCATTGCCGATGATGCCGATCTCGACCGGCGCATGCGCAGCGGCGAGCTCTCCCTGGCCATCGAGATGCCGCCGGGCTTCGCCCGCGACCTGCTGCGCGGCGCCCCGGTGCAGATCGGCGCCTGGATCGATGGGGCCATGCCGCAACGGGCCGAGACCATCCGGGGCTATGTCCAGGGCATGCATCAGAAATGGCTGGCGGAAGTGGCCGCGCCCCGCCTCGGCCTGGACCTGGCCGCCGGCGCCGCCACCATCGAGACCCGTTTCCGCTACAACCCGGAGGTCAAGAGCCTGCCGGCCATGGTGCCGGCGGTGATCCCCCTGCTGCTGCTCATGATCCCTTCCATGCTCAGCGCCCTGTCGGTGGTGCGGGAAAAAGAGCTGGGATCCATGATCAACTTCTACGTCACGCCGACGACGCGCAGCGAATTTCTGATAGGCAAGCAGATCCCGTACATCGTGCTGGCCATGGCCAACTTTTTGTTGATGAGCCTGTTTGCCGTGACCCTGTTCGATGTGCCGGTGAAGGGAAGCTTCGCGACCCTTGTGCTGGCATCCCTGCTCTTCGTCTCTTTTTCCACCGGGTTCGGTCTGTTGGCATCCACTTTCACCCGCAGCCAGATCGCGGCGATGTTTCTCGCCATGATCGGCACCATGCTGCCGGCCATCCAGTTCGGCGGCATGATCAACCCGGTCTCGTCCCTGGAGGGCATCGGCCGGGTGATCGGAGAAATCTACCCCGCCACCCACTACATCCTCGTCAGCCGCGGCGTGTTCAACAAGGCCCTGGAAATGGGCGACCTCCATCACGCCCTGGTCCCCATCGGCCTGGCGGCACTGGTGATCCTTGGTCTTTCCATCTGCCTGTTGAAAAAGCAGGAGCGATAGCGGTGAATCGGGTTTCCAATATCTACCGGTTGGGGGTCAAGGAGCTGTGGAGCCTGGCGCGGGACCCGATTCTCCTGGTGCTGATCGTCTACAGCTTCAGCTTCCAGATCTACATGGCCGCCACCGGAATTCCCGAGCAACTCAACCGAATCCCCATCGCCATCGTCGACGAGGACGACTCCCCCCTGTCGGCGCGCATCGCCGCCGCTTTTCTTCCCCCGCAATTCATGCCGCCGCAGCGGGTGAGCATCGAGGCGGTGGATGCGGGCCTGGATGCGGGCCGCTACACCTTCGCCCTCGACATTCCCCCCGATTTTCAGCGCGATGTGCTGGCGGGCCGAAGCCCCACCGTCCAGCTCAACACCGACGCCACGCGCATGAGCCAGGCCTTCACCGGCAGCGGTCACGTGCAGCAGATCGTACTCGGAGAGGTGAACGAATTCGTCCAGCGCTACCGCGGCAGTCCGCCACCGCCGGTGGAGCTGGCGCTGCGGGTGCGCTTCAACCCCGCCTTGACGCAATCCTGGTTCGGCTCGGTGATGGAGATCATCAACAACGTGACGATGCTCTCCATCGTGCTGGCCGGCGCCGCCCTGCTGCGCGAGCGGGAGCACGGCACCATCGAGCACCTCCTCGTCATGCCCGTCACCCCCGCCGAGATCATGCTGGGCAAGATCTGGCCCATGGGACTGGTGGTGTTGCTGGCAACGGCGTTTTCACTGTCCGCCGTGGTTCGGGGAGCCCTCGGCGTCCCCATCGAAGGCTCGATGAACCTGTTTCTCGCCGTGGCGGCGCTGCAGCTCTTCGCCACTACCGCCATGGGCATCTTCATGGCCACCCTGGCCCGCAGCATGCCGCAGTTCGGCCTCTTGATCATCCTGATCCTGCTGCCCATGGAAATGCTTTCCGGGGGCGTAACGCCCCGGGAGAGTCTGCCGTTGCTGGCCCGACACCTGATGGAGCTGGCGCCGACGACCCATTTCGTCGCCTGCGCCCAGGCGATCCTCTACCGGGGGGCCGGCCTGGCGGTGATCTGGCCGCACGCCCTGGCCCTGGCCGCCATCGGCGCCGTGTTCTTCGCCCTCTCCCTGGCCCGTTTCCGCAAGGCCATCGGCCAGATGAACTGACGCGGCGCTTTTTCAGCCACAGGCCCTGCTCGGGAAGGAATGACGGAAAAAGGAACGCTTCCGCCATGCTTCGGCACCTCGTCGCCCCGGTCGATAGCTCCGGGCCAGGCCGAACGACTGAAAATTTTTCAGCTCTGCAATTCGATGATCCGGGCAAAGTGTGCCGGCGCCACGGGCATCACCGACAGGCGCTGGCCCTTTTTCAGCAGGGCCATGCCGGTCAGCGCTGAATCGGCGCGCATCTCGGCCAGGCTGATCAGGCGGGAGAACTTTTCCTCGAAGCAGACATCCACCAGGAACCAGATGGGGTGGTCGATACGGCTGCGCGAATCGTAATAATGGCTCGCCGGATCCAGGGCCGTGGGGTCGGGGTAGGCGGCGCTGCAAACCCGGGCCAGTCCCACCACGCCGGGCGGAGCGGCGTTGGAATGGTAAATCAGTACCCGGTCGTCCGGGCGCATCTGGTCGCGCATGAAGTTGCGCGCCTGGTAGTTGCGCACCCCTTCCCAGGCGGTGCGCCCGTCCCGGGCCAGGTCATCGATGGAATAGACGGACGGCTCGGTCTTCATCAGCCAATGGCGGGGAGGCTTTTTCATTGAACGCCATCCTTGGGGCTTCCCTGTTTCGTTCCGGTGGTTATCATCAGATTCAATTTTCAGCACCACCGCCGGCCACGGTGGTGCCCGGTTTGGCCAAACAGGTGACGGCGGGTTTGGCAAATGCCGGATAAACTTCCGCCGTCTCGTTCCGACTGAATCAGAACGCGTCCACCCCCCCGCCCCCGGTCTTGTCCCCCGGCCCTTCCGCCCGATCCGCCTGCAGCGACTCGATGCGGCTGACGAAATAAATGCCGATGAGGTACTCCGGCTGCCCCAAACGATTGATCCGGGGCAGCACCACCAGCCAGTCGCCGTGGCTTTCCCACAACAGCACCTTTTCCGCCCCCTCGCTCCGGTCCAGCGGTTGGCCGTACTTGTCCTCGAGCACCCGCAGGATCTCGGCGCCGGCCGCGTTGGCCAGGATTTCGAAGAACAGCGGATGCCGGGTCTTCTGGTCGAAGACCAGGCGCACCTTATCAAAGGCAGGGCTGTTGCGGGTGGGGTAGTTGTAGCGCAGGGTGAGGACGTCGTACTCCACCCGCTCGCGAAAATCGTTGTTCAGCCGCCGGTTGAGCCGGTGGAGATCCGGCAGAAAGCGCGCCAGCCACCCGGGACGCTGGAACTCCAGGTCCACCAACCCCCGCCGGGCCACGGCCTCGGCCCCCAGTTCCTTCTTGAGCCGGTTGCGGGCGGCCTCGTCCAGTACCGATTGGCGCCCCAGGCCGAAGAAGGTGAAGGTTTCGATCTTTGTCTCTTCTGCCGCCGGTCTAGAGTCCGTCTCCGGATCCTGGCCGCAGCTCCAGACCACTGCCAGAATGGTCAGGAGGAAGAAAATATCCAAACTTCGGTGGGCGAAGCCACGATGCTCCCGATGCTTGTCATCCAATGGCCTTCGCTTTATCATCCCTGAGCCTTTTTTTCGGGAAAGAAACCAACCGCCGGTGCGCCATCAGGCGCATCCACCCTTTCTAATAACCATAACACGAGGGCCGAATCACGCACAACCCGGGCATGGGCCCACTCGGTGCCGCCGCCCTTCCCTTTTATTTTTCTTTCTTGCGCCGGAAAGACGGTTTAGTATAAGCGGAAGCATTTCTACGTCAATTCCCCACTCAACAGTCCATAAAAACTACGGGTCTTCATCGACCATCCTTTGCCGATAATTTGCGTGGCGGCAAAGAGGCCATGGAAAATGGAACCTCATTCTCTCATCCGGAACGCCAACGGGCTGTGTCCAACGGGGAATGATCGGTTGCATGGCGGCAGCAGTGATTTTTTTCGGCGTCAGAAAATCAAAAAATGAAAAAGAGGAGGCAAACATGAGGAAAAAGGTCCCCATAAGATTCAGAATGACGCCGTCCCTCGGGTGGGTCCTCGCCTTGGCCATGCTCTTTGCCATCAACGCGGCCGATGCCGCAGACCTCGTGATCACGAACACCGCGGAAGACCGACAGGTTCTGGCCGATGGCGACACGCTGACGGTTAAAGGAGGCGGGCGGGTGGACGTGACCGCCGAAGACGCCGATGTCACTGCCGTCGGCGGGGATGCGGCCGATCCGGAAATCGGTTTCACCAACGGCCGCGTAACCGTGGAAAACGGCGGCGCCATCATGGGCAAGGGCAAGGCGACGTCAGGCTACCCGAACGATATTAACACCAGGGCCATCCTCACCGATGCCGCCGGTGACAGCACTTTTGGCCTTACCAACGCCGGCATCATCGCCGCCACGGCAGAGGCCGTCGATCACGACGCCCAGGCCCGTGCCATTCAGGTTTTCAACCCTACATTCGACACCAACACCGGCGCCGTTCTGGTTGAGAATCTCCCCTCTGGAACCATTTCAGCCTTTGCCAACAGCACGCTGGAGGGAGAAGCATCCGCGCGGGGCATCCACGCCGGCAAGGACATCATCGGAACCATCACCAATTACGGCAACATTTCGGCATCGGCCCAGGGGGGTGACGCCACCAAGGCTTTCGGCATCCAGTTCGAAGAGGGCCTGACCCTGCTGAACTACGGCGCCATCGAAGCAAACGTCAAAGTCTTCACCCAGGCGGATTCCGTTTACAACAGTCGCGCCATCGGGGTTTTTGCCGACAATCTCTCGGATCCCGATGACGATGTCGCCATTTTCAATCAGGCAGGCGCACGTATCACGGCATCTGCGCACTTCCAGGTTGGCGAACACATCGATGACAACCCCGGCGCCATCGGGATCAAGGTGGCAGACGGGTGGTACTTGTCCGGGGCGGGCGTGGGCCCCCCTGTCTTAAGCCGCCGGGTCGTCAACGACGGAACGATTTCCGCCACTTCAACCCTCCATGCGGTGGATGAAGTCTACGAAAACCCCGGCGCCGGGGGAATCAGGGCAGGCCATACCGGAACAGCCAATTCCGTGGCCGATCAGGTGCGGACATCCCGGCTGGAGATCACCAATAACGGAGTGCTCAACGCCGAAACCGAGATCGCTTCCGCGGATGAAATCGATGACAATCCCGGGGCCTTCGGCATTCGAACGGGCCGCACCGAAGCCTATCAGAGCGGCTCCGGCGGGGCCGGCGCGGTGGCATCCACCGCCATTGTCAACAGCGGCGCCATGTCGGCCAGGGCCGGCCTTACCGCACCGAACATCCATGAAAACTCGGGTGCCTACGGCATCCAGACCGGCTGCACTTACGCCGCCGACAGCGATGACGATGCGTCCAGCACGGCCACCGCCACCACCACCATTGCCAACTCGGGGACCATCGAAGCGGCGGCGGTATTCAAGGCCGACGAACACCTCAATGAAAACCTGGGGGCCTTCGGTATCCGGACAGGGGAAACCTACACGGCCGGAGGATATGAGTCCACGGCCACCACCACCATCGTCAACAGCGGCCGCATCACTTCCAGCGCAACCCTGACGGCGCCGGAGGTGGAGGAAAACAGCGGCGCCTTCGGCATCCGGAGCGGCAATGATCGAAATTACGCGGACGATGGACGCTATCATGTCACCGTCACCAACAGGGGAAGCATCCGTGTCGATGCCACCATCGAGACCGACGACAGCGATGACAACAGTGGCGCCTTCGGCATCCGCACCGGCACGGCCAAGGTGATCAATACGGGGACCATCGATGCCAGCGCCACCATCAACGGCCTCGACGACAGCGCCTACGACGGCGCCTACGGTATCCGCACCGGCGATGGGGCCGCCACGGTGATCCACAGCGGTGCCATCACCGCCGGCCTCATCGACCATGACACCTCCACCAAGCAGCGGGCCGTGGGCATCATGACCGGCCGGGATTACAACCAGATTCATCTCAGCGGCGATGTCACGGCCACGGCCTCCGGCGGCGAGGCCTACGCCATCGTCATGGGCTGCCAGAATCAGGGGGATGCCAACGCCCTGATGGTGATGAATGGCGCCCGCCTGGTTGGCAATGTGCTCAATGCCGGACCGACGGGATCGACAAACGGTGCGGCCACGGCCGTCTTCGGTTTGCAAAAGACCCCCGAGGCAATGGCCGACTTCGGTCCCCATGCCGATTTCAGTGAATTCAGCGCCGCCCTGAAGGCCAATCCCCAGGGCGGCCTTGCCGGCGTCCCCGTGGACGACACCTTCTCCTTCACCTTCAACGATGATTTTCTCGGCGAGGCCGGTTGGAACCTCCTGCTGATGGGTGGCACCACCACCCTTTACAACTCGGCCGCCAGCGCCATCCACGAAATGCGGGTGGCGCCTCGGGCCACCTTGGCCGGCAATGTCTACGTCGCCGGCAACTTCACCCAGATGACCGGGAGCACCTACCTTGCCCGGGTGGGGGACAACGGAAAAACCGATCATCCAAACGACGCGCTTCACATCACCGGCAAGGCGAACATCGACCCAGGCGGCAAACTGAAGGTCACCACCGACGGCTACGTGGCCGACGGCGACATTTACACCGTGCTCTCGGCGGGCACGCTGGAAGGTTTTTACGCCGCCGAGGATCTGATCGAAAACTCCACCGTGCTGGACTATACGCTGATCGATGACAACGACAACACCGTCAAGCTGGCCGCTTCGCGGATCCCCTACCGCGCCCTGGGCATTGGCGGTAACGCCGGCAGCGTCGGCAGCGCCTTGCTCGATCTGGCCGCTTTGCGCAACCCCGATGCGCTCCGTTACCTCGCCTTCATCGACAACAGCACCACCATCGCCGAGCTGGACACCATCTTGTCCAGCATGGCACCGGACGAGTACCCCAGCCTCATCGACGCCAGCATGGCCGGCGCCCGGCTCTATCGGTCCTCGGTGGTGGGCCGAATGGGCAATCTGCACAGGAACAGCGCCAACCGGACAACGCGCTATGCCAGCAACACCGTCACCTCCGACGGCCCGGTCCTCTCGCGCCTTTCCGCCACCGAGCGTCCATCGGGAGGCGGCAGCGTCTGGGCGCGCACCATCGGGCTGACCGCCGAGCAAGACCCCGACAAATCACTTTCGGGTTTCAAGATGGACACCATCGGCATCTCCCTGGGCTACGACCGCAAGCTCAACGAAGCCCTGAGCATGGGCGTCGGCTTCGGCCTCAATAACAGTGACATGGATTCTGACGACGGTAGCCAGACCGAGATCGACGGCCACAATATAGGGCTTTACGCCACCTTCTCCACCCCGGCCTTCTATGTCGATGGCGGTATTTTCTACGCCGGCGCCGACTATGAATCCCGGATCAGGCGCCTCCTGACGGGGCTGGCGCGCAGCACCACCAACGGCAGCCAGTGGGGCGCCTACCTGGGAGCTGGCTACACCCTCGTGGAGACCCGTCGTCTCTACGTCATCCCCACCGCCTCGCTGGAATGGGCCCGGATAGATATCGACGGGTTCACCGAAACCGCTGCGACGCTGCCCTACCAGGTCAGCGACTATGACGCCGAATCCTTCGTGAGCACCCTGGGCTTGCGCCTCGGCAGCGAGCTGATCAAGGGGGTAAACACCGAGCTGCGGCTTGGCTGGGCCCATGAATTCGGTGACACCGACCGGGTCATGAAGGCCCGTTTCGTCGGCGGCGGCACCGCCACCTACGCGTTTACCGGCGTGGAACCCGAAAAAGACAGCGCCCGGGTGGGGTTGGGACTCAACACGGATTTTGGCCACAATTTCAATCTGAGCATTGACTACGACGGCGAATTCCGCAGTGATTTTGACGGCCACAGCGTCTCGGCCATGCTGCGCTACAACTTCTAATCCAACCGGGCACTGGTGCCCTGGAGTGCATGACCAACAAAGGGTCGCGGCCATTGCCGCGGCCCTTTGTTCCACCGTTACCGGCGAGGAAATCGCGCGTGACATCCGATAGAAACGGTCCCTGGCGCAAAACCGTCCCTCCCAGGCTTCTGGCAGTGCTCTGCCTGGCTTGGCTGACCGCTGCCTGCAGCGCCCCGCGCCATGGACTCGATGCCTGCCTGACCGCCGGCTGTGAATCCCACCGCGAAGCCGTCACCCTCAGCGCCCGTTACCGGGTTCGTACCGATGCCGGCATCGCCGCCGCCCGGCAGACGGCCGACTTCATGGAACAGGCCGCCGACCTGTGGGGTCCGCTGTTCGGTGATCCCGATCCGGCGGTGCTCCCCCTCGAGGTCCACCTCCACCAAAATACGGCCGACCTTTCCGCGCTGCTGGCCCGCCGGAATCTCTCACCGCTGGCCACGGGTCTTTACCTGCCGGGCCCTACTCCGACCATTCACACGACCTGCTGCGGCAAGGAGCCGGGACATCCCTACCGGACGCTGCTCCACGAAGGGACGCATCAGTTCGTTCATCTGGTGGCGGGCTGTCCCGTCCCCCGCGGCTATGGCGATAACACCGGCGTCCGGCTTGCCATTCCCTTGTGGCTCAACGAGGGGCTGGCCGCCTACTACGAGGGGGCCTTTGTCACGCCGGATCGACTCGAAGCCGGACGCGTGGCCCCCCTGCGCTTGAAACAGCTCCAGCAAGCCCTGCGCCGGGGGCGGGCGCCCTCGGTTGGCAGTCTGATGGCAAAACACTACGGCGCGTCTTTCGCCCCCGTCGATTACGCGACGGCCTGGGGCATTGTCTATGCCTTGATGCAGGAGGCACCGTTGTCCGTCGAAAAAATCACCGGCCGGCAATGGATTCAAGGGGTGGTAGAAAAATCCAGGCAGGGATGGGGCGCCCTTGACTCGATTTCATCGAATCGACCAGCTCGCCGTTGGTGGAACCTGATCACCGAGCGCACGCGAGCGGATTTTGAAGCCTATCTCGCCGGGAGCGGGATCGGCCTTCCGGAATGGGAGGCGCGATGGAGAAAGTGGATCCTGTCGCTGCCTTGAATGCCCCCAGCCTCCAATTTGCCGGAACTACTTCATCTCGTCTGTGATTGCGTTAACTTGTATGAAAACCTTCCGCAAATCTTCAGCCTTTTGACATGGCCCCCGGATCAAGTCCGGGGTGACGGGAAAGGGCCTCCCTGACCCGGGACAGGGGGAACGAACGGCTGAAAAACACCGGATAGTGGTTGGCCCGGACTTGGTCCGGCATCCGGTATTTTTCCGTCATTTCCTGGCTTGATCAGAGGAATCCATGTTTATCGGAACGCGATGGCGGAAAATAATCCGGAAGTTGTCGAAAACCGTTGGCGCAAACCCCAGCAGCACCATCTCCTGCAATCATTGCGAACGCGGAGAGGAACCTGCCGTCGGCCGAATCCTTTCCTCGAACCATCGCTCCGGTGCCCGGGCAAAACCGGCGCCCAGAACCAGCCGCAGCAGGGCCACCAGGGCCCAGAGAAAGCCGATGGGCAAAACGACGGTGTCCAGGAC
>Ga0172382_10009667_pt1 | contig 13100 bp, 14 predicted proteins | sample Leawel138RmetaG_FD_122245 | JGI IMG/M metagenome (GOLD analysis project Ga0172382, IMG submission 122245) | Leachate microbial communities from a municipal landfill in Southern Ontario, Canada - Leachate well 138R metaG | ecosystem: Engineered > Solid waste > Landfill > Unclassified | place...
ATAAAAACCTCGTAAGGGACTTGCGAGTACACGTGTGGAGCGACAGTAAGACTTCTAACTCTTCGGAGCAGTAAGCAAGTCGCTGTGAAGCACGAAGCCCATTCATCACGAAGTGTGGGTGGGTAGTTCACAAAATAAAGAAAATGCAATCGAAATGGATAAAACAACGCCCGCTTGAATCCATAAAGAAGTAGAAATGACGTTAGTATGTAATAACCCTATAACTATCATAAAATATTTCAATATGTAGTAAATTAGTTTGCTCCCTATGATGGATAAAAATATAGAAGGGAAAATAATTCGTATTTTATGAAAGAAAGTAAAAAATAAAAAGACGTTCACCCCTAATTCAATAGAAATCAAAAAATTCTTCAAAAATATTGGGTGTCCAGATACTAAGAAAGAAAATAAAGGAAGAGTAAAGGCTAAAAGATAGGCGTTCATTTTATTTTTTAAGAGCAAAACACTACCCAAAACCATTATTCTCATAGGGTCTATCAAATATAAAGGAAACCCAAGTAAATGAGAAAAAGTAGGTAACAAATAAACTGTTCCTAATAATAAGACATCCCATAATGTAATTTTAATGTATTTATGAAGAGCAATTACCATAACAAATCTTGTTTTAAAAAGGTAAAAAAGAGTAATTCATAATCGTTTGTTGGTGTCTAGCTAAACGATATTCATAAATCGAATCTAAAGCGCAATACTCCAACAAAGACTTAACATGAGTTTGACTTTCTAATAAAGACATTATTCGATTTAAAGCATTGCCATGCTTTTCTTCAGATCGTAAATAAGGACTTACTTCTGAAGCATAGTCTACAATCCCAAAATTAACATAAGTTTGAAACTTTAAGCCTGTAATTCCTGAACGATTATCTAATAAGTGAGCAGCTAACATTGAATCCCACGTCCAATTCCTTACGTCCACTCCTAATCGTATTTTGGACCAGGTATTTTCAAACTTCATATTGTGAGCCATCTTCCCTATACTCTCATTTTTTAACAAGCGAATTAAAGGACTACACTCTTTTTTAGTGGGGGGAAGAAGAAAAACATATGCATGATCTTCGGAATCAGCAACCGACACGCATACGATTCGATGCCCTTTGGCGTAGGGTTTAATTCCAGTTGTTTCAAAATCGAAAGCTATTAAATCAGAAGTAATCGAATCCAATACATTTAAATCAGATATGTATTCAATAATTGGTTTTTTATATCTAATCAAAGGTTGCTCTACTTTGGAGAGGGCTTGTGCTAAATCGGTTTCCCATATTTTCTTTTCAGCTCCTTTATCTGAACGCTCTACAAAACTAGGATGAAAGGTAGGACAAATCCAAGCTTTGAAATCCTGATCTGGAATTGTCCATCCTCTCCAAGTAGATATATTTTCTATACTGTTTTTCCAACGATGTCCTATCAAACTAAATACTGCTGAATTACCTAACAATATAATCACTTTAGGCATATGTTCCTGAATAACTCGTATATTAGTCGATCGACAACTTTCAATTTCTACTCCTAATGGAGTACGATTCTCCCCTTCATCGTTTATAGGTCTACATAAACAAGCATTTATACATAAACAATCCCGAAACAAATCTACTTCAAGTTTCTCTAAAGTGCGTTGTAATAATCGTCCTGTTTTTCCTTGAAAAGGCTTCCCCGTTCGATCTTCCACCTCCCCTGAGGCTTCCCCCATGACAACGATCCCTTTACGAAACTCTCCATATGGTTTCATTCTAGGAGAGATGCTTGTTTTATACAATCCACAAGAAGCACAAGAACGAACCTTGCCATCTGGTCGAGATGTACTAGCTGTTTCTTTTTTGGTAAAGAATCCTGGTAAAGGCATAGTAAAGGAGTGTTTTTAATATCTCACTGCCATAATATAAATCCAATCTTCCCCTTCAAATTTAATCAGTTTGGGATTCAATGTAAAAGTCTTTGTTTCTTTGATAATATCTTTAAACAAGGCAGGTGTAATACTAAAATTCACATCTTCTTGAAATTCTACTTTGAGTTTTTCCTCAAACCACCCTGCGTCTGATTCAGAACGAATAGTCAACTTTTGTTTCTCTGCTTTAAATAAGATTTGTTCCTCTAGGAATGAATCCCGTTTAGCAAACACACTAGCCCGATCTAATACGTCTTCAATTCCATCTGGTAAAGTTAATTCAATTCCCTGAACCTGAATTAAAGCGGTAGTATCAGGAAATTTATCTTCATTCTTACGACAAGAAATAATCGTACCCAAATCTGTTTTGAAATGAACCCATCCTTTCCCGTTTGCTATTTTATTAGGAGCTAATCCAAATACTTTTCGAGCAGTGTCTGAGGGGAGTAAAAAAGTAGGTATTCCCAACTCTTTATTTAAAACCAATCGACTAATACGATGCCCATCGGATGCTTCCAAAAAACCTTGATCATTGCAATGAATGTTCATTAAATTGGGTTTACTACTTTCCCGACCACACGAAGGGATTACGAATTTCAATCCCCTCATAAAGTTGGTAGGTAAGAGGTGCCAATCTTCAATCTCCCCTATCTCCTGCAGAGGAAGTTTGATTTCTTGAAACAAGGTTAAACCCGCTTTAGCTCTACCAGCAGTAATGAGTATTTCATTTTCAGATACTGTAATGTCAATATCTTCTTTTGAAATACGTTGTAAAATCTTATACAATTCATCGGCTTGTATAGCCCCTTCCACGTCCAGTCCTTCAATAGGATGACTGATACTGATTTCGTCGTTGTAGGTAACTACTCTATTTTTCATAAAAGCGAACGACGTACTTTGTTCGATTACTTCTCGATTAGCCAATCCAGGTCTAACAATTTCCAATGCAGTTAATAATTCTGAGCGTTTCATAATTTATTAGGATTTAAAGAATATATTTGTTGTTTTTTAAAAGGGTTCATTTTATCTTTGAATCGTTCCAGTCCTACATTACCTAATGATCCTCCATCGTTTACTAATTTACCTTGTTGCTGAATTTCTGGATGAGTATAGAATAAATATCTAGCAAATTCATCCAAAAAAGGAATATCTGGACGAACTATACAATATCGAAAATTAATGTATCTGTAATTCTCATCCCATATGTTGAGGGCTATTAAATGCTGAGATTTATCATATAAATAATGTTTATGAACCCCTATCTTTGTATGATCTTCTAAAGCATATGAATATAATAATTCTACATCTAATATATCGTTTATTTTCTCCCCTACCCATTGATTTACTAAATCTAATGCTTCATTGTTTAGTGGAGTATTTACATACTCCCAACTTCCATTTCGAGTAGGGTATTTTCGAATGTTTTTCCTATACACTTTCCAATATTTTCCTCCCAATTCATTGAAATGTATAGGATCGAACGTGAATTGCCAATCTAAAAATGATCCTATTTTGAAACCTTCTATCGAATGATTTAAAAAACCAGCCCATATAGGTTTATTCCAAGATAAAGCCTTATTATTTACTTTATCCGATACAGGAGGTAAAACAATCCATTCGTCATCTTCCATCCACATCCAATCCTGAAACGAATATACCTGTACTTTAGATAAATACAAATAAGCTAAACTGGTAAAGAAATTAGGATCTATTTGACATTGTTCTAACTTAGTCAAATAATCCTGTACGTTTCTTATTGTCAACCGTTGTTTTTTTATCATTTACTCCTGATTTAGAATTAGTAGAATACTTGGATTGCAAACGAGCTACCAACTTCTTGCTAATTCCTCCTGTTTTACGACTTTTGCCTCCCATGGTACTTCTCCTTTCTAATATTTTTAAATGGAACGAGATTCTTTAATTTCTATAATTTCATCATATAAACAACACGCTACAATGGCCGTAAAAGATCTTTTCTTTTCTGTGGTAGAAGGTTTTACTATAATAAAATCATTCGATTCATTAATTTGAGGAAAGAAGAATCGCAACGTTGGACTAGATCGCTTCTCATCTTCAGGCTGAATCGAAAATAATGCCTTAAAATCATTCGTTTTAATAGCAATAGGTCCAAAATCGGCTATTAAAGTTTCATGGAACAAAGGGGATTTTACTTTTTCTATTTCGATGATTCCTCCTGAATAGATATTTCGTTGAATTATTCTAATACCACCTTCTTTAGTACCAGAAAATTCGATATGACTTAAATCAGAATCTATCAATTCCAATACTTTATCAGATAAATCAACCTGAGGACGATTTGACAAATCGTAAGCATATTTAGCATACAATTCTTGAACTTCTAATGGAGTGATATCTGTCGTTCCACAACTTTTCTTTCGTTTGAACTCCCCATTATCACTTATAAAAACAATATTACCATCTATTTCTTCAAAGATATTACTGTCGTAATCATTAGCTTTGAATGAAATAGGTTGTTCAAATTTCTTTTCTTCACTCCGAAGTTTAAATCGTAATAATACGGTATGATCGTAATTGAGAATAAAAATCTGATCTTCAATTGCGTATATGGTATTACGCAACCCCCCACTTTGATCCAAAGCTACGGCGTTAGAAAAAATAGCTTCTACAAGTCCTGATATTTTCATAATTTAAAAGTGTTATAAAATTTCTTTAATCAAATCCTTTCTATAATCTGAATCTTCCTTTCTCCAAATTACTCCATCTTCATCTAATCCACAAGGAACTAATCCAGCTGCCCAACGTTGACTATACGCTACATTACCCTCTATATTCCATAATCGGTGAACCTCTTCTTTTATATCATCGGTAAGAAATCCTCCATGTAGGTTAACCCATCGATCAAAATCCTTCCATCGTACTGGAAATCCTTCTCGTAAAGATATATAACGAGAAGCCATTACCGTACACCCATAATTCCATCCTCGATCGAACCAATCCTCTACTTCGCAACAAATATCTTGATCGTTAGTAGGAGTATTTCCTAAATCAAACGTAGAACAACTGAAACCTTTATCGCGAAACAGTTCCATGAACTTACCTAACAGGATTGAACCTAATGGCTGACTGTCTGCTCCTGCTATAAACATTCTATCATAATCATATCCTTCATTAATGAAATCTTGTCGAATACCTGAATTATTCGCTGTATAACTATAAGTATCGAAAGTAATATGACGAGAACCAGCGTCCCAAATATCTTGTATATACTGTTCTACGTCCTCTCTACGATCCGTCAATAGAAACAAATAGGGTTCAATTCTAGGAACAGCTCGTACTCCCGCTTCATTCAATCTACGCAAAGCCTCTAATCGTCGAGCATAGGAAGGAGCCCCTGGTTCCAAGCGTTTTATAATCCTTTCATTAGAAGTAATCATAGTGATATGAACAGCAGCTTTTGCTTTATTATCAGCCATCGCTCGAACATAAGCATCCTGTGCAGGGAGATCCGATTTACTATTTATCATTACCGGATACTCAATGTCTCGCAAATATTGTAACATTTGAAGACTTATTCCGTATTTTTCTTCACTGCGAGTAAAATCCTCGAATCGTATTCCCATACGCAATGGAATTTCTAAGGCAAATGCTTTTGTAATCCCTTTTAAATTAAATTTATCTTCTTTGCTCATGGCTCGATATTTAGCCATTTTATCCATCTCCGCTTTATAATAATCTGGATTACAATGACGTAAGCCCATTGTTTTACTGTTATCAAAAAAAGCAGTGTATAGACTAGCTCTGAAGTTATTGGCATAGCAATACTTACATCCAAAGTTACAAAACAATCCATCCCAGATGTCCATGTTAAAAGGCATAGGACAAGCAGCTGAACGAGTCGATAATTCTAAAAAAGAATTTATTTGCTCCGTGTTAAGCAATCGTTCTTGTTTACGCCATTTTCCATAGCGTAAATTAAATTGACTGTAATTTTTCTTCCTTCCTTTTTCTCGTACTGCTACTGCTTCTCTTTGAAAAGAGTATAATTGAGTCATACGAGGAACCACCTTGATTATTCTTTTTCGTAAATCCCAGTAATTCATATAATATATTTTTCGTAAATACGTTGTACTGTTTCGATTTGTTCACTTAAATCTATTCCTACCATGGGGGCTAATTCGTTAGCCGATTTCAACAACCCTATTAATTTACCTAAATAAGGTAAAGCAGAACGTTCTATCAATAATTCAGGGAATAATCCCTTTTTGGGATAAGGATAATCTGGATGAAATGAAGGGTCTAATAAGGCTTTAAAACACTTATGATTACTGTCAAACGTCTGACGGGGATCCCATTTACCATCTTCTTGAATTTTAAAGATGGTAGTTTCAGTGAAATCAGGTTGATTTCCCACTACTGTGTAGCCTGGCCATTTCTGCTTTAATATTTTTCGTAAAACAATCACGCTACAATTTTCTTTACTACCACTCATAATCAATTACTTTTTAAAATTACAAACTTTGTATCTCATCTCCAAATTTTTAGATTAGTTTTTACTCTCCATCCTTTAAAACAAGGTAGGAAGACTAGATGTGTTGTTTCGATGTTCATTACCTTCTTTTCTACCATATACGTTCATTCCACGAACGTGATCCAATATGACAATTTCAGGAGAATCCTTTAAATTGTAATAATTTCCTTTTCCATTCCAAGCCTCTTTCATATGTTTATAAGCTAATGGATGTCGAAATTCTATGGCTTCCATATCATCCCAACTAACACTCCCTTTTTGACGAATAAGAGAACATGCATGTTGAAAAGTAAATTCATAAGGAACAAACAATCCATCTACTCCACAGCAACTTTCGCAATCACTATCGAAAGGAAAATTTACAAAATCTGGACTAGATGCTTTTACTCCTTCTTTACGCAATATATTGAAAAAGGATTTACCTATAGGACGCCAATTTTCATCTAAATTTCCTTCTAACATTTTCACATAGTTAAATCCACGACTTTCAAATTCTCGTTGAGCTATTTTGTAATTGCTAGTACGATAATTATAAAAACTGACATGACGAGCGCCCGTCGATTTAGCTATTTGAGCGTATGATTCCAGTACTTCTTGTTTATGATTTATCCCATACATAATAGGCTCCCATCGTACTCCCGTCCAAATACCTAAGCGATTCAGTTCCTTAACCATAGCCCATCGCATAGAAGCAGGAGGACTACCTGGTTCTAAAACATAATTCAACGTATCAGTACCTCCCATTATAGCTACTATAACGGCACAATGTAATTCTCGAATTATATCCAAATATCGTTCTAATCCTAAAAAATGTGATTTGGTCTCGAATATAACAGGTACTTTATACTCCAAAAACAATCGTAATACTTGTTCCGTTACATTATATTTGAAATCCTCTACAGGAAAAGTCTCGGCTTTACTACCCATATTAAAAGGCAATCCTTGACGAAGACAAAGAATTATCCAATTGGTAGTACTTTTATCTGTACCAAACGCTCGATCAAACAACTTTCGATAATCTTCAGGATCACAAGGACGAACTAAATCACGAGACCATCCATTATAGTATTTATTATACAATCCTTCTTCCATTTCCCGACAAAAACACCACCAACATCCCATAGAGCAACCTGAATATACGTCACCTCCGAAGGCTTGAGGACAGCATAATGAATCCCCTCGAAATCCAGCAATACTTTTAAATCCTAATTGAGATATATTCTTCTTCATTTACAATTGTTTTAATATAGATTGAGCTATTTCACTAGGACTTTCTTTGTTAATGATAAAAGAATCGAATAAAGCCACCTTACCATAATTTTTATTGTAACGAATAATAGGTTTTCCAATTTTACTTATGGAATAAGACACTAAAGGATTGGAATTTACTAACAATTTAGCACTTTCTTGTTGTCGTTCAAAAGAAGCCGTTCCTCCAGTACCTGAAGATATGGTATTTCCTACTACGTTCATGACCATGACAGAGGATAATCCTTCATATTTAGCTTTGTATACTAAATCCAGATCTTCAAAATATCGTAAAGCATTATTAGCTATTCCTATACGTTTCAAAGCCTTTACCGACCAAAGTACTCCATTTCCTATTTGAGCTGTAAAAATATATTTATCGGTTGGGTTTTGATAAAAATAAAGATTCCCTATAAATCCAGCACGTATTGTAGCCACTCCTAAATTGGTAATTTCTGAAAAGGCATCGAACAATCCATTTATCGAAGTAATCAATTTTACGTCAGCATCTAATCTAAAAACAAAATCAGCGTATTGCAAAGCAATGCTTTGAATTATATTTTCTTTACCTCCTACCCCTACATTACTTTGCAACTGAATGTAAACATAAGATTCTAATTCAGTAGTTACGATTTTGTATAATTCATCTGATTTATAAGGACTATCGTCATCTATAATAACATACAACCAACGCTCTTTTCTTTCTTGTTCGTTGTCTCGAAGTCGCAATAATGAAGATATTAAATTATTAAACAACTTGGTAGGTTTTACTATAGTGACCTCCCCTTTTGAATTGATTCGTTGTCCTGAAAAATAAAATCCTATTCCTACTACACAATGATAATGATCATAGGGTATATTTTTATTTATTTTCATCGTTTCTTACTTAAAGGCATTTCATAATGTTGAATGGAACTTGAAGGGACTTCGATGCTTTGGAAATCTCTGCGAATATTTTTTAGATATTGAATTTGATTAGGATCTATTCCCATTAATTTAGTAGCAGCTACATCCACTTCCCACTGATCAATACCTGAAATCAGTACTTTAGAATAAATAGGCAACCCACACTGTTCAGAATATTCTGCCCCTACGATTCCATCCATTACCGTAAATCGTACAAAGGATTTAGTTAATTGATACAGATCTGCTAATCGTTTATGTAAAATATTTGCATTAGCCCGTGGATGCATAGATCCTTTTTGTGCCATGGTACCCATCATATTTTTTATAGCTCCAGTAACGCCCGCCATAGTATGTACTTTCATTTTAGGTAAATTTATCACTACATCACAAGCTAACATGTAATCTGAAAATTTTACCCCATACAAACTTAAATATTTTTCTAATCGTTGTAAAGTAAACTTATGAAAATTAGGACCATCCTGTAAAGGAATCAAACATACTTTTCCAGAATACTTTTCTTCTAAAGCATCATATCCAGTAGTTTTCATAGTAGCTTCCCATTGATTTTTAAAACCACATTCTCCTACTATGATTTCTTTAGCTTCTTCAGCAATCAATTTTTGAATTACTAATTCAGTAACTCGAACATCGGTGGTACTATCAGAATCCCATAAACTTTTTGGAGTTACTAAATTAGGTTTTAAAAATACAGAAGCCCCCTTTACTTGGGGAAACCCTTGCCAAAAATGATCCGGTATAGAATTTAATTGGAGGCTTCTGTATGTTTTATTTTCCAGTACTACTACCATACTATGATTATTCAGTAGGAAGTTTCATAGTAGGAGCAAAATGACGAACAACAATGCTTACCAATTTAATAATCCCTCTACTTTCATTGTTATTCGCTTTACCGCCTTGATTTACAATAGCTTTGTTAGCAGCTTCTACCCATTCTTCAATTGTTTTAGGATTTGTTTTCAATCCGTCACATACCGCATCCGTTCTCGTATACAACGATTTAGGAGCAGCTTTTGTTTTTTCAGGTTTAGGAGCAGCTTTTGTTTTTTCAGGTTTTTTAGTTTCCTTTTTCTCAATGACTTCTTTCTCTTGAGGAGCAACCCCTTCTGTTTCTGCTTTAATTAAAACTTTTAACATACTTTCTCTCAAAGCCTGGGCATCGAATTTACCTGCTACACCAGACCGTAAAGACTCAAATACAGCATAACTTTTAACCAATCGTTTTAATTCTTTTACTCGATTAGTTAAATCCAATTTAGAAGTAGCCTTGATTTTTTTAATCAAATCAGAGTAATCATTACCGACCTCTTCCTCTTCCACTTCTTCTTCATCTTCTTCCACTTCCACTTCCTCTTCCACTTCTTCTTCATCTTCATCTTCCACTTCAGGGGCTTTCGTTTCAATGCCCTCCCATAATCCTAACGCTTGTAGCGTTTTAATTGTACCTGGAGAAAACTCGTCTGTCTCATAATTAACTAATTCCATGGCATCTTCGATACCTTGTTTCAATTTACTTTCAGTCACTCCATTGATTGGGATAGGGGGTTCCAATCCAAGAACTTCATTGAGTTCTTTAGCTACCATAATTAACTGTTTCATAACACTTTATAAATTTAAATGATTAAAAATTATTTTAACTAAAAAGGTTCAAATTATTCTTTTACTTTATTATACGATGCTTGAACTTTTGATTTACGAAACATTCAAAATTTATTTTTAAAAATACGAAGTGATGTAAGGTAAACCCCGTTTAAGATTTTGCAAAACATGTACTACTCTATTAGGATTACTTTCACCCTCTCGCACTACTATTTCGTTGATACGCAATATACCTAATTCTTTTTCACGTCCTTTGGGGTCTTGATTTAATCCAAAAAGAGCCGTCACGTGACCATACTTTCGTTTATCTTCACTAAAATTTTTCAATTGCAAAAGATTTCGATCATAACTATCCGCATCGGCTTGAGTCGCTGTTATTACCAAAGGATCAATCCCTCCTCTTTTTTCTTGAGACAATAATCGAAGATTTTTCCAAATTTCATTCTGTTGGTGTCTAAATTCTTGTTTAGTACTTGGTACTAATAAATCTGCATAATCAATAATAATTATATGAGGTATGATTCCATCCGCTTTATACCATTCATCTAATAATCCTTTCATTTCAGAAATAGATAAAGTCCCATTAGCATGAGAAGATAAAATTAATCGTCCTCTACTGTGCATAAAATGTTGTTCAAATAATCGCTTTGCTGTATTTTTTTCCAATGGTCCTTTTACTTCAATACGTCGTAACCAAGGAACTCCCCATGAATGACAGTAATAATCTAAACAATTATGACAAGGTTGATAATCCGGATTATTCAAATACGCTTCCTTCAACATTTCGTAAGTAGGAACATCCCGTATATCTTTTTCTGTTTGATCTTCTAATACTCCAAAATCACATTCCCGTATCTTTTTATTACATGTATTTAATTGATTGTACATGCAATCTGCCACTGGTTCAAACATTGTACCACAGTACTGTTCCTTATCAGAGGTTTTAGCTAAATGAATGGCAAATCGACGAATTTGTTGACTTTGAGTCATATCCCCCGCTTGGAAAAAAACGACAGTATTACCCTGACGAACAGCTCGACGAGCCATGTCCATTAACATAAAAGTCTTTCCTCTTTTTTCAGGAGCCATTAAAGCAACGAAACCCCCTTGAATAAAATGATGATTCCAAAATTCTCCTAATGCTTTAGGATAACGAATCAATGGATGATTTGCCTCGCTAAAAGCAGCATCTATGGCATCCATTATACTTTCCGAATCAAAACGAATGCTCGTGTCTTTACTCAAAGACAAGGGTTTGAATTGTAAAGCCAATTTATTAGCTTCTTCAAAATCTCCCGATTCTAATAAATCCTTTATTTTGGACAGATGTAGTTCTAAATTCTTTTCAGCCAAATATTGACGAGCCTGTTGAATCAATACTTCAACATCTTCATTATTTTGAGAATACTCTTCACTCAAATCAGGTAGAATATCCTGTTCTATTTCTTCAGCTAAATCTTTGGGTAATCCTCGCCGTAATTTATCATAGTAAATTCCTTCGATGTTAACTTTAGGAGCTTGTTTGTATTTATCGTAATACTCTATACACCAACCTGATAACCTCTTTGCCATACTGGATCCTAATAATCGACTATTGAAAATTGGACGGATCTGATGGATAAATTCGTCTGAAGTAATCAGAGCAATAATTATTTTCCTTTCGATGAATGGATTAGACATAGGAAGTGAGGTAGGAAAAATGAATTTATTTAAAGGGTTTTTTATGTATTATTTCATAACTTCGTTCAATGCGAGAAGTCAGTCTATCGTCTTCCATTAACTCAATCAATTCCACTAACGATAAATTAGAAGTGATTATAGTTTTTTTCAAATACTCGTACCGATGATTTAACAACGAATAAAATATACTCATAGCCCAATCCGTAGGTTTTATCGTACCAAAATCATCTAGTACAAGTAAATGTAAATTTTGATAATGATTTAGTATCTCAATGTCACTAGGTCCAACATACTCTTTATGAAAAGAATTTTTTAGACGATCCATTAAATCAGGCATAGACACAAATTCACACCGTTCGGAATCGTCCTTTGGTCCATCCTCCATGTAAATGCGAAATTGCTCTTGAATTAACAACTGAGCTGCATAAATCGTTTTACCACTCCCTTTAGGGCCATAGATATACAAACTATCATAATCTTGAGGTAAATTAATGGGAGTAGGAATAATAGCTAAATCCCGTTGTATTCTAGGGGATAACATAGACAAATAATAAGATTTGGTCCGAGCTTCCCAATTTTCTAAACTTCTCATACGATTCGATCTACTCTTTGATATTTGGTCAGGTCTATGTCTTTATCTACGTGCCCTATTCGATTGACATTGGGTCGTATCGTTTTAAAGGATTTCATAGTAGAAGGGTCATCTAACCAACGTTGTTGATTTAACCATGTGGTAGGCATAGGAATGAAAGTAGCGTCTTGCCATCTTTCTGTTTGTATCTGTTGCAATAAGGCGGTTTTTATTTCACTCCATGAAGGACAGTCTTTTCGATTACACAATTTACCCCAACTGGTCAAGGCTTTCCCTTTATCCGTTTTTCTGGGGTATAATTCCCAAAATTGTTCAAACATGCTAATAGTTATTTTTTTGGAAGGTTTGAACGAACTTTCTATGGATAAATCCAGTGAATCAGACGAAGTTTTTATATTGGTCTTTTTTATATTAATATTTTTTATATTAGTATTATTAGGAGCTGGTTTTCCATAATTCGGGAAAACCATACTACGGGTTTCCATACTACGGGTTTCCGTACTACGGGTTTCCGTACTATGGTTATCTTCATTTTGTTTTTTGGGAGTTACGATTTCTAAATCTTGTTGATGTAGAATATCTACATGAGGTTGTAGGTAAAAATCTCCAGGAGTATCGGTATATGCCCAAAACAATCCTTGAATTAT
>Ga0172382_10009671_pt1 | contig 13095 bp, 15 predicted proteins | sample Leawel138RmetaG_FD_122245 | JGI IMG/M metagenome (GOLD analysis project Ga0172382, IMG submission 122245) | Leachate microbial communities from a municipal landfill in Southern Ontario, Canada - Leachate well 138R metaG | ecosystem: Engineered > Solid waste > Landfill > Unclassified | place...
GAAGATCCATCGAATAGGCTCGAACCATGCCGGCTGGCCTCCTGCCCAGCGCCCATGATGAATCACATCCAACCGCAATTGGGAATCCCCCAATCGAGTCAAGGCAATGTCATCGCGCTCTAGTACATCCGCATGACTCGTTGTCGTGTCGAAGTCGAACGCCGCCGCCAGCGCTAACTTGCCGAATTCGGCGCACTTTCAGTCGCAGTCAGAATTTTCGGGCCAGAGACGGGCGACGATTGCTCGTGGTTTTTCCGGCCGCACAGAGACCGATCTGACTGCACCGGAATATTTGGATCCCCGTGAGGCCCGCGGAACTGCGGGGCTTTTTCCTCAGCCTGAGGGGGAAACCCTTCTACATCAATTACTTGATTGTCTGGTGCGGTCGAGAAGACTCGAACTTCCACGGGCTTTCGCCCACAACGACCTCAACGTTGCGCGTCTACCAATTCCGCCACGACCGCTAAATCTTCAGGCCACGCGGCGCGGCCCGAGGGGGGTAGGAGCGCGCCCTTAGCAAAGGGGATCGGCGGCTGCAAGCGGGGATCAGCGGCTTTCGTGGCCGCCTTGCCTGCGGCGCCTGCGGCCTGCGCTTCCGCCCCTGTCGGCGGTTTCGCTGGCCGGCTCAGCCGGGCTTCCAGCCGATCTCGGCGATACGCGCGGACTTGGGAACGTCGGTTACCGCTTCGTTGACCGTGGTGCTCTCACCGGGGGCCAGCGTGCGCTTGGGTGGGGCAACTTCGTAAGTGGCGACGATCTGTTCGCGGGTGTCGCGCAGCACGATCAGGATCGTGGGCACCGCGCGGCGCGTCTGGCCGACGTTGGTGATCGTTCCGCTGGCGCCGAAGAACTCGGTGCCGTTGGGCAGCGTGCGGCGGTCCTGCCGGTTGGGCGGAAAGTCGAGCACGAGGTCGGGCTGTGCCTGGGCGAACGTCGTCCGGGCGAGCGGCATCCAGTCGGGCAGGCCGAAGCGTGCCACCGCGGCGACGGCGCCGAGGGCGACGAGCGCGAAGAGTACCGCCGCGATCGTCCACATGCGCAGAAGGTTGCGTCGCGGGCGGAACGGGGGCTCGTAGTCGAAGCTCGATCGCCCGGCGTCGATCTGGGTATCGTCGTCGTCGGCATAAACCCGCGGGGGCTCGTCGGGGATGGGCGGCAGCGGTGGTTCCGGCTCCGTGACCGGTTCGATGGCGGGCTCCGATTCCGGTTCCGCCGTCTCCGGCGGGGACCAGCTCGGCGCTTCCGCCGGAGACGGCAGGACCGGTTCCGGCGGCAGAGGCGCTGGGGGTGGCGGAGGAGCGGTCGGCGATGTCGCGGCGGCGGCTGCGGCCACCGCCTGGGCCGACGCACCCTCCTGGAACCAGCTATGGCGGCACTTGGCGCAGCGGACGGTCCGTCCGTCCACGCCGATTGCGCTGTCCGGAACGACGTAGCGGGTCGCACAGGCGGGGCACGCAATGATCATGGCGTATCGTTAAACATGTTAAGCATCGGTGCGACAAGGCTCTGGCCGGTGGATGGCGGGTGCATTGGCCTTTTTTCCACATGCATTGGCCTGTATAGGCCTCGCCAGACATTCAAGACCGATTGAAACCACGCAATGAATCAGGCTGCCGATGGCGAAATCATCCATTTCGACAATGTCGGCCTGCGCTATGGCACCGACAGGGAAGTGCTGAGCGACGTTTCCTTCACGCTCTTTCCGGGCAGCTTCTATTTCCTCACCGGCACCAGCGGCGCGGGCAAGACCTCGTTGCTGAAGCTGCTTTATCTGGCGCAGCGCCCTTCGCGCGGGATGATCCGCATGTTCGGGGCCGACGCGATCACGCTCCCGCGCGAGCGGCTGCCGGCGTTGCGCAGGCGGCTGGGGGTTGTCTTCCAGGACTTCCGGCTGGTCCCGCACCTGTCCGCCTTCGACAACGTGGCGCTGCCGCTGCGGGTGGCGGGCGTCCCCGAGCGCGACATCGTCAAGCCGGTCGCCGACATGCTCGAATGGGTCGGCCTGGGCGACCGTATGCCGGCGCGCCCGGCGACGCTATCGGGCGGAGAGCAGCAGCGCGTCGCCATCGCCCGCGCGGTGATCGGCCGGCCCGACATCCTCGTGGCCGACGAGCCCACCGGCAACGTCGATCCGGACATGGCGGTCAAGCTGCTGCGGCTGTTCGAGGCGCTCAACCGGCTGGGCACGACGGTGGTGGTCGCCACGCACGACGTGCACCTGCTGCAGAAGGTGCCGGATTGCCTGATCATGCGGCTGGACAAGGGGCGGCTGTCCGATCCCACCGGGGCGCTGCGCTATCCGCCGCGCCGAAGGATGGCGCCGGCGCCCGGCGAGCAGGGCGAGGCGGAGGCCGGGAACGGACTGTGAAGGACGAGGGCGTGGCGGGGGCGGCGACAGCAACGATGCCGTGGTGGAGCCGGCGGCGCGGCGCGAACATGCGCGAGGCGGAACTCGTGCCGCAGACGCGGCTGTCCGGCCCGATGCCCTGGGTGATCGCGATCATGGTGGCGCTCACCGTCATCGCCTCGGCGGCCGGGCTGGCGCTGCATAACGCGGCGGCGGCGGCTTCGGCCGAACTGCGCGGCGGCGTCACCGTGCAGATCGTCGAGGCGCTGCCGGAGAAGCGCGCGCGCGAGGCGCAGGCGGCGGTGCGGCGGCTGGGCGAGATGCCGGAGGTAGGGGCCGTGCGGCTGGTGCCCGAGCAGGAACTCGGCAGCCTGATCGAGCCCTGGCTGGGAAGCGAGCCCGATGCCGTCGATGCCGAGGCTGTCCCCGTTCCGGCGCTGATCGATGCACGGATCGCCGGCGAAGTGACCGGGGCGCGGCTGGCAGCGATCCAGCGCGCGCTTGCCGATGTCGCCCCGTCCGCGCGGGTCGACGCCCAGTCGACCTGGCTCAAGCCGGTGCTCGACGCGATCGAATCGCTGCAATGGCTGGCGATCGCGCTGGTCGCGCTGCTGGCGCTGGCGCTGGCGGCGGCGGTATTGCTGTCGGTGCGCTCGGCGTTGGGGACCAACCGCGATACGATCGAGGTCGTCCACCTGCTGGGTGGCACCGATGCCCAGATCGCCCGGGTGTTCGTGCGGGCCACCGCGCTGGAGGCCGCCGTCGGCGGGCTGCTGGGCATGCTGCTGGCCGTCGTCGTCGTCCTGTTCCTCGCCCGCCGCTTCGGTTCGCTCGGCGCGGGCATGGTCGATCAGGGAGCGCTCGACTGGCTTGACTGGGCGATGCTGGGGCTGGTGCCGGTGGTCGCGGTGCTGCTGGCGATGCTGACGGCGCGCCTGACAGTCATGCGCAGCCTGCGCAAGATCCTGTAGCGCGATGATCCGGCGCATCCTTTCCCTGGTGCTGCTCGTGTGGCTGATCGGCTTTGTCTGGTTCGCCGTCGCCCTGCCGGAGCCGCACGAGGACGGCCGGAGCGACGCGGTGGTGGTGCTGACCGGCGGCGGCGGGCGCATCGGCCGCGGGATCGAGGCGCTGGAGAAGGGTTGGGCGAAGCGTCTGCTCGTCTCCGGCGTCGACCGCGAGGTGCGCCCGCGCGAGTTCGAGGCCGAGCACAAGGTTCCGCCGGCGCTGATGGCCTGCTGCGTGACGCTGGGCTTCCAGTCGGTCGACACGCGATCCAACGCCAGCGAGACCGCGCGCTGGATCGCCGACAACAGGTTCCGCTCGGTCCGGCTGGTGACGACCGACTGGCATATGCGCCGCGCCGCGATGGAACTGGGCGCCGCCTTGCCGGGCGACGTCGTATTGATCCTGGACGCTGTACCTTCGCAGCCGAGCCTGCGTATCCTGTTCCTCGAATACAACAAGCTGCTTGCGCGCGCGCTGCAGCGGTTGGCGGGCTGGTGATGGGGCGGATCGCCGATGTCCTGCGTAGCCTGGTGTTCTATGCGGTGTTCTACGGCGGCACCGTACTCTATGTGCTGGCCGCGCTCGCCGCCCTCGGTTTGGGGCGCGAGGCTTTCGCCGCGGTGGTGGATGGCTGGTCGCGGTTCCACCGCGCCTGCGTCACCGCGCTGCTCGGCATCCGCGTCGTTGTCGAGGGCGATGTGCCGCGCGAGGGCGTGCTGGTCGCTCTGAAGCACGAGAGCTTCTTCGAGGCGATCGACTTGCCCAACCTGCTCGAGCGCCCCGCGATCATCGCCAAGGCGGAGCTGCTGCACATTCCGCTCTGGGGTCGTGCGGCGGGGCTCTACGGGGTCGTCCCGGTCGAGCGCGACCAGGGCGCGCGGGCGCTGCGGGGGATGCTGGCAGCCGCACGCGGCCTCGTCGCCCATGGGCGGGTGCTGGCGATCTTTCCCGAAGGTACGCGCGTGCCGCATGGCTGTCGACCGGCGTTGCAGGCGGGTTTCGCGGGGCACTACAAACTGCTTGGCCTGCCGGTGGTGCCGGTCGCGGTGGATAGCGGCCCGTGCTATCACCGCCGCTGGAAGCGCCGCGGCACGATCACGATCCGGGTGGGCGAGACGATCCCCCCGGCCTGCCGCGCGAGGAGATCGAGGCGAGGGTTGCGGGGGCGATCAACGCGCTGAACGCCGGGCGGGGGTGAACCGCGTCAGGATTTCTGATGATCGCCGCGCCCGAAGTCGGGCCGCGCGTCGTCCTGGCCTTCGGCGATGATCGAGCGGCGGATGGCGCGGGTGCGGGTGAATTGCTCGAACAGCATGTCACCATCACCGGTGCGGATCGCGCGTTGCAGCGCGGTCAGATCCTCGGTGAACCGCTGGAGCATTTCCAGCACCGCGTCCTTGTTCGACAGGAACACGTCGCGCCACATCGTCGGGTCGGAAGCGGCGATACGGGTGAAATCGCGGAAGCCGCCGGCCGAATACTTGATCACCTCGCTCTGGGTCACTTCCTCGAGGTCGGAGGCGGTGCCGACGATCGTGTAGGCGATCAGGTGCGGCAGGTGGCTGGTGACGGCCAGCACGCGATCGTGGTGCTGCGCGTCCATGATCTCGACATTGGCGCCCAGCGCTTCCCAGAACTCGACCAGGCTCGAAAGCAGCAGCAGGTTGCTCTTCTCGGGCGGCGTGATGATGCACCAGCGGTTGCGGAACAGCGTGGCGAAGCCCGCGTCGGGACCGGAGTTCTCGGTGCCGGCGACCGGGTGCGCGGGGATGATGGCATGGTCGGGCAGCGCTTCGCGCAGCGCCCGGGCGATCATCCGCTTGCTCGAACCCACGTCGCTGACGAGTGCGTCGGCGGGCAGTGCGCCGGCGATGGCGCGCGCGGCCTCGCCCATTGCGCCCGGCGGCACGCAGAAGATGACCAGGTCGGCTTCGCGCACCGCCTCGGCAGCGGTTTCGCAGATATCGTCGGCCAGGCCGCGTTCGGCGGCCCGGCGGCGCGTGGCGGGGTCCTGGTCGTAGCCGGTGGTGCGGGCGTCGGGCAGGTTTTCGCGTACCGCGAGGCCGATCGAGCCGCCCAGCAGGCCGAGGCCGATGATGGCGATGCGCCTAAAGGACATGGAGCCTCCAGCTCATTTCGCCGCCTCCGCCATTTCGCGCAGGCCGGCAGCGATCGCGTCCATCTGCGCGGCGGTGCCGATGGTGATCCGCAGGGCCTGCGGCAGCCCCTGGTTGGGCAGCCAGCGGGTAATATAGCCACGTTCGGCCAGACCCTCGAAGGCGGCCTCGGCGCTCAGCGCGCCTTCGAACAGCACCAGCACGAAATTGGCCTGGCTCGGCAGCGGCCGCAGGCCGTGGTTGCCCATCGCCTCGATCGCCGCGGCGAAGCGCGCGCGCTCGGTCGCGTTGTGCCGGCGCGAATGCGTGACGAAGTCCTGATCGGCAAGTCCGGCAAGCGCCATGGCCTGGCCGGTGGAGGAGACGTTGAACGGCCCGCGGATGCGGTTGAGCGTATCGACGATGCCGGCCGCGCCGGTGCCCCAGCCGATGCGTTCTCCGGCAAGGCCGTAGATCTTGGAGAACGTGCGCGTGACCAGCACGTTGCCGTGCGCCGCGGCCAGCGCGAGCGCGCCGTCCTCGTCCTCGGGCGCGACGTATTCGCCATAGGCCTGGTCGACGACCAGCAGCACGTCGGCCGGCAGCCCGGCGTGCAGCCGCGCGATTTCTCCGCGCGGCAGGAAGCTGCCGGTGGGATTGTTCGGGTTCGCGACGAAGACCACGCGCGTCCGCTCGCTCACCAGCGGCAGGATCGTGTCGACGTCGCTGCCGTAGTCGGTGTCGGGCGCAATCACCGGCGTTGCGCCGCAGCGGCGCGCGGCGATGTCATAGACCGAGAAGCCGTAGCGCACGTAGATCACCTCGTCGCCCGGCCCGGCATAGCCCTGCGCGGCGAGATGGAGCAGCTCGTCCGAGCCGGTGCCGCAGACGATCAGCGCCGGGTCGATGCCGTGCAGATCGCCCAGCGCGGCGCGCAGCGCCTTGCTGTCCGGATCGGGATAGCGCGCGGGCGCCAGCGCATCGGCCCTTGCCGCCAGCGCGCGCGGGCTGGTGCCGAGCGGATTCTCGTTGGCGGAAAGCTTGATCAGCGGCCGTCCGTCCTTGCCGGTGGACTTGCCGGGGACATAGGCGTGGATCGCGGCGATCCAGGGCTTGGGCTGGGGAGCGGCCATGGCCGCGCTTTAGGGCGAGTGGGGGGCAGGGGGCAAGCGGCTTCCCACGTTCAAAACGGTGCTTCCCGCCGCTGGACAGTCGCGTCGCCCCGGCGAAAGCCGGGCCCGGGGGCCTCATCGCTGGAACCTGGCGCCGAAGAGGCCCGGGGTTACGGGTCGAGCCTGGGACGACGGCCCGCATTGACACCGCCGCAGCCCTCCCCCAATTCGCAGAGCGAATGGCCACCGCTGCAACCATCGCCGCCAGCCAGGTGCTGGAACTCGCCGAACCGCTGCCGCTCGATTGCGGACAGCGGCTGGAAGGGGTGCGCGTGGCCTACGAGGCCTATGGCACGCTCTCACCGGAGCGCGACAACGTCGTTCTGATCGCGCATGCCACCACCGGCGACCAGCACGTCGCCAGTCCGCACCCGATCACCGGCAAGCCCGGCTGGTGGGACCGCATGGTCGGCCCGGGCAAGCCGATCGACACCGATCGCTTCTACGTCCTGTGCGCCAACGTGCTCGGCGGATGCATGGGCTCGACCGGGCCGGGCAGCCTTGCGCCTGACGGCAGGCCCTATGCCATGCGCTTTCCGGTCATCACCGTCCGCGACATGGTGCGCGCGCAAGTGGCGCTGCTGGAGGCGCTGGGGATCGAGCGGCTCTATTGCGTGGTTGGCGGCTCGATGGGCGGGATGCAGGCGCTGAGCCTCGTCGCCAACTGGCCGCACCTGCCCGAGCGCGTGCTGGTGATCGCCGCCACCGCGACGATGCCGGCGCAGAACATCGCTTTCCAGGAAGTCGGCCGGCAGGCGGTGATGGCCGATCCGAACTGGCAGGAAGGCAATTATTACGGCACCGGCAAATCGCCCGACTCCGGCCTGGCGGTCGCGCGCATGGCGGCGCACATCACCTACCTGTCGGAAGCGAGTCTGACCGAGAAGTTCGGCCGCCGCCTGCAGGACCGCGCCTCCAAGACATTCGGCTTCGACGCAGACTTCCAGGTGGAAAGCTACCTGCGTCACCAGGGGGCGAGCTTCATCAACCGCTTCGACGCCAACAGCTATCTCTACATCACCCGCGCGATGAGCTATTTCGATCTGGCCGAGGAGCATGGCGGCCGGTTGGCCGACGCCTTCGCGCGGACCGACGCCCGCTTCTGCGTCGTCAGCTTCGACACCGACTGGCTCTATCCGACCGAGCTGTCGCGCAAGCTGGTCCACGCGCTCAACGCCGCCGCCGCGCCGGTGAGCTTCGTTGAGCTGTCCGCACCCTTCGGCCACGACAGCTTCCTGCTCGACGTGCCGGCGCTCGACCGGGTGGTCGCCGGGTTCCTCAGTCGGTGAGCCGGCCCGCCGCCAACTTGCCGCCCGCCAGCCTGCGCCCCGACCTGGCGCTGATCGCCGGCCACGTCGCGCCCGGCTCGCGCGTGCTCGATGTCGGCTGCGGCGATGGCGCGCTGCTCCAGGCGCTGCGCGACGAGCGGGGCTGCAACGTCCACGGCATGGAGATCGACCCTGCCAACGTCGCCGAATGCGTGGAAAAGGGCCTGTCGGTGATCCAGGGGGACGCCGACAAGGACCTGGCCTTCTATCCCGACGATGCGTTCGATTATGCGATCCTGAGCCAGACGCTGCAGACGACGATGCGGCCCGACAAGGTGATGGAGGAACTGCTGCGCATCGGCCGTCGCGCTTTCGTCAGCTTCCCCAATTTCGCGCATTGGCGCGTGCGCCTGTCGCTGCTGTGGCGCGGGCAGATGCCGGTGACGCGGCTGCTGCCGGTCGCCTGGTACGAGACGCCCAACATCCATCACCTGACCGTCGCCGACTTCCGCGCCTTCGTGACTCAGCGGGGGATCAGGGTGGAGGACGCCTGGTACCTTTCGGGCGACCGCCTGCGCGGCACCAGCGTCGCCAACTTCCGCGCCGAGCACGCGATCTTCCTGCTGTCGCGGTAGAGCAGGCTCAGCGCGTTCCCTCGTTCACCAACAGCACGCTGTCACGGCGTGCCAGCGCCCAGAGGCTGAGGCCGGCGGCGCGGGCGCGGGCGACAGCCATCTCGGTCGGCAGCGAGACCGTGACCAGCGCGGTCGCGCCGGCGCGTACGGCCTTCTCGACGATTTCATAGCTGCAGCGCGCGGTCGAAAGCACGAAACCGGGAGACAGCGGCGCGCCGGCCCGCGCCATCGCGCCCACCAGCTTGTCGAGCGCGTTGTGCCGACCGACGTCCTCGCGCAGGCAGCCGATCGCGCCGGCGGTATCGACCCAGGCGGCGGCATGGGCGGCGCCCGTCGCCTGCTGCAGCAGCTGGCGGGATTCGAGTGTCGCCAGCGCCGCGAAGATCGCCTGCGGCGCCAGCGCCGCGTGCGGGATGACCGCCGGCAGCGGTCTGCCCAGCGCCTCCAGGTTCTCGATGCCGCACAGGCCGCAGCTCGATTCGGCGACGCGGGCGCGCACCCGGTCGGTAAGCTGTTCGATCCCCAGGCCCGCAAGCGTGGCGCGCACGATCCAGCCGTGTTCGACTTCGGCGATGGCAAGGTCGGTCAGATCTGCGGGCCTGCCCGCCAGACCTTCGGTGAGCGCGAAGCCCAGCGCGAAGTCGGCGAGGTCGGCCGGCGTCGCCATCATCACCGCATAGGACAGCCCGTTGAATTCGAGCGCGACGGGCGCCTCGGGCACCCAGTCGCGCGTGACGGCGACGCGGTTTCCGTCGGGCAGGACCGAAACCGCGTCCGCCATCGCCGGTCAGCCCAGCTTGAGCCCGTGGTAGGCGGCCAGCTTGTTGCCGTCCGGGTCGCGCAGGTAGGCGCCGAACGCGCCGCGCGCCTGCGGCTTGGGTTCGGGCTGGCCTTCGCAGGCGCCGCCGTTGGCGAGACCGGCGGCGTGCCAGGCCGCGACCTGCTCGTCGCTGTCGGCCTCGAACAGGATGGTGCCGCCGTTGGCGTGCGTCGCCGGATTGCCGTCGCGCGCCGGGCCGATCGCGAAGTTCGGCCCGCCGGGCAGCGGGTACATGATCATCGGGTATTCCTTGGGCGCGGCCGATGGCGGCAGACCCAGCGCGGCGAAAGTCGCGTCGTAGAAGGCCCGGGCCTTTTCCAGATCGTTGCAGCCCAGCCGCAGGTTGAGGAGCTTCATCGCAGCGGTCTCCTTATTGGCCCATCGGGAACATGGCGCACAGCTTGTTGCCGTCGGGGTCGCGCAGATAGGCAAGGTACAGCTTGGCAAAACCCAGGTCGCGCACGCCCGGCGGGTCTTCGCAGGTGCTGCCGCCGGCGGCGACGCCGGCCGAATGCCAGGCTGCGGCCTGCTCGGGGCTGCCCATCGCGAAGCCGATCGTGCCGCCGTTGGCGTGGGTCGCCGGCTCGCCGTTGATCGGGGCCGTCACCATGAAGTTGCTGCCATTGTGGGTATAGGCCAGGCGCGTGCCCATATCCATGCCCGGGTTTCCGCCGATCGCGCCGAAAAGCGCGTCGTAGAAGGTCTTGGATTTCTGGAGGTCGTTGCTGCCGACGACGACATGGGTGAACATCAAGGCATCTCCCGTTCTCGTGGTGTGATGGTGGAATGGGCGCTTCTCCACCGCCCGGCTGCCGGGGTCAATCGCTCATTGCCGCGCAGCCGGGCGGCATGGACGATTCGCTTGGCTGCACGATGGAACCAATCGGTTTTCCACCCGATTTAGCCGGTCGGGAGAGGCGCGCCGGGTGGACGGGGCGCACCCGCTTGGGCATTACGATCGGCATGTGGCAGTTGCATCAATTCCCCCTGTGTCCATTCAGCCGCAAGGTCCGCCTGCTGATGAGCGAGAAGGGGATGGGTTACGAGCTCTGGCGCGAGAATCCCTGGGAAGGCCGCGACGAGTTCCTGGCCATGAACCCCGCAGGCCGCACCCCGGTGCTGCACGATCCGGCCCGGGGCATCACGCTGGCCGACAGCCGGGCGATCTGCGAATATTTCGAGGAAACGGTCGATCGCAATCCGATGATCAACGGCACCGCGGTCAACCGCGCGGAAATCCGCCGGCTGGTGGCGCTGTTCGACGAGAACTTCTATGGCGACGTCACCGCGCCGCTGCTGCATGAGCGGATGAAGAAGCGGCTGGTCTATCGCCAGTCACCCGATTCCCGCATGCTGCGCGAGGCGATGAAGCTGGCGCACGAGCATCTCTATTATATCGACTACCTGATCGACCATCGCCCCTGGCTGGCCGGGGCGACGATGAGTCTGGCCGATCTGGCGGCGGCGGCGCAGATTTCGGTGGCGGACTATCTCGGCGGTATCGACTGGTCGGCGCACGAGCAGACGCGCGGCTGGTATTCGGTGTTCAAGAGCCGTCCCAGCTTCCGCCCGCTGCTGTCCGAGCGGATGGAGGTGATCCAGCCCCCCAGCCATTATGCCGACGTGAACGCCTGACCTCAGCCCGCTGATGCCTTGATGCCGAAACGGCCCTGCTTGCGATAGTGCACCAGCCAGCGGTCGAGGAACAGGCCGAGCGGGCGGGGGCTGACGCCCAGCGCCTTCAGCCCCGGCAGCGTGCCGCCGGCAACGTTGCCCGCCTTGAGCAGGGCGTATTGATCGGCGGTAATCGGCGCGCCGGGCAGGAAGCCGAAGGCGGCGATGGCACGGCCCGCGAAGTCGGGCAGCTCGATCAGCCAGCGCGAGCGGCCCTGCGCGGCGGCGATGCGGCGGTTGAGTTCGATCATCGTCAGCACTTCGGGGCCGGCGATCTCGTAGGTCTTGCCGCCGTGCTTCGCCGGGGCCGCCAGCGCCGCCGCGACGGCCTCGGTCGCATCGCCGACGAACAGCGGCTGCAGCTTTGCCTCGGGCGCGAACACCGGCAGCGCGGGCAGGGCCGCGATCAGCCGGGCGAACATGTTGATGAAGTTGTCGTCGGGGCCAAACAGGATCGCGGGTCGCAGGATCGTCGCCCCCGGGAAGGCGGCGCGCACCGCCTCCTCGCCCTCCGCCTTGGTCCGGGCATAATCGACGCGCGATTCGGCGTCTGCGCCGATGGCCGAGATGTGGACGAAAGCGCCGGCGCCCGCGGCCTTCGCCGCTTCGGCGATGCGCCCGGCGCCGCGGCCCTGCAGCGCGTCGAGGTTGCCGGCAAAGGCGCCGACGAGGTTGACCACCGCATCCGCCCCGGCGACCACGGCCGCGACGCTGCGGGCCTGGGTCACGTCGCAGCGGACGAACTGCACCTGGCCGAGATTGGCGAGCGGCTTCAGCGAAAAGGCGCGCTCGGGCCGCCGGCTGGCGATGCGCAGGCGCGCGCCGCGCGCCAGCAGTTCCTGCGCCAGATGCTTGCCGAAGAAGCCGCTGCCGCCGATCACGGTGACGAGCTTGCCGCGCAGTTCCTTGCCGTCGCTTGCCATGTCCTACATTTCCCGCCGATGGGCCGATGCCCCGCCGAACGCGCCCCTTGGCACATGCGGAGCCGGGCATGCAACCGGTGTTCCTGCGGCGGCAGTAGCGGCGCGGACGCACGGTCGCTACACCCACCGGATGAGCGCCTTCTACTTTGCCTTTCTTGCCGTTCTGCTCGCCGGGGTGGGCGCGCGGGACCAGGCCACGGTCGCCGCGCTGTCGGCCCGGCAGGGTTCGCGGCCGGGCGTGCTGCTGACCGGCGTGTTCATCAGCGTGGCGACCGCCGCGTTCGCCGCCTGGGCGGCCTCGTTCGTCGTGCCCTTGCTGGCGCCGCGCGCGCGCCTGGTGATGGCGGCGATCGTGCTGGCTTTCGCCGGCCTCGAATCGCTGTGGCCGTTTACCGCCCGGCGGATGGAGGAGCCGACGGCCTCACTCGGCGCGCTGGGGATCGTCGTGCTCGCGCACCAGCTTACCGACGCCGGACGGTTCCTCGTTTTCGGCCTTGCCGTCGCCATGGGCGCGCCGGTCGCCGCCGGGATCGGCGGGGCGGCCGGCGGCGCGGCCTCGCTCGCGCTCGGCTGGATGCTGCCGGCGGTGTTCGGCGGCGTGCGGCTGCAATGGGTGCGGCGCGCGCTCGGCGGGGTGATGCTGCTGGCGGGGCTGATCGTGTTCTTTGCGGCAATGACGAGCTGAGGTAGAACGGCGCCATGTCGGAGATCGAGATAGTCCTGGATGTCCCGGACAGCGAGATCGCTGCCTGGCTGCGCGACCGGCTGGCGGAAGCGCTGGCGCGCACGCCCGGCGAAATCGCGATCTGCGTACCAGGCGGCTCGACGCCGTTCCCGGTCCTGGCCGAACTGGCCCGCGCGCCGCTCGATTGGGCCCGCGTGGCCGTCTGGCCGGGGGACGATCGCATTGTTGCCGAAGATCACCCGGCCAGTAACGTCGGCCGCATCCGCGCGCTGCTGGAGCCGGCTGGCGCGCGGATCGTGCCGCTGGCCGAAGCGGTGCGGCCGCCGCATTTCGCGCTGGTCTGGCTGGGCATGGGCGCCGACGGGCATGTGGCCTCGCTGTTTCCGAACGCCGATCCGCGCGCCGACGATCCGGTGCCGGTCCGCCGCCTCACACCCGACCCGCTGCCGCCCGAGGCGCCGTTCGAC
>Ga0172382_10009672_pt1 | contig 13095 bp, 15 predicted proteins | sample Leawel138RmetaG_FD_122245 | JGI IMG/M metagenome (GOLD analysis project Ga0172382, IMG submission 122245) | Leachate microbial communities from a municipal landfill in Southern Ontario, Canada - Leachate well 138R metaG | ecosystem: Engineered > Solid waste > Landfill > Unclassified | place...
ATATGGCTAAAAGAAATATAAACGAAATAAATAAATTAAAGACAGTAATAGAGGATATAAGAAGAAACACACTACAAAGATTATTTGCTACTATCAAAACATTAGAAAGTGGTTATAGCGAACTTATTAAATCGAATAGATATTACAAAGAAACTAAAGTCCTTTCAGACAAGATTAGGGAAGCATATGGAAACTTTGTTCCTGATAGTCCTGAAGGTATAGATAAATCTATATCTAGTGCAGAAGAATCGTTTGTGGTTATAAACAAATTATACTCCAAGATGATGAGCTTGAAGCTCATAGGAGTTCTACCAGGAGTAAAAGCATATACATTCAAAGTATTATACGAGAAACTAATAAAGTTAATGTCTTATATATGTCCCAAACTAGAAAAACCAATGGGAACCATACGAAGTTCGGTCATGAATGAATCGATTCCATATACAGCAGGATTATTAATTTTCATATACGGAATTATAAAAAGATTTTATACAATATCTATACAAAAAAAGAAAGCTCAGAAAGATGTTTTATTATATGAAAGTAGATTAAGACATTTAAAGAAGAGTTCTATAGATAAAAATTTAGTAGATCAAATAGAAGCCGAATTGAAACTATTGAGAGATAGGGTTCAAAATTTAGACGAAAATGAAGATCTGCTGATAGATGATGTAAATAGAGGTATAAGAAGTATGAAGGCTAGAAAGGCTTTCAATAATAACAATCAGGAGGTCGGGTTAGATGAAGAAAGATAACCTTCTTTTAGAAGCTTATGATATGTCCTTTATAAAGGACAAGAAAAATATAAGAAAAATGTATAACATTTGTATAAAATACAAAGACAATGATGCTCTATTGTTGGAAGAAGTTATGAAAAAGCAAACCGACCAAATTATAGAGATACTAAACGAAAGTGATGATTCTTATAGAAAAATCCAAGACCAAGATTTTTTAATAGAGAACAGTTATCTATTCAGACAACAAGTTATGGATTCCATCAATAATCCCGATAGCAAAAATCCCGGAATTAACGTTGATGAAAAGGTAAGAAATATATGGAGTTCAGGAGACTCTTTTAGAGGAGTACAAACTCATGTTGTTAGTGGAATAATGGGTAAGGGAGCCGAGGTTGGTGGGAAAGGTATGAAGTGGGCGATAATAAACGGAGCCAAGTTCATATTTAAAATGGTCCACGAACTAAGCAAAAGTTTATTTGGTGATAAACTTGGAGGAGCTGTTGGTTACATTGGAGGATATTTTGTAGTTGCTGCCGTTTCTCTAGGATTAATGAGATTCATTATAACCAAATTTAAAAATTGGATTCTTTATCCACTTATATCTGCTTTCAAAGAATTTGGAAACATAGCAAATTTTGTAAAATCTAAAGTCAAGGGAAAACGTTCTTCTAAAGATGAAGATAGATTTGATGATCAATATGAGTTTGAAAAATATAACAATAGTATGAGAGGTATAATATCCAAGGTGGAATCGGGAGATTTAAAAGCACTGGCTAGTATGCCGGTTCAAATGAAGGATGTTAATAGAGCAATATCACAAGTAATAAAGGACCCAAGGGGAAACCATATATTGGTAAACAACCTTAAAAAGATAAGATCTGATAAAGATAGAATGTATAAAGGGATGGTTACAAAATTAAAAAACCAAGGAAATAACGATCTTGCTTCTAAGTTAGATGAAGAAAGATTGGAAGCTATACGAAAAATAGATGAAGCCATAAATGATATTTTGGGTTCCGTTTCTAAGGGGGAGAGATGATAAATTCTGATAATTTTTCTATGTTTATGGAAAGTAGCTCTTTTGTTGACTTCAAATCCATATCAACCGGAATAAGTCTAAGTGAAATAGATATGGAAAATATGACAAGAGATATGAAAGGAATTTTCAATGGTGTATATAGAGGAACTATAACGAAGGATGTTATAGAAAACTTAGATTCTTCTATGTACAAGTTGATAAACAAATATAAAGTAAATAGAAATGTATCTAAAATAGACGCATCATATGTAAATTATACAAAGAATTTGTATAATATAATCTTGTCTTCTTTGGGATCTGAAAATATAGGATCTGAAAAACCAGAAATAAAGTCTACAATATTTGGCATTTCATCTAAATACACTTCCAATAAAATATTGGAACAATTTGGTTTTTATACTTTATTGACAACAATTAAGATATTGAGTCTATCATCGGACTCCAAGAGTGTTTTTATATTTTTAGAAAACATGAAAAAAAATATTGACAATAAAAGTTCTATTCGTCACAATTTATACTTATTGACTTATGGACTAATAAGAGTAAAAGACAATGTTTCCAAATATGTTTCCTCGGGATCGCGAGAAGAAGGATTAGATATAAACTTTTTATTAAATATATTAATAGTCTATACAGTTTTATTTATATCTATAAATTCATAAACAATTAAGCCCCTCTCCATAAATCGGAGAGGGGCTTTTTGTGTTTAAATTTCTATTCTATTATCATTCCCAAGCATCATCGTCATCATAATCATAATCTTCATCGTCATCATCGTCATCACAATCTCCATCCTCGGAAACACTACCATAACCATATATTTCATGGATCTGCTCGTATGAAAATCTTTCCAAAGATTTTTTTATTGTAGAAAATTCCGTGTGAACTTTAAAATCACACAAAAATTGTTCTACGTCGAACTCCTTGCATTTCATTATGATGTCGTCTATAACTTGTGATAATATAAGATATTTTTTGTCTTTTTTTATTTTCAAAAATTTATCAATTCTATATAGTATATTGGGTTCTATGTTAGACATTCTAGATAAGAACATTTTATCGTTCTTGTGAACCATATGAATCAACATCTCTTTTTGTATGTCAAACATAATACTCTCGTTTCTCTTGGTGTCTCCTATTATGTGAGATGTATTTTTTATAAGAGGTTCGTATCCACTCATGAGAGGTATAGTTCCAGAATACAAAAATATGGAGAATGGTAGGAGATCTAGAGAATACACCAATGGAAATGAAAATTCCATCAAAGTTTCTTTGTTTTTGCTCATCAAATTGTATATAAAGGATGTATTCGAAACCGAAATCTCAAAGTCTTCCAAAACTCTCCACTTCGACATCAAATTTTGAAGAGATCTATTTCCTTTCAATGGAGGTGTTTTATCTGAAATGTCCTCTGAAATGGAAAATCCCATCAATGATAAAATTTCGAAAATATTTATTTGGAGCATACTTTCGTCTAATTCGTTTTCTACAACTATCGATCTTTTGAAACAATTGTATGTTAATTTTAAAAGTTCTGATGATATATTTTTATTGATTTTTAAAAAGTATAGTTGTGCCATAAGTTTAAATACTTTTAACAACTTTGATCTTGTTCTGGATATTATAAAATTTATATTTTCTGGTGATCTGGTTCTATTGATACTTCTTATATTAGACCAAATTTTTCCATTCACATTCCTAATATCTTTTATAGCTTCCGAGATGATTTCTGTTCCCAAATCTTTTATATTATCTTTATGTCTTTCAATAGAAACACAACAACCTATTGTTTCTTCCACGACATTAAAGCTGCTTTCTAGAATTTCAAATAAGTCTTCTACTTCTATTTTGTTGTTTTCCGAAACAATAGAAAGAATGTGAGATTTGTAGTGATATAACAGCTTGGAAGAATATATTTTAGAAACGTAGTAATATAATATTGATGTAGATAATTTCTCGGAATCTATTTTGTCAAAATCGAATAAAAATAGCTTGTGGTTTAAAAATGAATTAAAGAAAATTAAATATATGTGGTTGTGTGATGTTCCTTTCATCGAAAACATCTTTTCTAGCGACATGACACTAGGGTCTTCAAATAAAAAATCAAAAACATTTTTAGTTTCGTAGCTATCTAATATTTCTTTTATCATCAAAACCAAATATGTAACACAATTATTCATTATTGTTGTGTTTTTATAAAATGAACACACATATTCCTCAGTTTCCTCTGGACTTATCAATAGATTTATAAAGTGTTTATATAAATTTTTATATTCAGAATATCTTTCCTCTGAATCTTTATATTCCTTGTTTTTTACTATAAAGAAAAGCTCTATTGGCATGAAAGATCTCATATGCATCTTGCTGGTCAAAACATAATTTATTTTTTTGGCTTTATTTAACTTCGAGTACATACTATATGTTTCTTTTACTATCCCTATATCTATTGCTCCGTGTTGAGAATCAAGTTTCATATATTTTCAACCTCCTTAACACAATCATCGTTGGATATCATGGAGTTATATTCCAATTTCATCATGTAGTATATATTTTCTACTATTTCCAAATAGTTGACTCTTAAAAACAGTGGTATATAAGAATCTATTTTTTTTATAGATTCTTTTCTATTAGACAAACTCCAGTTTGTGATCTTTTTCTTGACTTCATCTGAAAAGGCCCCTGGGAGAATATCAAGATTTTTATTGTTTTTCATAATATTCTCCAATATACTTTTAAATATAATGTGAGATTCTGTTTTCATTCCTTCGTTTTCTCCTAGCATAGAGATATAAGACTCTATGTCCAAAGACATAGTTTTGGTGCCTTTCCCAAAAAGACACACGATTGTGTTTGTTATTCCCACATCCATTATATCTTGTATACTTTCTTTGGTATGATTTGTTTCGAAGTGAATTCTCATACACTCCATTAACAATAAAATAGGTCTGTATTTTTCTACCAACACATTTATTATATCATTGTTTGGATTGGAATATATCAAAATATTGGTCCCAAAATCAGTATACGTATTCATATTCGGAGTACACATTCTTTTAAATTTAAAATCAACAAAATCTTTGATTTGTCTTCCTGACGGAAGCAATCCGGCAATACTATCTTTCTTAATTTTGGTTTTTGAAGAAAATGAATATATAAGATCTCTTTTATTTTTTCCTGTATTTTCCTTTTCCACTTTATCAAGAAAGAGGTCTGATTTCATCACCGAATCGAATCTCTGACTTTCTCGATTTGCTACACTATTAATGATTAAAGAATCATAGTCACATCGGTTCTTATTTAGATTTACGTTGGGTCCCATACTTTTGTTTTCTGGTTTTGATAAAAAATTTATAATATATTCCATTCTTATAGATCCATTCCCCATTCCTAATATAGCATCATGAATAAATATCTTTTTATCAGAACTGTTTACATACTCTATATATTTATATATACAATTTATATAGCCTTCTATTTCTTCAAGATCCAGCACAGATTTACATTCTATATTGTCGAAACAGAGAACCCCTCCCATCAATATAACATAAGAAATTCCATGTACTCTTCCGTTTTTCATCCACAGGAAAGTAGTTTTGTTTTCTTCTGTTAAAACAGACTTAACACAAGAGGAACCAGCACAATAGTACTTTTGACAACAACCTGTTAAATCTCCTGCTATAGTGTGTATTATTGAATCTGGGTGTAGTGTTATCATAGAAACCTTACCGGAGTCGGACGTAAATTCTTTATTCACATATAAAATGTCTTCCTCTTCCGTTTTAACATTAGGAATATATTTGTATTTTGATAGCATATCTTTTCTGAAATTGTAAGCTTCCGTGAAGATTTTTATGAATGACTCAGAAAACTTTTGTGTTGTTTTTTCTAATAAAAATTGAACATCAGCGACAGAAAAATTATCGTCTTTTATATTGAATACTGTCTTATATATTTCTTTTTGGGATATCTCCTCCCCACTATTTATAACTTTGTCTACATAGTTTAATAGAGTTATATTGCTTCCTCTTAGGTTATTACATACATTAGATATTAAAGTTTTTATTATAAAAGAGAATTGTCCACCATTAAGCTTCTCCAAAATGGTTATTATTTTTTTTCTATATACACTTCTTTCATATGTAATGCCATCATCACCCACAAACGTTTTAATAAACAGATTTTCCAAACATTCTTTACTAAACTTACTTTTTGATATGGATGTAAATTCCCCATCCGATATCACAAAGTCGTTAGAGGCGTTTTCTCTAAAAATATATACAGACTTTTCATTTGGAGCGTGTTTTTTAATTTCTGACAAGATCCTTTCTATATCGACAGCCATTATATCTGATTCATATTCATAAGAACCAAAATTTATTTTCTCATTTTTTATACATTCAATATGTTTAAATATTATGTTGAAGTTAGTAAAAAATGTAGTTTGTAAAACTATATTGAAATTTTTAAAAACATCCAAATTTTGTGTTAAAAATCCCATATTAGTATTTAAATATGATTTTAATTTTTTACACTTTTCAGACACAATTTCTTGTGTTTTGGTAAGAAAATCGTTTATTAATTTAGAATTTGATTCATTATAAAATGAGTCTAGATCTAGATATGTGTCTTGTGCGGTCTTCAAAGCGACATCATTTTTTACCAAAGTTGCTGTGAAACCATCTTTTGATAATAAAAACACATCATCTATATTCAATAGATTTAATTTGCTGGAAAGCATCAAAAATATTTTAAATGGTGTTTTTTTTGAAATTTCCTCTTTCATTCCATACTTTGTTATTATTGACGAAAATAGAGTTTCTGGATATAGCAACAGAGTAAAGTTTGGATTTACAGCAAAAAATTTATTTTCATATGCTTGTGTTCCCAATTCTGGGGAGGGCAAACTACTTCGTTTAAAGGAATCATATGCTCTTGCAACCTCACTTTCCGAATAAATAAAGTTTTTCATAATAAAATCATTAAATTCTTCGAACCTATTCTTTTTATTTTCTATTGAAAATATTCCATCTATGACCTTTAGTGTATCTGACTTTTTGCAGAGTCCATGTGAAACAAATAACATAAATTCTTTAAAAAACGAAATATCAGTATTATATGAAAAGTTCTTGTACATGTCCTTTTCATAAATTCGATAAGATTCTTCTGTAAGCTCTCTTGTGTCATTGAAAAATAAAAATATGTTGGAAATTGTATTTTGATCGTTTGGTTGTAATATAGAAAATTCTCTACACAAAATGTTTTTAAACATACTTAAAATTTTATTTTTAATCAACGGCAAAGTAGACTCTATGTTTAATTTATAAGATTCTATTATTGTTCTACAATCAAAGATAAATTTGAATGCCACATTCAAAAATATTCTATTTATTTCCATTTCATTTACAATGGTTTCCAAAGAAACAACGATGTCGTTCGGAACTCCACTTTCTAATAAAAATGAAAACATTTTTTTTGTTTCAATTTTAGGAAAAATATAGTTTTTAACAACATACTTATCCGTATTTAAATAATACCATTCATCGCTATAAAAATTTTCTGACATTTTAAATCTCCTTTCAAAAATTAAAATACTATTCTTTATTCCTTATTAGGAATTCGGGATTTATAACCTTAAACTGCATTTTATTGTATTTTGTGTCTAATATATCACAAACAATTCCTTCTGCTTTTGTGTCTGCCAACTTACTTGTAAAATTAGAATACTCTATGGCCTCTTCTATGGACTCAAACATTTTTCTTTCTCCCAATATAGGAACAAATTTAAGACCCATATTTTTACAAAATCTTATGGCTTCTTGGTAATGGAAAAAATCTCCCTTTTCAATATCATATATCCTAAAAACAAAAAAGTCTATATCATTCAACTTATATTTGTAGTTATTTTTTTGTATTCTATCTCCTATCAATTCGCCTTGTATTGCTATATTTCTTTTCATAGAAATTAGCTTATCTTTGACGTCATATTTTTTTGCACATAAAAATCTTGCTTTATCTTTATTTTCTTCTATATCTCTATAGTAAAATCCAGACGATGCGGCAAAAAATTCTCCACCAAAAACATAATATGTGTTGGATGTACCATTCAATTTTTCGGTTATAAGGATATTCTTATCCTTATATGTGGTTAAATAATCTTCTACATTTTGAATTCTTTCAATTCCTGTTGAAATTATATATCCCGGTACTTCCCCACCGGGACATCCAGATATATTTATTGATATAGGAGCTTCATATTTTATAACTTTCAATTCTTCAGAAACATCAGTACCAACACCCATGTTGGAAAATTCAGGAAATTTACTAATTGGAATTGCTAATCCCTGAGAGTAAACACCCCTCAACTTTATAGTTCTAATTCGAAATGAATTTGTAGATGGATGATAACAAAACTTTTCTAAAAAATCAAATCTAGGATCTCCCTTCGGAATCAAAGAGTCTATTTCAAAATATACACACTTATCGCCTTCTTTAAACTCTTCTTTAGAAACCACACAATTCCATCCTCTTATTTTGGCTATTACGACCTTATCGGCTTCTGGTATTTCCTTTATTCCCATTACATTTTCTATAGTAGCTAGTTTCCTCATTTTCCCTCCAGTAAATTTTTATTCAAAGATAGCAGCTCAAGTAGAGTGTTTCTGTGTTTCTCTAGCTTCGCTATTTTCTTGTTAAGCCTCATTATTTCCTCTGTGTATAGATTGTTATCAGCCAAAGTAATTCTTAGCTTCCCATCTAAATACTTTATTCTATTTAGGAGCTCTTCTTTGTCTGCCTGCAGTTCCTTGTTATTGGTTTGAAGGATCTCAATTTGTGTTGCCTGTGTCTCTGTGACGTCCCTTAGTCGTTTTAAACCAGAAATAGTTTTAATCGCAATCAATTTCAATACAACCCCCTTCAACTGAGATTATATTCTTCACAAATCTTATCTATTTTTTCTAAAACCCTTTCTACTTCACTTAAGTGTCCTTCTGGTAGCTTTATATCGGATATTATATACTCCGATTCCACGAGATATCTCCACATTTCTAGTTTACCTCTTTCATATAAAACCAAATGTTTATTTTTTTCAGTTATTTCGTTTACTGTTAGTTCTATGGTTTTTGGATCGGGTATTATATACATCTCATCTCCTTCAAGACTTGCATATGTTTACAACTATAACCGTTTTTTCTTTGTTTTCATTCTTGAACGATATATCATATACATATTTTTCCTTTTTAAATGTTTCTTTTAAAATACAAACAGATTTGATTAGGTTGTTTACTGCTTCAGGTCCCATAGCTTCTGCTGTAATTTTTTTATTTTTTAATAAACATGAAGCAAAGCAATTGCTTATATTTTTTGGATTGCTCAGTTTTGAGACTCTTATCAATTCGGGTGCTTCTACTTTTTGATCTCTTTTTCCCCAAAACATAATATTTTTTCTCCTTTTTTTGTATAAGATTCTATAATTTGAGAATATCTAAATGATCGAAATGAATTTTTTTCTAAATCAAAAACAACTATTAAATCATTGTCTCTAACTGGTTTATTTGGTTCTATATTATTATCTTCTTCGGATTCGTACTCTTTTCCTGTTCTTTCTCTTATAATATTTTTATTTAAAGTACAAATCAATGTCCTAGGAGAACCATCCTTTTTTATTATTTCTACTCTACATTCCGGTTCCACAGATAAAGCAGCTTTTAGTTTTAAAATGTTAGAAGATTTTTCTAATATGTCCTGTAACATAATCCAATATCTCCTTCTTCTAAATTATAAGTGTGAGAAATTATATTTTTGTGTATCTCTTTCGATTTTAAATCGTAGTGTCCTAGTATGTGAATAGAATGCACATCTTTACAAAAGATGTAATCTGAATTGAACATAGAAGCATTTTCTTCGTTTATTATCTTTAAAATAAATATTACACCATCCGAGGAGGCAAATGAGCTTGCTATATCTACCCTTGTTGTAACATTAACTCCTCCACATATAGATAAAAATGAACCATCGAACCAACTACATATTCTTTTTATATGCTCATTTATTTCTTTTTGGCTCATATCTTGATATCCATTTAAACTTTTACTCAGGACATCACAATCGAATGGTATCATATCTATAGATGGTTTTAATATAAAACCATTTTCCTTTATTTCTTCGTAATCTTCTCTAGAAACTCCTCGAAATAATATATCCTCTCTGGGGAAGGTTTCTTTTATAGTTTTGTATATATCACAATCTTGTTGTATCATTTGCAAACTCCTAAAATATAAAATTATTTACATATTATACTCCCGACTAAATTTTATTTAATTTTGAGAAGTGTTGCTTTAAAAAGCTTATCAATAATATATTTAGTGTAGATTCACATATATTTTTTTTTAGATTTTTATTTTGCAATTCCTTTTCTACTCTGTTCGCGGTCTCCTCACAGATTCTCTGTATATACTCGAATTCCAATTTCCCTCGTCTGGCGTCCATTAAAATTTTTAATCGATCTCCATCAAAAGGAAATGAAATTTCCCCTTTAATTAGTAAGTCTTCCGCTTCATAAGAAAGTCTTAATAAATGATATGCAAACTTTGTATCATATCCGACGTCTAAAGAAGCGTTTATTCTATTACCATATTTATTGATAACAGAAGATATTCTTTTTTCTACGAACTTTAGTTTATCTTTTATATTGAACATATGTAAATCTGATATTGTGACTAAGTTTGGATTTTGGGTTGTCACCCTGAATGTTTTGGAAATATAATCATTGTCCATACAATCCAATATCGTTTTATTTCCATCCATTTCTGATATACGAGACTTTATTTTTTTTAATTCGGATAAGTATTTTGTCTTTGAAAACATCAGATGACCTTGAGATTTCATATATCCTATGAATGAGTTTATAACTGTTTTTGATAGTATATTTCTTTTTATTTCATCTTTCATCAATAAGAAATCCCCGGAACAAAATATGGTTGATTTCGAATCTTTATCCAAAAACAACATTTCTACTATGTTGGGATTTCCTTTTATCACCAAGGTTATAAAATACTTCAAGTCGTACAACTTTATATCGAAGTCACCCTTTGTGTTTTTTTTGTGTTCTTCGGTTTTGGTTGTTCCTATGTCTAAAAATTTGTTGTAATGGATCCCATAATAGTTTTTTTGTCCTCCTATATAAACCCCAACATAGTCTTTATCAGACACTTCAGTTTGAGTCCCATATAGAAAAGAGCCACACTCAATTAAATATAACAATTTTCCGTCTGAAGGAATTTTTTCTTTTACATATTCTAAAAGACGATCATTTGTTGTCAAAATATCTTTTAGCATATATTGTGCTCCCTATTATAAATAACAAACTCAAAACTTTAAAAAATCTTTTCATGTTTTGTGCCTCCTAAATTATAAAACAAAATATTCATTAGATTGTTTTTTTGGTTTACTCTTCTTCGGTGTTGATAAATCGGATTTATTTTTGTTAGACCATGGGACGCTATTGTGGTTTCTCCCCCTTTCAAACCCCATTTTCAAATACTTTGATACTTCGTCTTTGTGTACCATTTTTTCTTTGGTTCCGTCGTTTATCCAGATTTTACCCGTTTGATCTGCCCTAAACATCATAAACATTGTATTCCAACCTATTTTCTTGTTCATAAAAGGTTTTGCTAACCTTTATGCCACCTTTAAATATAGCTTTCAAATCTCCACATATGAAGTCATACTTTAAGTTATTCTTTATAAACGATTTTTTGTATTTTTCTCCATATAACCGCCCAACAGACGTCTGTATGAAATCGCTTGTCATGTGGGAAATTCCAGAAAAGTTTAATAAAACTTTTTCTTCTTTATCAAACGATTCCTTTATTTTTTTAAAGATTTCGTCTGCTATTTTGATGTCTTTACAAATGGAATCTTTGTTCATAGCCTTTACATCTATTATTATCATAAAAGTCCTCCAACCCAACTATTTATATTGTACTTTCTATAATAGACGAATATATATGATCACAACCCAGAATTTCCACTCCATTTACTGTGGTTTTTTCTGAGTATTCACAAAACATACATCTTTGTTTTTCGGGATGGATTTCATCCCCACAAATATCGGACTCGAACACATTATTTAGTCTTCTTTTTAGATTTTTGAATGTATTATCTAAAACAAAAGGACTTACATTGTTTTTAAAGAATTCTCCGGTATACACATTACAAATCGTTGTGTATACTTCTCCACAATTATATATATTATTTAATATAGAAGCATAATCCAGTATCTGATTTGTATAGTAAAATAAATTGTTTTTGTTGAGATTCATATTTGTTTTGAAATCTAATAGTGTTAATCTGTCATCAATATATTCGATGACAACATCCGGTTTAAATATGTAAGAACTCCCCATGTCTTTGTATGCATCAAAGCTAGTATTAAATATCTTATCGGATGGAGTAAATTTTTTATCCATAGAATAGAATCTTTCCACGTGTATGTTTTTTATTTTGTGTTTTATTTTTATTATAGAATTTAAAACCTTGAAAAATCCATCTTCGTATAAAAGTATGAGATCTTTTACGTTATTAGCGTACTTAGTATTATTTACTATGTTTTTGAATTCAGCTTTATCGATGTTACGGTCCGAAAATATAAAACCTATATATTTTTCCATTATATAATGAATTGTATTTCCGACATCCATTTTTGTCGTGTCTGGGGATGGTAAACCATAGTTTTCTGGTTTTATCTTTAAATGATATTTCAAAAAAAATCTTCTATCACATTTTTCTTTTACATCTAACTTTGTATTAGAATATGGTAGATATAAATTCCCTTTCAATTGTAAATCTCCTTTTTTGTTTTTTTTTGTCTCATTAATAAACCCAACATAAATAAATTATTATGTCAAGTTATTATCAAGTCGATCTTATATTGCAAAAAACCCGTTATATCTCTATCCTGTTTTAATTTCCTTTTTACAAGATTTATTGTTTCTTTGCTTATTTTTTGGTCGTTTGGAATCACCAATATAAATTCAACCCCGTTTACCGTATATCCGTTCTCAATACACAAAATTCCGTGCAACCAAAAATCAAAACAACCGTTTTCACTCAGCTTAAATACCCAGGTGAAATTATTTTCAGAATCTTCCGGGAATAAATCTTTACACCAGTCTGATTCAACAAAATCTTTATCGACCGTTTTGATTATTCCTCTTTTCAACGTATCGTTAAGGAATAAATATTTTTTCATTTTTATTTCTCCTATGTTTAATTCGTAGGTAGTTCCGGGTCCCAATATTCTTCGTTGTTATATCTATA
>Ga0172382_10009673_pt1 | contig 13095 bp, 10 predicted proteins | sample Leawel138RmetaG_FD_122245 | JGI IMG/M metagenome (GOLD analysis project Ga0172382, IMG submission 122245) | Leachate microbial communities from a municipal landfill in Southern Ontario, Canada - Leachate well 138R metaG | ecosystem: Engineered > Solid waste > Landfill > Unclassified | place...
AAAAGGAATGGGGGTAAACAATAGTGTATAGGATAAAAACGAGGATTGCCGCAGTCACACAAAGCGTTCCTTCGCAACGACAAAAAGCGTCGGTTAGCACCTCGTAATTCGTTCATAGACACATACTTTTTTACTGAAAGAAAAGACAAAAAAATAATAAGGATAAATACGAGGGTTGCCACGTCGCAATTCCTATGAAAACTATGGAATAAAACGCTCCTCGCAATGCCATAAAACGGCAGATAAAAACATAAAAGAAAGGCGTATGGGGTGTATCTACTCACTCTGGTACTACGGTGCATACACCTTCCCTTATTTTGCCTTCTCCCCTTGAGGGAGAAGGATCAAGGATAAGGGGGGTCTTTATGCCGACTAAGAGCAAAAGAATAGCAGAGGGATAAAATAGGAGACTCCCTCTATATGTCATTACGGACTTGATCCGGAATCTCGCTTTTCCTACTACTGTTAAGTGGATTAAGTTAGAGATCCTGAAACAAATTCAGGAAGACAAAATGGTGCGTTAGGATGGAATGGTGGGCAGGTAGAAGGCAGAGCCCCTCATTACTCGCAACGCCACAAAACGGTAATAAAAGAGGTGTAATTATAATGTTGTATAGAGAATTCGGCAAAACTGGTATAAAAATGTCGGTACTTGGTTTTGGAGCAATGAGGTTACCGACAGAAGAAAAAAACGGGGTCTCCACAATGGATACCGAAGAATCTATTAAAATTATTTTGAAAGGTTTTAAGTTAGGAATAAATTATATAGATACTGCTTTCATTTATGGAGATAGCGAGGTTGTTGTAGGTAAAGCATTAAAACAATGGAAAGATAGAGTATATCTTTCAACAAAAACCTTTGTTGGCAATTTTGAAAAGAGAGGCGATTATAGAAGGCGACTTGAAGAGCAACTAAAACGACTTGATGTGTCTTGTATAGATTTTTATCATTTTCATAGTATTAGTTACAATGATTTTGAAGAAAAAATTAAAAGATTGAAACTTATTAAAGAAGCAGAAAAAGCCCAAAGGGAAAACCTTATAAAACATATATCTTTTTCTACCCACGATAAACCAGAAGGAATAAAGAAAATTATTGAAGAAGGAGAAGTTTTTACTTCTATGTTGTGTCAATATAATCTTCTTGATAGAGTTAACGAGGGTATTATGAAATTTGCCTCAGAAAAAGGGTTGGCTGTGGTAGTAATGGGACCTGTTGGGGGAGGGCGGTTGACACACTCTGAACTTCTTATGAAAGAGGTTGGCGGAAAATGTAGCACAACCCCTGAACTGGCTTTAAGGTTTGTCTTTTCAAATCCATATGTAACTACTGTTATATCTGGTATGAGTAATCTTGATATGGTAGAGGAGAATGTAAGTGTTGCAAGTATTAAAAAACCTCTTACTAACCAAGAGTTAACATCTCTTAATAGGTTTATAGAAAAACGTAAAACTAAAGAAGAGATTCCTTGCACAGGGTGTAATTATTGTTTGCCTTGCCCTAAAGGGGTTACAATACCTTATATTTTTCAACTTATGAACTATGCCAAGGTGTATGGTTTAAAAGAACTTGCTATATCTCGATATAGCAATATAAAATCAACTGAAGAGGTAGAGAGAGAAAAAGCTGACGCTTGTGTAGAATGTGGGCAATGTGAAGAAAAATGTCCTCAAAAGATTGATATAATAAGTCAATTGAAAAAAATTCATAAAACTTTAAACTAATCTTTTTGTTTTTTTGTTCATTATTGCAAATTCTTGCGGTTTGCATTAATTTATTTACTTATAAGGAGAAAAATGGCTGATATATCTTTAACTCAAAAAATTAAAAGTTTTTCAATAAATGAAGGAGCCAGTCTTGTTGGTATTGCCTCAGTGTCAAGATGGGATAAAGCACCTATACAACATAGTCCTGTTGGTATTTTTCCTAAAGCTAAATCTGTTATAGTTTGTGGGATGCATATTCCAGACGCATGCGTGGAACTTGGAGCAGAAGATGACGTTAGGATATCTGGGCTTGCTTTTGTGCAAGGCAGCGCTACTCTTACGCTTGACCATCTGGCTTTTAAAATAGCAAGATTTATAGAGGAACTTGGGTGGAAGACTGTGCCGGTGCCAGCTACAGCGTTATGGAATTATAGGGTTCAACCTGGTGCTGAGCGTGGTTGGATGGCAGATATGTGCCATTATTATGCTGCGGCTTGCGCTGGACTGGGAGAGATAGGGTGGAATAACCTGTGTATTACTCCGCAATATGGAACACGTCAAAGATTTATAAGTATTATTACTGAAGCTGAACTTGTACCTGACCCTCTATATTCAGGAGACCCTCTTTGTGATAAATGTCTTCTTTGTGCAAAGAATTGTCCTACAGGAGCATTTGATAAAGAAGTTGATGGTGAATGTGTAATAGAGATTGAGGATAAAAAATATACTTTTCCCAAAAGAAATCTCTGGAGATGCGGGATAGGTGAAAACTTTCAATTAGATGTATTACAGGAGTGGCCAGAAAAGATAGATGAAAAGGTTATCGTTGAAGCTGCAGAGAAAGCTGTTAAAGAACATCCAGAATGGATTTTTGGATGGAAGATGGGGCAATGTTTTAAATGGTGTGTCAACCCTCAACGAAGGTATTTTGATAGAACATACTGTAAGTCTCCCAGAAGAAGAAGAGATTTTGAGATAGATAACAGTCCTGAGAATATAGATACAGTTACCAGAGAAGTTATGGCTTTAGCTTTTGAAAAAGGGGCTGATTATTTTGCAACTGTCAACCTTGATGATTTAAAAGAAAAAGGTATTGATGTCTCTAAAGAACTTCCCGATGCACAGGGAGCAATTATTTTGGGATTCCACTCTATTGCAAATCTTGTAACCAATTCAACTTTATGGACTAATGCACTTCTTGTTACTAACTTGATGGAAAAATATGGCTACTCTACCGTTACCCGTTCAAGTTTTAACCCTGAAGAAGTAGCTCAAGCTTGTGGGGTTGTAGCGCCTCTGGGAAAAGATGATTTAGATGGAAACGTTAGCAAGAAGTTTGAACTTGTTATTACATCTTGTCCCCTTGTTACAAATATAAAGCCTTTTGAGGATATAAGGGTTATATCTCATAAAAAGACTCAAGAAGAGATGTCTCAAATGATAAAAAACGCACTATGTTCAGCTGGGATGGATATGGTGGGTATTGCCGGGGCTGATGTTTTTGATGATATAGTGTATCAGGTTAACAACCTTTATAAAGAAGAAAATCAAGACTATTTTATTATCAGAAACAAGCCGTTAGAGTTAAGAAAAGGTGTGTGGGGTGGTCAAGCAATGCCTTACAATCCAGAAATTGTTAAAAGAGGAAAATTATTGAAAAAATCTTCTGAATATCTTCCTAATGCAAAAAGTATAATAGTTGCTGGAATGAAAACGCTTGATGGGGTGGTTGAAAATGTAGGTAAAGGTGCAGGAAAAAAGGCAGCACATTACCAGTATGCAATACACGATATAAGTCATGCTGAGATGAGAAAAATGTTGCAAAAGACTGCTAAACTTATCTCCGCTTTGGGGTATAAAGTTGCTTTTATCTCTTCTGCTGATACAGATTCTCACTTTTTGACTGCTAACCGTTTTGCTGCAGTTGCATCTGGGCTTGGAGAAATTGGATGGAACGGGCAGGTTCTTACTCCACAGTATGGTCCTAAACAGATTTTTGTTGCACTTGTTACAGATGCGCCTCTTGTTTCTGATGAATTATATAAAGGTGCACAGCTCTGCCAAAGGTGTTATAGGTGCGCTAAAGTGTGCCCTTCACAGGCAATTTCTCTGGAAGAAGAGATATCTGTGTCTGTTAACGGTAAAACTTTTAGTTGGGGAAAGAATGACCAACTCAGGTGTGATTGGGCGTGCAGATATGGTTTTATGAAAGAAGCAGGTCCTGGTTTTATCGGTTCTCAGACAGATTTTCCAGTTCCTGAAAAAATAACTCAAGAAATTGTAAGTGAAGCAATGATTAATTCTGACAGGTTGCAGAGACCATATTATAAAACTATTGTAGAGAAATGTTTTATTGAATGTCCTGCTGGCAAAAACAATAAGAGTGAGTATTAAAACTCCCATTCTTGTTCTTGTAGATTAAATTGTTCAGCAAGCCATTTGTAGGCAATTATTATGGACTCTTCTGTTGGTTGATGACCTGAGTTATGGTCGAAAAAACCTATTTTATTTTTTGCTCCATATATCCTATAAACCTTTTTCGCTTCGTTTATATACTGCCAACTGGCTGGTCTGTCGGCTTGACCGCCTATGAGTAGAAAAGAAGAAGGGGCATTTAAAGCAAGAAGTTGGTGATGTGCGAAGGAGAAATTTTTTTCAAAGATTTTGTCTCCGTAATACCAAGGGGCGTCCCAGTTGGTAAATTTCCATCCAATCCCAAAATCTGAGCCAATGATAGCTTTAATTCTTTTGTCCAATGCGCCTGCACAAAAAGCCATTTTGCCTCCTAATGATTGACCTATGATAAGAACCCTCTCTTTATCAATATCTTGTTGGCTTAAAAGTAAATCTGTTGCAAGCTTTGTGTCCCATATTAGTTTACCTATACCAGTCCAGTTAGGGTTATCTGTTAACAATTTTTTTGCTCCTGCTTTCCACCAAGCAAACCCTTCGTTGTTTTTAGGTTCAGGCACAATGTTAAACGGAAACGCTTCAGTGCAAACAACTACATACCCTTGTTGTACAAGGTGTTTACCAAATTGGACATTTCGTCTCTTAAAAATAGGTGTGTGTTCTGTTAAATTGTATCCAGCCATCTCGTCGGGGTGGTAATAAGGAACTATGGCACAAGGTTTTGGTGAAAAAGGTGTTTTTTTTGGTTCCATAAGAAGAAGCAGTTGCTCTGTCTCTGATCCTGTAGATTGTTTGTAAACTGTTCCTTTATAGTGAGGTTGCTCAAATTCTTCAATCTTTTCTACTTTTTTATCAAAATTGGTAAAAGACGGTTTTCCCAGAAGTTTTGACCAGTTTAATAATAACCTTTCTTTTAATATGTTCCAGTTTTGAAGATTTTCTTCCATATTTTCTGGAAACAATGGTTGAATATCTTCTTTTTCACCTAAATTTTTATATGCTGGCTTAGATAGTTTTTCAGAATATTTTTTTCCCATTTTCTTATTCCTCTTTACTCAAATATTTTTCCCTTTACCCTACAGGTTACGGTCAAGACTGCGGTATTGGATAGCTTCAGCAAGGTGATGAGGTTTTATGGTATCAGAGTTTTCCATATCGGCTATTGTTCGGGCAACCTTACGTATCTTGTCATAAGCTCTTGCCGAAAGATAAAGAGCATCGAGAGCTCCTCTAACAAGCATTCTACATTCATCGTTAAGTGCACAATGTTTTTTTAACTGTGAAGAGTTCATATGTCCATTAAAGAATACGTCAGTGCCTTCAAAACGTTTCTGCTGTGCTTTTCTTGCTGTTTCCACTCTTTTTCTTATAGATTTTGAATCTTCTTCTTCTACTTCTTTCATTAAAAGGTGGGGAGGTAAACTTGCGACGTCTACCTGTATATCAATTCTGTCGAGCAGGGGACCGGATATTTTTCTTCTATATTTAAGCATCTGACCAAGCGTGCAACGACATTGTCTGGCGTTATCTCCGTACCATCCACAAGGGCAGGGGTTCATAGAACCTACAAGCAAAAATCTGCTTGGAAATGTTAATCTTCCCTTTGCGCGGGATATACTTACTTTACCGTCTTCGAGGGGTTGTCTTAACACTTCAAGAACATCTCTATGAAATTCTGGTAGTTCGTCAAGGAAAAGTACTCCATTATGCGCTAAACTAACTTCGCCTGGTTTTGGAATACTTCCTCCTCCAATTAGAGCAATATTTGATATTGTGTGATGAGGGCTTCTATAAGGTCTTTGGGTAATAAGGCCTTCTCCAGGAAGTGTTCCAGCAATACTATGTATTTTTGTAATCTCAAGAGCTTCTACTAAGGTTAAGGAAGGAAGTATTGATGGGATTCTTGTGGCAAGCATAGTTTTTCCTGAACCTGGTGAACCAACCATAAGTACGTTATGTCCGCCTGTAACAGCAACTTCGAGAGCTCTCTTTGTATATGCTTGCCCTTTTACGTCCTTGAAATCTAAACCTTTACTTTGGTTAGAGGCAAAAAGTTCTTTTATATCGCTGGTTGAAGGTTGTATTTCAGTGTTTTTGGTAAGGAATGATACACATTCTCTAAGGCTACTTACAGGGTAAACTTCTATTCCCTCGATAAGAGAGGCTTCCGAACCATTCTCTTTTGGTACTACTATTTTTTTGGTGGTTGTTTTGGATAGTTCTACTGCCATAGGTAGGATTCCTTTAACAGGTCTTAAGGAACCGTCAAGAGCCAGTTCTCCAACAAAATAAAAGTCATCAGCAACATCAGGAGGTAGAATTTTTGAAGCAATAAGTATTCCTATGGCTGTTGGTAAATCAAAATAAGGTCCTTCTTTTTTTGTGTCGGCAGGAGCAAGGTTTATTACAAGTTTTCTGTTTGAAGGAAATTTAAATCCAGAATTTTCTATAGCAGGTTTGATTCTATCTCTACTTTCTTTTACTGCTTGGTCAGGCAACCCAACAACAGATATAGCAGGATAACCGTAACTAATATCTACCTCTACATCTATGGGGAATCCGTCAATACCCCATACAGTTAAAGATTTTACTTTAGCCAGCATATTTTCTTTTGTACCTCCTGTTTCTCAAAACAGTTGTAAGAGTAATAAAATTATAACATTGAAAGGGATTAAAGAAAAATATTAAGATGAATTAATAAAAAAAGAACCCCTTCTCTCCTATGAGGAGAGGAAGATTCAGAGTAGATATCTCGCTTTTATTACTCTTGTTACGTGGATTAGGTTAGAGATCCTGAAACAAGTTCAGAATGGCATTCCCAATGATATGCCTTCTACCCTTGGGGGAGAAGGGCAGGGATGAGGGGGGTAGTTAGCAGGTTAAGAAAAAACGAAAGACTTAATGATAAAGGATGAGGTTACCCTTGTATGTCATTCCGGGCTTGAGCCGGAATCTCGTTTTTACCGCTACTCTATAGAGTGTTATTTAAGAAGGGAAAGAATCTTTATATAGTTTTAACCTCTGGCTGACTGAATTATAAAGGTTGGTTTTTGCGGTTAACATAGCGTTCTCAATAGTCATAGAAGAGGGCGTAATGCTTGTGAAAAGAATCTTTTGAAGATTCTTTTTGTAGACGGCATCTTCTACCTTACCAGCAAACGCAAATGTTAATTTGTTATGTTTTTCTGTAAGTTTAAATACTTTTGATAAGGATTTACCAAAAAATGTCTGTTTATCTATCTTGCCTTCACCTGTTAAAATAAGGTCGGAGGTTTTTAAGATGTTTTCAAAACCTCCCATTTGCATTATTGTATCAATGCCAGATACAACTGTGACATCAAGAAACGAAGCAAGCCCAGCAACAATACCTCCTGCTGCTCCTGCGCCGGGTATAGATGAAACATTTCTTTGTGAAAATTGCTCCATTTTTTCTGCACAGTTGCGAAGTCCTGAATCAAGAAGTTGTACCATTCTTTTATCAGCTCCCTTTTGAGGAGCGTAAATAAAAGCTGCTCCATCTTTTCCGTATAAAGGATTCTCAACATCCGATAAGATAGTTATTTTACATTTAAGTATTTCTGGTAAGATAGATGTGGTATCTATTTTAGTTATTTCAGAAAGATCTTCGCCTGTGCCCGGGTAAATAAGAGTTCCGTTTTTTTTATAAAATTTAACTCCAAGTGCTATTAAAGCTCCAACACCTGCATCGGTTGTGGCACTTCCACCAACTCCAAGAAAAATGTTTCTGTTACCAGCAGTAGCAGATTTCTTTAAGAGTTCGCCAACACCGTATGTAGTTGTTTTAAGCGGGTTCTGTTCTTCTTTTTTTATTAAAGTCAAACCAGCCGTTTGGGCTAATTCTATATATGTAACATCATCTTTTTGTAGCCATTTTGCAGGAATCTTTCTCATTAAAGGGTCTGAGATTTGTGAGGTTTTCATTGTTCCACCAAGGAGTTTGTATATAACCTCGATACTTCCTTCACCACCGTCAGCAAGAGGGAATTCAGTTATTTTTGAGTTGGGGAAAACGTTGGAGGTAGCTTTTGCCATTATATGTGTAGTCTCTATATTTGTAAGGCTACCTTTAAACGAAGCCGAAGCGATAAGAATTATAGGTTGTTCCATTTGTGAAGAGTATTATATCGTACTATGTTCTTTTATACAATTTTTATTATTGTATACTTTTTAAATAACCTTTATAATTATGTATATGAAAGAAGAAGGTAATAAAATAAATAAGGAGAAGAGTATGAATGGTCCTGATATGAGAAAAGAAGATGTGCTCAAACTTGCTAAAGAGAGAAATGTAAAATTTATAAGGTTATGGTTTGCTGATATAACAGGTCAAATGAAAGGGTTTACCATAACAATTGATGAACTGGAGCACGCTCTTGAAGATGGAATGGGTTTTGATGGTTCATCAATAAAAGGGTTTGCAAGGATAGATGAATCTGATATGATTGCTCTTGCTGATCCTTCAACTTTCACTATTCTTCCTTATAGACCTCAAGATAAAGCTGTTGCTGGAATGTTGTGTGATGTTCTTAATACAAATAGAACTCCTTATGAAGGGGATTCCAGATATGTTTTGAAAAGGCAAGTTGATAAATTAAAAAAACTTGGATATACGTATTACGTTGGACCTGAACTTGAATTTTTTATTTTTAAGGATGAAAAATCCACCCAAACTCTTGATGAAGGCGGTTATTTTGATATTACAACCCTCGATGCAGGTAACGAAGTAAGAAGAGAGACGATACTTGTTCTTAAAGAGATAGGGGTTGATGTGGAGTATTCTCACCACGAAGGAGCACCTTCACAACACGAGATAGACCTAAGGTATTCTGAAGGGTTGATTATGGCGGATAAGGTTATGGTCTCTCGTATGGTTCTTAAAGAGATTGCCCAATTAAAAGGGCTATATGCAAGTTTTATGCCAAAACCTATTTTTGGTGTGAATGGTTCTGGTATGCACGTACACCAATCAATATTTAAAGGTGAGAAGAACCTATTCTTTGATAAAAGTGATGAGTTTAACCTATCAGAAGAAGGCAAATGTTATATTTCTGGTATTTTAAAACATTCAAGAGAGATTACTCTTGTTTGTAACCAATGGATAAATTCTTATAAACGGCTCGTGCCTGGATATGAAGCCCCAGTATATATATGTTGGGCAAGAAGAAACAGAAGTTCCCTTGTGAGGGTTCCTATGTATCAACCCGGTAAGGAAAAATCTACTCGCGTAGAGTTTAGGTCTCCTGACCCTGCTTGCAATCCGTATTTAGCTTTTGCTTGTACGGTGGCTGCTGGAATGAAAGGCGTTGAGGAAAAATATCCTCTAAGAGAACCTTTAGAAAGAGATGTGTATCACCTCACATTTGATGAGATGAATGAACTTGGAGTAGAGTGTTTACCGGGGAGTCTTAGTGAAGCAATAGATGTTGCCGAATCAAGCGATTTGCTCAAAGAGGTTTTGGGACCACATGTTTTTAAGAATCTTATAAGGTCAAAAAAAGTTGAATGGGATGAATATCGTAAACAGGTTCACGATTACGAGTTAAAAACCTATCTACCTTTGTTATAATAAAGGTTTTATGAAATTGCTCGAATGTGGTAAAATAATTATGCTTAAACTTTATAAATAGGAGAATATTAATTATGAAAGAATGTAATAATTTTAAAGAAATGAAAGATTTTATGAAGCATAATTTTCGGCATTTCAATTCTGCTGTATTGGTAGATGCATCTGAAGCATATATAAAGCATCTTGAAAATGGCGGTAAAATGATGATTACCCTGGCAGGAGCTATGAGTACTGCAGAGTTAGGCATTACATTGGCAGAGATGATTAGGCGTGGCAAGGTTGACGCTATTACTTGTACAGGGGCTAACCTTGAAGAAGACCTATTTAATCTTGTGGCTCACGATTATTATGTAAGAGTGCCTAATTACAGAGATTTTTCTCCTGCAGATGAAGCTGCACTTCTTGCTAAAAATTTAAATAGAGTTACTGATACCTGTATTCCTGAAGACGAAGCTATGAGACGTCTTGAAAAAGGGTTACTAAATTTTTGGCAGAAAGCAGAAGAAGAAAATAAAAGATATTTTCCGTACGAGTTTATGTATCAACTTATTAGTAGTGGTAATCTTAAAGAATATTATCAGATAGATGTTAAAAATTCTTGGGTTATTGCTGCTTGTGAAAAGAATATACCTATATTTGTTCCGGGATGGGAAGATTCAACTATGGGGAATATGTTTGTTTCTCAGGTAAGAAAAGGGAACCTGAAAAATATATCGACTGTAAAATCAGGGTTAGAAACAATGAACTTCTTGATAGATTGGTACTTAGATAACTCCAAAGAAGATAGTATAGGTTTTTTTCAGATTGGTGGCGGAATTTCAGGAGATTTTCCTATATGTGTAGTTCCCCTTATAAGACAAGACCTTGAAGATGAAACCTGTAGGTTGTGGGGGTATTTTTGCCAGATATCAGATAGTACCACTTCTTTTGGTTCTTATAGCGGGGCTGTTCCTAATGAAAAAATTACCTGGGAAAAACTTGGCGTAGATACCCCAAAATTTATAATTGAAAGCGATGCAACAATAGTTGCACCTCTTATATTTGCTTATATACTTGCAGATTGAGTCCCTATTCTCTATGGTACTATTGTGCAGACACACGCCTCTCTACATTCCGTCTTTGCAATAAACGAAGCAATTCCCTGAGGCTTGCGAAGTAATCCCCGGGGGGTTGCAGTAAAGGAGGGAAAATAATGGATGAAAAAACAATAAATGAAGGAAAAGGGCTTGCGTGGCTTTCATATTTAGGGCTTCTATTATTAGTTCCGCTTATGGTAAATAAAGATAATGGGTATTCAAAATTCCATATTAAACAGGGCATAGTTCTTATGGTCTGTAATATGTTTTCTTCTTTCCTCTTTTTTATTTTTAGCTGGATACCATTTGTCGGCTGGTTTATTATTGCCAGTATATGGCTTTTTCTTCTTATCCTCTCAATTATGGGGATTGTAGGTGCTTTAACTGGAAAAACAGAACCTCTTCCCGTTATAGGGCAGTTTGCAGAAAAGATAAAACTATAGTCTAATTTGATCTGCTAAGCAAAACAGATTTTAATGAGGGGTAGGGTTGCTAAAAGGAAAATTTGACAAGTTAAGGGTGGTAAATGTGAGAAATATTATAATAAACTACCCCTGAATTAGGTATACGAAGGGATATTAAAGTGGACGAAAATAATAAAGGAAGTTTTTGTGCAGGGTGGGGACAAGCAGATATAACCCCTGATAAACCTATATTTATTTCAGGTCAGTTTCACGCAAGGGTTTCAGAAGGAGTTCAGGATCCCGTTACTGCAACTGCCTTAATACTGGGGGCTGAAAGGGCTGGTTCTTTTAACTATGCGATAATGGTAAGTTGTGACCTTATTACCATCACCAAAGAACTAAGAGATGAAGTTTACAGAAGTATAAAATCGAGTATTCCCGAAATTGACGCCAGCAGGATATCCATTGGAGCCACTCATACGCATTCTGCCCCTGAAGTAAGAAATATATCGTATGGTATGGATATACCAGATTTTAGCGAGGAATATGGAATATCTGATAATGGAACAGGCCGGAAAGAAAAGAATAAAAATTTATTGTCTTATCTTGGGGTTGATGTGATGTTCCCTGTGGAATATGTTAGGTTTGCAGGGAAAAAAATATCACAAGCAATCTGCGACGCTTGGAATGGCAGAAAACCGTTGGGTATGGCTTATGGGCTTGGACACGCTGTTGTTGGGCGAAACAGAAGGCTCTCTTATAGGGATGGAACAAGTGCAATGTATGGAAAAGCAAACGTTCCTGAATTCAGCCACGTGGAAGGGTATGAAGACCATTCTGTTTACGCTATGATGACCTATGATATAAACGGTAAACTTATCGGTATTATAGTAAATATAGCTTGCCCTTCTCAGGTTAGTGAGAATAGTTATGTGATAAGTGCAGATTTCTGGCACGAAACAAGAGAAGAACTTAGAAGACGGTTTGGTAAAGAGATATATATAATGGCACAATGTGGACCAGCCGGGGACCAGTCCCCTCACCTGCTAATAGGAAAAAGGGCAGAGGAACGTATGTGGCGTTTAAAAGGCAGGAAGGAAGGTGAGAATGCTTCACGGTAAGAAATATCTCAAAAAATAGCTAACGCTATAGAAGAGATAATGTCTTATGTAGAAAAAGATATTGATTGGGATCCTGTCTTTGAATATACCCTTAAAATTTTTCAAATAACTCGTAGAAGGATATCAGAGAAAGATGTTGAAGACGCTATAAAAGCTTCCCTTAAAAATAAAGAAAAATTAAATAGGCTTGTTGAAGAGTTAAAGATGAACCCAGAAATTACAAAGAAGCCAAGGTGGTACACTGAAATAACACGCTCTTACAGGCTGATGTTATGGGGAGAGAGAGTAAAGGAGAGGTTTGAAATAGAGAAAAAAAGCCCGGGTATGCCTGTAGAAATACACGTTTTAAGGGTGGGTGAGACGGCATTTGCAACCAATACTTTTGAACTTTATCTTGATTATGGTGTTCGTATTAGGGAATTAAGCAGGGCTACACAGACCTTTCTTATACAGAAAGCTTGTTGTACCGGAACATACCTTCCGAGCCAGCGCTCAATTGCCTGCGGAGGGTATGGTTCTGACCCGGCAAGTACCGATATAGGTCCTGAAGGCGGAGATGAACTTGTTGAGTGGACTGTTGATACAATCAACAAGATGTTTGAATAATAGAGAATTATAACAAAGAGAAAAATATGGCTCCAATTTTCGGTGGCTTGCAGAAACTAAAAAATCTTCCGGAAGAAGTGACATTTAGGTTCAACACCTTTCTTTTCAAAATACTTTTGGTGGTAGTTTTCTGCTTTCCAAAATTTAGATATAGGTAAAACTTTTGTTGCAACATCGTATCC
>Ga0172382_10009677_pt1 | contig 13090 bp, 6 predicted proteins | sample Leawel138RmetaG_FD_122245 | JGI IMG/M metagenome (GOLD analysis project Ga0172382, IMG submission 122245) | Leachate microbial communities from a municipal landfill in Southern Ontario, Canada - Leachate well 138R metaG | ecosystem: Engineered > Solid waste > Landfill > Unclassified | place...
CCGCTTGGCGATGTCTTCGGCGCCGATCCCGCTGCGGTCTTTGATGGGCCGGATGTCGAGAATGCATTCGTGGGCCACGCGGCCATTGGGCCCGGCATAGAGCAGCGGATAATGCGGCGCAAGGCGCGTAGCCAGATAATTGGCATTGAGTATGGCCACCTGCGTGGCCTGCCGCAGGCCAGACGCCCCCATCATCAGGATGTACATCAGGGAGATGGGCAAAATGCTGGCGGAACCAAAAGGCGCCGCGGAGACCGGCCCGCTCTGGCCTGCCGGCAGCCGGCCGTCTTCACCCACGACCCCGGGCAAGTAAGGCGCCAGGTGCGCCCGTACGGCCACGGGCCCCACCCCCGGCCCACCGCCCCCGTGCGGAATGCAGAACGTCTTGTGCAAATTGAGATGCGAGACGTCCGAGCCAAAATGCCCTGGGCGGGCCACGCCCACCATGGCGTTCATGTTGGCGCCATCCAGGTAGACCTGGCCGCCGGCCTCATGCACCCGCGCACAGATCTCGGTGACGGTGGTCTCGAACACCCCATGCGTGGAGGGGTGTGTGATCATCAGCGCCGCCAGCCGGTCACCCACCTGTTCGATGCGGGCGCGCAGATCAGCCATGTCGATGTTGCCCTGGGCGTCCGAAGCCACGACCACCACCTCCATGCCGGCGAGGTGGGCTGAAGCCGGATTGGTGCCGTGCGCGGACGCCGGAATCAGGCACACGTTGCGCTGATGCTGGCCCTGGGCCTGATGATACCCGCGGATGGCCAGCAAACCCGCATATTCACCCTGAGCCCCGGAATTGGGCTGCAGGCTGATGCGGTCATAGCCCGTGATTTCACACAAGGCATCCGACAGGCGCTGGATGAGCGCCTGGTACCCCTGGGCCTGCCCTGCCGGCGCAAAAGGATGCATGTCGCCGAATTCGGGCCAGGTGATGGGAATCATCTCGGCCGTGGCGTTGAGCTTCATGGTGCAGGATCCCAAAGGGATCATGGTGCGATCCAACGCCAGGTCCTTGTCGGACAGCTGGCGCAGATAGCGCAGCATGTCGGTTTCCGACTGCACGCGCGAGAACGCAGGATGCGCCAATATCGGCCCCGTTCGGCGCAGCGCCAGCGGCACCCCATCGGCCTGCGTGTCGAAATCCAGGCGAATGCGGGCCTGGCCCGTTCCTGCCGCAAAGACGCCGACAAGCGCCTCGAGGTCTTCTGGCTGTACGGTTTCATCCAGCGACAGGGCCACGCAGGCCTCGCTGACCCGGCGCAGGTTGATCCCGGCCTCTATCGCGGCATCCAGGACTGCCTGGGTGGACCCGCCCGTACGCACGCACAGCGTGTCGAAGTGGCTGTCGTTGCATACGTCAAGCGCCATGGCACGCAGGGCGTTGGCCAGGCGCGCCGTATGGCCGGCCACCCGCTGTGCGATGCGTGCAATGCCCTGCGGCCCATGCCAGACGGCATACATGGCGGCCATCACGGCCAGCAGCACCTGGGCCGTGCAAATATTCGAGGTGGCTTTTTCCCGGCGGATATGCTGCTCGCGCGTTTGCAATGCCAACCGCAAGGCCGGTTCGCCACGGGCATCTTGCGAGACCCCGACCAAGCGCCCCGGCAGATTGCGTTTCCAGGCATCCTTGCAGGCCATGAAGCCGGCATGGGGCCCGCCATAACCCATGGGCACCCCAAACCGTTGGGCCGAGCCGACCGCGATGTCGGCCCCCCATTCGCCGGGCGGACTGAGCAGGGCCAGGGCCAGCAGATCGGTTGCCACCGCCACGATGGCGCCGGCCTCGTGGGCCTGCTGCGCCAGCGCCCGGTAATCGGCCACCCCCCCCAGGCTATGGGGGTATTGCAGCAACACCCCGAAGCACTCGGGCAAGCCGAGCGCTTCATCACCGACGTCCAGCACGATGCCCAGCCCCGCCGCCCGGGTGCGCATGACTTCGATCGTCTGGGGGTGTACGTGCTGCGAGACGAAAAACACCTCGGACTTGGCGCGCGACACGCGCCGGGCCAGCGTCATGGCCTCGGCGGCCGCCGTGCCTTCGTCCAGCAGCGAGGCATTGGCGATGTCCAGGCCCGTGAGATCGCACACCATGGTCTGGAACACCAGCAAGGCCTCGAGGCGGCCCTGCGAGATCTCGGGCTGATAGGGCGTATAGGCGGTATACCAGGCCGGGTTTTCCAGAATGTTGCGCAAGATCACATGAGGCACGTGGGTGCCGTAATAGCCTTGGCCGATGTAGCTGCGCAGCACCTGGTTGCGGCGGGCCATGCCTCGGATCTGCGCCAGGGCGGCGACCTCGGACATGGGCTCGGGCAGGTTCAGGTAGGGCGGCTCGGACAGGATGTTGCCAGGCGCCACCTCGTGGACCAGGGCGTCGAGGCTATCGACCCCGATGGCGGCCAGCATGGCGCGCTGATCGTCTTGGGACGGCCCGATGTGTCGGGCAATGAATTCGGACTGCGTGGCGGCATCGCGCTGCATGGAAAATCTCCGCGTCGGATCGATCAGGACTGGGCTTCGTAGCCGGCGGCATCGAGCAGGCCGTCGACGGCCGCCGGGTCATCGGGCTTGATGCGAAAGATCCACTGATCCCAGGCCGCGCCGTTGATGAGCGCGGGGTCATCGGACAACGCCTCGTTGAAGGCCAGGATTTCGCCGGCCACCGGCGCGTAGATGTCGGAGGCCGCCTTGACGGATTCGACGACGGCCGCCGTATCCCCGGCAGCCACGTGCGCACCGACCGTGACTTCGCCGACGAACACCAGGTCGCCAAGCTGGTCTTGCGCATCATCGGTGATGCCGACCAGGAAAGAATCGCCGTCGGCCTTGACCCACTCGTGAGAGGCCGTGTATTTGCGGTCGTTGGGAATGGACATGATGGTACCCCGTCAGGATGTTCAGAGAAAGGAAAAAAGCGTCAGACCAGGGCCTTGCCCTGGCGCACGAAAGGCGGCTGCACGATTTCGGCGGCCACCCATTTGTTGCGGATTTCGACCTCGACGGACTCGCCGGGCTGGCTACCGGCCGGCACGCGCGCCAGGCCGATCGAAAACCCCAGTGTGGGCGCCATGCTGCCACTGGTGACGGCGCCCTCGCCCCGGGCCGTACGCACCTTCATGTGAGCGCGCATGACCCCGCGCTCGAGCAGCTTGAGGGCGACCAGTTCACGGGTACGGTCTGCCTGCTCGAGGGCCGTACGGCCGATGAACTGCCTTGCGGGATCCTTGAAGGACACCGTCCAGCCCAGGCCGGACTCAAGCGGATGAACGGATTCGTCCATGTCCTGGCCGTACAGGTTGAGCCCCGCCTCGAGGCGCAATGTATCGCGGGCACCCAGACCGCATGCTTGCACCCCCGCGGCGGCCAGATCGGCCCAGAGGGCTGCCGCCTGACCGGCGGGCAGCACGATTTCGAAGCCATCTTCGCCCGTGTAGCCCGTACGGGCCACCAGAGTGTCCTCGGCGACCTGGCTGCCCCAGAACGGCTTGAGCAGCTCGGTGCCTGCCTGCCACGCGGGCCGCACCGCCCATACCAGCGCACGGGCCTCGGGCCCCTGGACCGCCAGCATGGCCAGATCGCGACGCGGCGTGACGACCACCCCGAACGGGGCCGCCTGCTCGCGCATCCAGGCCAGATCCTTGTCGGCCGTGCCCGCATTGACCACGGCCCGCCAGAGATCGGACCGGAAAAAATAGACGATCAAGTCGTCGATCACCCCGCCGTCCGGGCGCAGCATGCACGAATACAGGGCGCGCCCCGGCTGGCCTGCGATGCGGCCGACGTCGTTGGCCAGCACGTGCAGAAGAAAGTCGGGCGCCCGTACGCCGGCGATATCGACATTGAGCATGTGCGAGACGTCGAACATCCCCGCCTTGCGGCGAACGGCGTGGTGTTCTTCGAGCTGCGAACCGTAGGCCAGCGGCATGCTCCAGCCACCGAAATCGACCATGCGGGCGCCCAGCGCGACATGCGTATCGTACAGGGGGGTCTTGAGAAGAGAATCTGACATGAAAGGCTCCGGAAATCAGGGGGCACGAATGCCGGCAACGCCCTTCTGTCCTTTTGCCTGAGAGTTGCCCCACACGGGGGGTGCCCCTTCGGCGCCTGCACCGGCTGGCCGGGCAAGTCTCTCCAGAATGCTGCGATGCGACGGGCATCATGCGAATGGTACGGTTGCCTGAGCGATTTCGGGCGAATTGCGCCTTCGGCGGCCATACGGCCTGCGTATGGCACTCTCCCACCCGCATCGGGTGACAGCAAGGGCAAAGCATACCCCGAATCAGACCGCGGTAGCAATCGGCCGACGCGTGCTGCAGCGCAAATCAACCGTCAGATCAGGCCGCGCGCGCGCCAATCGTTTCGTGTGGCCTGATCGACCCCCAGGCTGGCCAGGATCTCGTCGGTATGCTGCCCCAAAGCGGGCGCTGCCGCGCGAATGCGGCCTGGCGTGGCGGACAGTTTGGGCACGATGCCAGGCACCTGGCAGGGCGAGCCATCCGGCAGCGGCTGGTCGAGGATCATCCCGCGCGCGTGGTAGTGCGGATCGGTGGCGATGTCGGCGATGTCGTAGATACGCCCGGCCGGCACCCGGGCGCCGTTCAGTGCCTCGAGGGCCTCGTCCTGGGTGCGGGCCGCCGCCCAGGCCCCGATGGCGGCATCGATTTCATCGACCCGGGCGACCCGGCCCGTATTGTGCGCCAGGTCTGGCGCGTCGCCCAGGTCCGGGCGCCCGATCAGCGCCATCAGGCGCCTGAAGATGCTGTCGCCGTTGCCCGCAACCAGCACATAGCCGTCCTGGCAGGCGTACGCGTTGCTGGGGGCGATCCCGGGCAGACTGCTGCCGGCGGGCTGGCGCACCTCGCCGAACACCGCATATTCGGGCAACAGGCTTTCCATCATGTTGAACACGGATTCATACAGGGCGACATCGACCATCTGCCCCACGCCCTGCTGCGCGCGGACCCGCAGCGCCAGCAGTACGCCGATCACACCGTGCAGGGCGGACAGGGAATCCCCGATGGAGACCCCGACCCGCACCGGCGGGCGCCCCGGCTCGCCGCTGAGATGGCGCAGCCCGCCCATCGCTTCGGCGACGACGCCAAAGCCCGGCCGGTCGCGATACGGCCCCGTCTGCCCGTAGCCCGAGACCCGCAGCATGATCAAGCGCGGGTAGAGGGCGTGCAGATCTTCCCAGCCCAGCCCCCACGCCTCGAGCGTGCCGGGCTTGAAATTCTCGACCACCACGTCGCATTCGCCCGCCAACCGCCGCACCAGCGCCTGGATCTCGGGTTCACGCAAATCCAGCGAAAGCGACTTTTTGTTGCGCGACTGCACCTGCCACCAGACCGAGGTCCCCTGGTGCAACAAGCGCCAGTTGCGCAGCGGATCCCCCTGGCCCGGCGGTTCGACCTTGAGGATCTCGGCCCCGAATTCGCCCAGCATCTTGGTGGCGAACGGACCGGCGATCAACTGCCCCAGTTCGAGCACGCGCACGCCCGCCAACGGCAGGGCGCCACCGCCTGCGGCGCGCGAAGCGCGATCGGCGGAAAGCGGGTGCGTAGGCGTCATCGGCACGAATCGGCCTCAGGACGTTTCTGGCGGGCCGGCAATCACCGACTCGCGGATGCAATCCACATAGTAGGCCCGCCGACCTGTTTCATCAGCCTCATGGCCCAGGCCGTGGACATCGGTTTCAAACCCCGGGAACTGCCGATTGAACTCTTGTGTGAAGATCAGATAGTTGACAATGTCCGCATTGAAGCGCTCGCCCGGGATGAGCAAGGGGATGCCCGGCGGATACGGGGTGAGCAACACGCCGGTGACCCGGCCCTCGAGATCCTTGACCGGCACCCGCTCGACCTCGCGATGCGCCATGTGGGCGTAGGCATCGGCCGGGCGCATGGCCGGCACCATGTCGCTCAAGTAGACCCGTGTGGTGAGGCGGGCGAAGTCGTACTGGCGATAGGCCGCGTGAATCTGCTGGCAGAGGTCGCGCAGGCCCATGCGGTCGTAGCGCTTGTATTGGCGGGCGAACTCGGGGAGCACCCGCCACAGGGGCTGGTTGCGGTCGTAGTCGTCCTTGAACTGCTGCAGCGCCGTGAGCAAAGTGTTCCAGCGCCCCTTCGTGATGCCGATGGTAAAAAGGATGAAAAACGAATACAAACCGGTCTTTTCGACCACGACGCCGTGCTCGGTGAGATAGCGCGACACCAATGCCGCCGGGATCCCCGATTCGGCGAACGTACCCGAGATGTCCAGGCCGGGGGTGACCACGGTGGCCTTGATCGGGTCGAGCATGTTGAAACCCTCGGCCAGGTCGCCAAAGCCGTGCCACTCGTCCCCCGAGTTGAGCAGCCAGTCTTCGCGATTGCCGATCCCTTCGGGCACCAGGCGATTGGGCCCCCAGACCTTGAACCACCAGTCGTTGCGCCCGTATTCGGATTCGACCTTGCGCATCGCGCGGCGAAAGTCCAGCGCCTCGCGAATGGATTCTTCGACCAGGGCGGTTCCCCCGGGCGGTTCCATCATCGCGGCGGCGACGTCACAGGACGCAATGATGGCGTACTGCGGCGAGGTCGACGTATGCATGAGGAACGCTTCGTTGAAGATGTTGCGATCCAGTTTGCGCGATTCGGAGTCTTGCACCACGATCTGCGAAGCCTGGGACAGGCCCGCCAGCAGCTTGTGGGTGGAATGCGTGGCGTAGATCATCGTATCCTGGCTGCGCGGGCGGTTGGGCCCGATCGCGTGCATGTCTTCGTAGAAGCTGTGGAATGCGGCATGCGGCAGCCAGGCTTCATCGAAATGCAGGGTGTCGATTTCGGAGCCCAGTTTTTCCTTGATCATTTCGACGTTGTAAATCACCCCGTCGTACGTACTCTGCGTGAGCGTGAGGATGCGCGGCCGCGGGTTGGCGGCTGCCCGGGCAAATGGGTTGGCGGCGATCTTGCGGCGGATGTTCTCGGGCTCGAACTCTTCGAGGGGAATCGGCCCGATGATGCCCAGGTGGTTGCGCGTGGGCCGCAGGAACACCGGGATGGCGCCTGTCATGGTGATGGCATGCAGGATGGATTTGTGGCAGTTGCGGTCGACCACCACCACGTCGCCCGCAGCGACATTGGCGTGCCAGACGATCTTGTTCGAGGTCGAGGTCCCGTTGGTCACGAAAAAACAGTGATCCGCATGGAAGATGCGCGCCGCATTGCGCTCGGACTCGGCCACTGGCCCGGTATGATCCAGCAGCTGGCCCAGCTCGTCGACCGCGTTGCAGACGTCGGCGCGCAGCATGTTTTCGCCAAAAAACTGGTGAAACATCTGGCCCACCGGGCTTTTCAGGAAGGCCACGCCGCCCGAATGCCCCGGGCAATGCCATGAATACGAGCCATCGGACGCGTACTTGAGCAATTCGCGAAAAAACGGCGGCGCCAGGCCTTCGAGATAGGCCCGGGCTTCGCGAATGATGTGGCGCGCCACGAATTCGGGCGTGTCCTCGAACATGTGGATGAAGCCGTGCAGCTCGCGCAGGATGTCGTTGGGGATATGCTGCGACGTGCGCGTTTCGCCGTACAGGTAGATGGGGATGTCTTCGTTGCGGAAGCGCAATTCGCCAATGAAGGTCCGGAGGTTCTTGATGGCGTTGGCCACGTCTTCGGGCGAGTCTTCGTCGAATTCTTCGTCGTCGATCGACAGAATGAAGGCGCTGGCGCGGCTTTGCTGCTGGGCAAACGAGCTGAGGTCGCCGTAGCTGGTGACCCCAAGCACCTCGACACCCTCGGCCTCGATGGCTTCGGCCAGCGCCCGGATGCCGAAACCCGACGTGTTTTCGGCGCGATAGTCTTCATCGATGATGACGATGGGAAAGCGAAATTTCATCATGTCAGGTACGCGGCAGGGTCACACCTTTCTGGCCCTGATACTTGCCCCCGCGATCGGCATACGAGACCTCGCAGACCTCGTCGCTTTCGAGGAACAACATCTGGGCGCAGCCCTCGCCCGCATAGATTTTGGCGGGCAGCGGGGTGGTATTGGAGAATTCGAGCGTCACGTGGCCTTCCCATTCGGGTTCCAGCGGCGTGACGTTGACGATGATGCCACAACGGGCATAGGTGCTCTTGCCCAGGCAGATGGTCAGGACACTGCGCGGGATGCGAAAATATTCGACCGTGCGCGCCAGGGCGAACGAGTTGGGCGGGATGATGCAGACATCCCCCTGGAAATCGACGAAGGAGCGCTCATCGAAGGCCTTGGGATCGACGATGCTCGAATTGATGTTGGTGAAAATCTTGAACTCGTTGGCACAACGGACGTCATAGCCATAGCTGCTGGTGCCATAGCTGACGATGCGGCGGCCGTCGATGCAGCGCACCTGGCCCGGCTCGAAAGGTTCTATCATGCCGGCCTGCGCGGCCTGCCGAATCCAGCGGTCATTCTTGATGCTCATGTCACCCTCGGTGAAACGCCCCATAGGCTGGGCGTAACCGTCTATTTTAGGCCAGGTCTAGTCGCGCGAAAACCAGGTGTAGACCAAAGCCAGGCCATTGACCGTGCCTACGGTCACCTCGGCCTGCAGGCCGCGCATCAGGCGATACCCCAGCCGGGCCACCGTTCCGGTGTCCGACAGCGCCTGCTCGAGGCTCAGCTTGACATCGCTGGCCACGTTCTTGCCCGCCAGCACGAATTGCTGCTCCAGCGCGCTTGCCCCCGCATCCAGGCCGCTGCTGACCACGGTTTGCGGGGGCAGCAAGCTGCCGGTACTGCCCAGCTGCCCGCGCTGCAAGCCCAGTTCGTCGAGACCGAAGCGCCGATAGAACGGCTCGCCGTCGGCCAGGAACGAACTGCCCACGGCCAGCAGCAGCGACATGTCGGCGCCGCCCGCCTCGTCCGGCCCGCGGCCCAGCAGCAGCCAGGACAGTTTTTCGGCCTCGCTCACGTCGGGATAGGACACCAGGTCGATCCGTGGCTGGCGGGCGGTGCCGATCACCCGCACCCCGGCCTGAACCATCTGATTGGTGCGCAGGGCCTCGATGTTCAGCACCGGGTTGGTGAGATCGCCCTGGAAGGTGATGATGCCGCGGCGCAACTGCAAGTGCTGCCCGTACGCGTCGATCGAGCCGCCGCGCGTGCGCAGCGCCCCCATTGCCGTGAGCTGGTCGTGATGCAGGCTCAGGTCCAGCTGGCCCACCAGGCCCGCGTTCACGCCATAGCCGGTAATGTAGAAGCGCGGCCCCAGGTCGACATGCAAGTCCGCCTCGATGTCCAGGGGGGGAGACGCCGGCGGTGGCGGCGAGGTTTCACCCGCCTTCAAGATCACGACGTCGCCGTCGAGCGACGGCACGTTGCTGAGCATGTCCAGATCGAACCACCCGGCATCCGCCGTCAGGGTGCCGCGCAGGATGACTTCGGGCAAATGGATCCGGATACCCAGCGAGCCGCTGATCATGGCATAGCGGTCGGACCGCTGCAGGATGGGATAGCGGTGGAAATCGATCTGCACCGTGCCGGCCTCGTCGGCCAGCTGCCACTGGCCACTGATCTTCAGGTCGCCATTTTGTGCGTCCGGCTCTTCGGCAATCCAGGTCGCGGTACGCCATTCTTTGGGCACGACCCTGCGCACCGCCGGAAAACGCAGCTGCTCCAGCACCACACGTTCCCCTTCGAAATGCCCCTGCAAGACGCCATCCAGCAGTCGTACGCCCTGATCCGGCAAGAGCACCCGCAGATCCTCCCCCCGAAACGGGCCGTCGAACACCCAACGTTCGTCGGGCAGGCTGCGCGCGCGCACGTCGGCATGGACCGTGCCGCCGACTTCCAGCGCGCCATCGAGCAGCAGGTTCACCCAGGCCAGGTCCTCGGAATCCGCCACCAAATGCAGCCTTTTCTCATCCCGCGGATCTATCGACAGGCCGCCCTGCGCGGAAGCATGCAGCGGCGTCTCGGCCTGCAGGCGCAGCCGGCCCATTTTTTCGGTGTCCACCCGCAGATCGGCCTGCACCTGGCTGAGCCCGGGCCGCACGACCCGCACGTCGACGTCCAGGCGGGTCTCTTGCAGGCCCAGGGCGACCGGCACGTCGCCCGGCACGACCAGGTCTCCGTCCAGCCGACGCAACTGTACGCTGCCCGACAGGGCCTGCTCGAAACCCAGATCCCAGGCCAGCGACAAATCGAGCCGACTGTCCCGGGCCAAGGCGGCGTCCACCGTTTGTACACCGCCCGCCCCCTCGCCCGGCGCTTTGGGTGCAAGCCATTCCTGTATCTGGCGAATGCGGGCCGGGGTCACCACCAGCGATGCCACGCGGCCCCGTGTGTGCCAGCCGTCCCCATGACCCGACGAGGCCTGATTGTGAATATCGATCAGCGACTCGTCATTCAGGAATACGCCGAGGCGGGCTTCGCCAACCTGCCAGGCGCCTTCGGCATCGACGGCCACCGAAAAGGCCCCCTGATTGCGCACGCTCAAGCCGGCGTGATCCGCCCGCAACTGCGTGAACGCCCCGCGCCAGCCCTCGGGCGTCCACTCGCCGTGCAGATCGGCCTGCACATGGGACGGGGCCTGGCCCGGGGTGGCGGGTTGCGCATCGTCGGGGTCATGGCTCGCCTGGACACGAACTTGATGCTGCGCCAGAGAGCCCCGGGTCTCAAGCGCCAGCCGCGCGCCGTCCTGCAGCCCGGGCCACAGGGCGGCCAGCCGGGGGAAATCGGCCAGCAGATCCACATCGAGCTGGTCGGCCGAGACGGTGCCGCGCAGCTGCAAACGATCCGGCCCGAGCGCCAGCTCGGCATCCAGCCCGGCCAATCGATACTGCGTCCAGTTTTCATCGCTCGGCGCCTGGCCGTCGTACAAGGCGGCACCGTGCCGGGCCAGGCGCTCCAGATTCAAATGCCCCTGCAGCGCCTGGCCGTTCCACTGGCTGCCCGAATCGAAACGGATCTGCACGCCCAGATCCTGTACGGCCTGTGCAGCCGTGAGCCCGACCCGAAGCCCGCCCTGCATGTCCAGGCGGCTGGCGCCCACCTCGCGAGGCAACCAGCGATTCAGCGGCAGGGCATACACCTGCCACTGCGCCCTGACCGTCTGCAGGCCGTCCGTGGCTGGCTCGGTGTGCAGGTTCAGATCCAGGCCGGCTTGCGCCGGCAAGCGCAGGCTGACCTGCGCCGTTTCCAGCGGGAAAGCCTGCTGCGGTCGGGCCGCAATTTCGGCATTCAGCTGCATGCCTTCGCCCACCGCATGCACCCGACCCTGCACCGCATCCAGGGACCCTTGCGCCTCCAGTTCGACCTGCCACTGGCAGGGGGCATCCTGCAGCGTCTCCGGTGTGCTGGGCAGCCAGTCGCGCAGGCACAAGGAAGCCGCTGCGGCCTCGCCCTCGCCCACGTCGGCCTGGCCCGGGGCCGGGGACGATTCGCGGGCGTCGAGCTGCAACTGAACGGAAAAAGGCCAGGGGGCGGCCAGCCGGGATGCTTTTGCCTGCCCGGATACGCTCAGCGACATGCCTTGATGGCTCAGCTCCAGGGTCTGCAGATCCATCTCTGCTGCCGGGCCCTCGAGCGAGAGCCGCGTATCGAGCGTGCGTAGATCCACCGGCCAGGCCACATCCGCCTCGATGAGCTGCAGCCTGCCCAGCGCGAGGCGATCGACCTGGATGGCCACGGGCAGTTCGGGGACGGCAAACGGCTCTTGCGCCTCATCGCCCTGGACGCCGTCATCCTCTTCGGGCGGCAAGCGCACCACGAGCGACTGCGCCGACAGGTCGCGTACGTGCAGGCGGCGTTGCAGCAGTTCGCGCCACGCCACCGCTAGATGCAGATCCCGGGCGGACAACGCGAGGTCGGGAAGCGTCAGGGACAGATCCCGAACCGAGACGCCACGCCAGATCGAACCCGTGATGCCCTCGGCCTCGCCATCGAGCAGCGCGACCGCCGTGTGCAGGGTCCAGCGCGTGCCCACGGTGGAGAACACGCTCCACCAGACAAAACCGGCCACGACGGCGACGGCCAGGACCATGGGTGGCAGCACCCACAGCGTGAGGCGGCGCAGCACACGCATCAAAAAGCGATCCCCATGGCAAACACCAGCCGCAGACGACGATCTTTCTGGGCCCAGGCCAGGGCGACATTGAACGGACCCGCCGGCGTATTGGCCACGGCCCCCGCGCCGTATCCCAGATGCCACTCGAATGCCCCGAATGACGCGGCGGCATCGCCGGCATCGACGAACACGTTGGCCCCCCACATATCCGTGAAATAGTGCGTGTATTCCGCGCCGAGCACACCCAGCACGGGCGCGCCCGCTGTCGCGTTTCCTTGGCTCACCCCGATGCTATCGTAGCGGTATCCGCGGATCGAGCGCGACCCCCCGGTGCGCCACAAGAAGCTCTGCGGCACGTTATCGTTGTGGCTCCAGACCTTGCCGACTTCGGCGCGCACGGTGAATACATCGCGGGCGCCCACCGTCCACCACTGCTGGGCCCGGATCCGGGCCCGATAGAACGGATCGCCGCCATCCAGGGTGGCGCCGGCGCCCAGGCCCAGCTCGATCAGATTGCCTTCGCGCGGATCGTACTTGGAATTCACATCGCGCCGCTGCCATTGCCAGGTCAGGGTGCCCGCCGATACCTCGTAGCGGTCCGAACCCGAGATGCGGTTCTTTTCGTGCAACAGCTGGCCGCCCCAGAGCACCTCGTATTCGACCCGGCTGCTGCCGGCCGCCTTGCGCAGCTGGCTGCGCTTCCAGCCCAGGCCCGTCAGGTGCGTTTCCACGCCCTCGATGTCGGAGTGGTCGTACAGCAGGCCCAGGCTGTCGCGCGCACCATCGTCGCCCGGGGGCAGATGCAGGTCGAAAAAAGCCTTCTGCCGGTCGGCATCCAACCCCGCGCCGGTTTCGATCCAGACGGGCCAGCCCCAGAGCACGTTCTGGTGATAGAGGGCTTCGGCACGCACGCCGTGATCGCTGTCCACCCCCAGGGATCCCTTGAACCAACGCGCAAGCCCTTCTGTGACCTGCACGCGCACCGGCAGGGTGACGGGCTCGTTGCCCTCGGGACGCGGCACATCCACCCGAAGCTGCAAACCGTTGCCGTTGTCCGGC
>Ga0172382_10009679_pt1 | contig 13090 bp, 10 predicted proteins | sample Leawel138RmetaG_FD_122245 | JGI IMG/M metagenome (GOLD analysis project Ga0172382, IMG submission 122245) | Leachate microbial communities from a municipal landfill in Southern Ontario, Canada - Leachate well 138R metaG | ecosystem: Engineered > Solid waste > Landfill > Unclassified | place...
AGCTTCGACGCCTGCCCCGAACTGGTGCCCAGCCGCCCGGCGGCCGCGGTGAAGCTGCCGCTCTCCATCACCGCGACGAACATCCTGTCGGATTCAAGACGGTCCAACGAATCCCCCGATCAGAACCGGCACCGCGCCGCTCCCCTTCTAGCACTGCCGGAACGGAAGCGCATGACCCTTGCCGGTCACGCGGCTGATCCCCCGCCAACAGAGGGCAAGGGGGTGCCCGCATCCGGGGTTTCTTCCCGCCCCCCTACTGTGCGGGCCCCTCCGCCGTGACCAGCGCGGCGGCGAGTTGCCGGAGGTTCACCGTTCCCAGCACGGCCCCGCCCTTGTCGATCACGGCGATGTCGGTATCCTCGCCGGTGACGATGGTGCGGATCGCCTCTTCGATCGTGACGCCCGCCGCCACGGTGGTGCCGCCCGGTGCGGCGCCCGGCTCAAGCGGGGTCATCACCGCCTCGACCTGCACCACCCGGCCGCGGTTCACCTCCTTCACGAAGCTTTCCACATAGTCGTCGGCCGGGCGCAGCACGATATCCTGGCTGGTGCCCTGCTGCACCACCTCGCCGTCGCGCAGGATGGCGATCCGGTCGCCCAGCCGCAGCGCCTCGTCGAGGTCGTGGGTGATGAAGACGATGGTCTTGCGGATCTCCTTCTGGATATCCAGCAGCACCGTCTGCATGTCGGTGCGAATGAGCGGATCGAGCGCCGAGAACGCCTCGTCCATCAAGAGGATCGGCGCGTCGTTCGTCAGCGCGCGGGCAAGGCCCACCCGCTGCTGCATCCCGCCCGAAAGCTGGTTGGGGTAGTGGCTTTCATAGCCCGAAAGCCCGACCCGCTCGATCCAGCGCATGGCGGCCTCGACCTGCTTCTCGCGCGAGAGGCCCTGCACCTCCAGCCCGTAGACGGTGTTCTCCAGCACGCTGCGATGCGGCAGCAGCGCGAATTTCTGGAACACCATCGCGGTCTTGTGGCGCCGGAACTCGCGCAGTTCGGCCGGACTCATCTTCACCACGTCCTCGCCACCCACGAGGATTTCGCCCGCCGTCGGGTCGATCAGCCGGTTGATGTGCCGGATCAGCGTGGATTTGCCCGAGCCCGACAGCCCCATGATCACCTGGATGCCGCCCGCGGGCATGGAGATGTCGATGTTGCGCAGGCCGAGCACATGGGCGTGGCGTTCGTTCAACTCGGCCTTGGTGATGCCTTGCTCGACCAGCGGGACCATTGCGGCGGCATTGGGGCCGAAGATCTTCGACAGGTTGCGGATTTCGATACCGTATCGGCCGGCGGGGGTATCAGCCATGGACGATCTCCCGGTGCTTCTGCAACCGGTGGCCATAGGCCTGGCTGATCCGGTCGAAGATGATGGCGATCCCGACAATGGCAAGGCCGTTGAACATGCCCATGGTGAAATACTGGTTGTTGATCGCGCGCAGCACCGGCTGGCCCAGCCCCTGCACCCCGATCATCGAGGCGATCACCACCATCGCCAGTGCCATCATGATGGTCTGGTTGATCCCGGCCATGATCGTGGGCAGCGCCAGCGGCATCTGCACGTTCTTCAGCTTCTGCCAGCTTGACGAGCCGAAGGCGTCGGCGGCTTCCAGCACGTCCTTGTCCACCAGCCTGATGCCAAGGTTGGTCAGCCTGATGACCGGCGGAATCGCATAGATCACCACCGCGATCACCCCGGGCACCCGGCCGATGCCCAGCAGCATCACCACCGGGATCAGGTAGACGAAGCTGGGCATGGTCTGCATCACGTCCAGCACCGGGTTGACGATGCCTTGCGCCCGGTTCGAACGCGACATCAGGATGCCCATGGGAATGCCGATGGCGATGGCCACCACGGTGCAGACGAAGATCATCGAGACCGTCCGCATCGTGTCGTCCCACATGTCGAAAAAGCCGATCACCAGAAGCGTCAGCACGCTGCCCGCAGCGATCTTCCAGCTGCGGCTGGCGATCCAGGCGATGGCGGCGATCCCCAGCAGCACGATCGGCCATGGGGTGTTGAGCAGGAGCCGCTCGGACTGGATCAGGAAGATGCGCAGCGGTTCGAAAAAGGCCTCGATCGTGCCGCCGTATTCCCGGGTAAAGCCGCGGAACCCGTCGTCGATTGTCCGCCGCAGGTTGCGCAGCGCCTCGTCGCCCATATGCGGAAAGTCCGTCCACCAGTCCATGCCGATCCCCGTCATGTTTTTTATGTCCGCCACGCGGCGGCCTTCGGTCGTCTCGCGGATGCGGCCGGACGGCACCCGCGGGTGCCGCCCGGCCCCTTGTCGCAGCGCCTAGAGCGCGGAACGGATCCGCTCCGCCGCCTCGGGCGAGACCCATTCGGTCCAGATTTCCTCGTTGTTTTCAAGGAAATACCGCGCCCCGTCGTCGCCGGTCGCCTGGTTGTCGCTCATCCAGGCCATCAGCGCGTTCACCGTGGCGTTGGTCCAGGCGCGGGTGTTGAGATAGGCCATCACGTCATCGCCCGCGCGTTCGGCGAAGTCGGCGGTCACCAGCGTCTGCACCGTGTCGCTCGGCCAGTCGTTCGGCTGCGGGTCGGCGCAATCGGCGTTCGAGGTGCAGTTGGTCCATTCGTCGATATCAAGCGGAACGCCATGGTCGAGTTTTACCATGTCATAGCGGCCAAGCAGCGCCGTGGGCGACCAGTAGTAACCGACCCAGCCCTCGCCCCGCTCGTAGGCGCGGGCGATCGAGCCGTCGAGACCCGCGGCCGAGCCGGTATCGACCAGCCGGAAGCCCGCCTCCTCGCCGCCATAGGCGCGGAAAAGCTGCCCGCTGATGACCGTTCCGCCCCAGCCCTGCGGCCCGTTATGCACCGCGCCGCGATCCGCGTTCTCGGGGTCGGGGAACAGTTCGGGATGTGCGAACACGTCGGCGATGGTGGTGATGTGGGGGTTGGCCTCGGCAAGATAGCGCGGGATCCACCAGCCCTGCACCGCCCCGTCCGAGATCGAGACGGCGGTGGCAAGGATCCGGCCCTCCTCCAGTCCCCGGCTCAGCAGTTCCGGCACCAGGTCGATCCAGCCCTCGGGCGCGATATCCGGCGCGCCGCGTTCCACCATCGAGGTGATCGTGGGCACCGTGTCGCCGCTGATGATCGAAGCGTTGCAGCCGTAGCCGTTGTTCAGGATGAACTGGTCGAGGCTGGCCAGAACCTCGGCGCTTTGCCAGTTCATGCTGGCGATGGTCACGTCGCCGCAATCGGCGCGGGCGGCGGTGCTGCCCATCGCGGCCAGTCCGAGCGCGAGGCAGGTCGATGCGATACGGGTCTTTTTCATGGCGATTACCTCCTTGGACGGTGTTTGTTCGGATGGCTGGCGGCGGCACCGTTTCCGCTGTGCAAGCCGAGGTTCCATTCGTGGTCCTTCCGGCGCGGTCCTTCCCGCGTCCGGACTGTCGGGGCCGGGGGCGGGGCCTTCGCGATTACGCAAGGATAGCGTGCCCTATGGCATCCAGATTCTGCAAGACCGCAGCAAGGCTGTTTTGCGACGCTGTTCGGGAAACTTGCGACACGGGCTTGCGATATGAACTGCCGCTGCCGCCGTCGCGCCACGGCCTTCGGCCCCGGCGTGGCGGGGCAGGCCGGGGTGCCGGAAAGCGCGCGCCCCCGGAAAGGGGCACGGCTGTTCCGGTGGTGTGGCGGTCAGGTCAGGCCGCCGCCCGTGTGGCTTTTCCGTCTGGGCGGTAGTTCAGGATCGGTGCCAGCCAGCGTTCGGCCTCGGGCAGGGTGATGCCCTTGCGGCGGGCGTAATCCTCGACCTGATCGCGCTCGACCTTGGCGACGCCGAAGTAATAGGCGTCGGGATGGCCGATATAGAGCCCCGAAACCGACGATCCCGGCCACATCGCCATGCTGTCGGTCAGTTCCACCCCGGTGGCCGCCGTCGCGTCCAGCAGGCCAAACAGCGTCGGCTTTTCGGTATGGTCGGGCTGGGCCGGATAGCCCGGGGCCGGGCGGATACCGAGGTAGGGTTCGGCGACCAGTTCCTGCGGCGTGAAGGCTTCGTCCGGCGCATAGCCCCAGAACCGGCGCCGCACCCGTTCGTGCAGCATCTCGGCCATGGCCTCGGCGATGCGGTCGGCAAGCGCCTTGACCATGATCGCGGCGTAATCGTCGTTGGCGCGTTCGAACCGTGCGGCAAGCTCGCTTTCCTCGGGCCCGGCCGTCACCACGAAGCCGCCCACCCAGTCCGGCCCCGCGCCCTCGGGCACGACGAAATCCGCCAGCGCCAGGTTGGGCCGTCCCCCGCGCTTGGGCGTCTGCTGGCGCAGGGTGTGCAGGGTGGCCAATGTATCGCTGCGCGCCTCGTCCGTATAAAGCCGGATATCGTCGCCCACCGCATTGGCGGGCCAGAAGCCCGCCACCGCGCGGGGGCGGAACCATTTGCCGTCGATGATGCGGGCCAGCATCTCCTGCGCCTCGGCGAACAGGGTGCGCGCGGCCTCGCCCTGTTTTTCATCGTCGAGGATGCGCGGATAGACCCCCTTCAATTCCCATGTCTGGAAGAACGGGGTCCAGTCGATATAGCGGGCGATCTCCGCCAGGTCCCAGTCATCCACCACCCGCGTTCCGGTGAAAGTCGGTGCCGTCGCGCGGTAGCCCGCCCAGTCGAGCTTCAGGGCATTCGCCCGCGCCGCCGCCAGCGGCAGGCGTTCCTTGGCCCGTTCGGCCCGTTCGTGGCGTTCGGCCACATCGGCGTATTCGGCGCGCAGCGCCGCGACATAGGGTGCCTTCTGCGTCGGGCTCAGAAGCTGGCCGACCACGCCCACCGCGCGGCTTGCGTCCAGAACATGCACCGCCGGGCCGCGTTCATAGTTGGGGGCGATCTTCACCGCCGTATGCACGCGCGAGGTGGTGGCCCCGCCGATCAGCAACGGAATGTCCAGTCCCTCGCGCTCCATCTCGGCGGCCATATGGGCCATCTCGTCGAGGCTGGGGGTGATCAGACCGGACAGCCCGATCGCATCGACCTTCTGTTCGCGCGCGACCTCAAGGATCTTCTGCGGCGGCACCATGACGCCCAGGTCGATGATTTCGTAATTGTTGCAGGCCAGCACGACGCCGACGATGTTCTTGCCGATATCGTGGACGTCGCCCTTGACCGTGGCCATCAGGATACGGCCCGCCGCTTCGCGCGCATTGCCGCCGCTGGCCGCCTTTTCGTCCTCCATGTAAGGCAGCAGAACGGCCACGGCCTGTTTCATCACCCGCGCCGATTTCACCACCTGCGGCAGGAACATCTTGCCCGCGCCGAACAGGTCGCCCACCACGTTCATGCCCGCCATCAGCGGGCCCTCGATCACGTCCAGCGGGCGGGCGGCGGCAAGCCGGGCCTCTTCGGTGTCGGCCTCGATGAATTCGGTGATGCCGCCCACCAGCGCATGTTCGATCCGCTTTTCCACCGGCCATTCGCGCCATGACAGATCGCGGGCCTTTTCCTCGCGCAAGCCGCCCCGGAACCGCTCGGCCATGTCCAGCAGGCGCTCGGTCGCGTCGTCACGGCGGTTCAGTACCACGTCCTCGCAGGCTCCGCGCAGGTCGGGTTCGATCTGGTCATAGACCGCAAGCTGCCCGGCATTGACGATGCCCATATCCATCCCCGCCTGAATGGCGTGATAGAGGAACACGGCATGCATCGCCTCGCGCACGGGTTCATTGCCGCGAAAGGAAAACGACAGGTTCGAGACCCCGCCCGAAACATGGGCATGGGGCAGGCTCTGGCGGATCCAGCGGGTGGCCTCGATGAAGTCCACGCCGTAATTGTTGTGTTCCTCGATCCCCGTCGCGATGGCGAAGATGTTGGGATCGAAGATGATATCCTCGGGCGGAAAGCCCACATCCTCGGTCAGGATGCGATAGGCGCGGGCGCAGATTTCCGTCTTGCGCTGGAAGGTATCGGCTTGGCCTGTTTCGTCAAAGGCCATGACCACGACCGCCGCACCGTAAGCCAGACACAGCCCCGCCTGATGGCGGAACTGTTCCTCGCCCTCCTTCAGGCTGATCGAGTTCACCACCGGCTTGCCCTGCACGCATTTCAGCCCGGCCTCGATCACCTCCCATTTCGAGCTGTCGATCATCACCGGCACGCGGGCGATATCGGGTTCCGATGCCAGCAGGTTGAGGAACTCGACCATCACCGCCTGCGAATCGATCAGCCCCTCATCCATGTTGATGTCGATGATCTGGGCGCCGTTCTCGACCTGATCGCGGGCGACCTCCAGCGCGGCGGCGTAATCGCGATTGGTGATCAGCTTGCGGAAACGGGCGCTTCCGGTGACGTTGGTGCGTTCGCCCACGTTCACGAAGGGAATGTCGGGGGTCAGGACGAAGGGTTCCAGACCGGACAGGCGAAGATAGCGATCAGACATGGGGCACCTTGCGGGGGGCGAAGGGGGTGACGGCTTCGGCAATCGCGCGGATATGGTCGGGCGTGGTGCCGCAGCAGCCGCCCACGACATTGACCAGCCCGTCGCGGGCGAACTCGGCGATCTGGGCGGCGGTATCTGCGGGGCCTTCGTCATACAGGCCGAAGGCATTGGGCAGCCCGGCATTGGGATAGGCGCAGGTGAGCGTGTTCGCGACCCCCGACAGTTCCGCCAGATGCGGACGCATGGCCGAGGCGCCAAGCGCGCAGTTCAGCCCGATGGTGAAAGGCCGCGAATGCATGACCGAATGCCAGAAGGCCGTCGGCGTCTGCCCGGTCAGCGTGCGCCCCGAAGCATCGGTGATGGTGCCCGAGATCATCACCGGCAGGCGCCGGCCGTGTTCCGCGAAAGCTTCGAAACAGGCGAAGATCGCGGACTTGGCGTTCAGCGTGTCGAAGATGGTCTCGATCAGGATGATATCCGCGCCGCCTTCGATCAGCGCGCGGATCTGCTGGCCATAGGCGATGCGCAGGTCGTCGAAAGTCACCGCACGATAGCCCGGGTCGTTCACGTCGGGGCTGATCGAGGCCGTCCGGTTCGTCGGCCCCACCGCCCCGGCGACGAAGCGCGGCCGCCCGTCGATGGCCGTCGCCCGGTCGAGCGCCCGGCGCACGATCCGTGCGCCCTCCACGTTCAGATCGTGGACCGCCGCCTCCATCCCGTAGTCGGCCTGCGCGATGGTGGTCGAGGAAAAGGTATTGGTCTCGACGATATCCGCCCCGGCCATGGCGTAGCGGAAGTGGATTTCCTCGATCGCCCCGGGCTGGGTCAGGATCAGCAGGTCGTTGTTGCCCTTTTGCGGGTGGTCGGAATGATGGCGGCAGGCGCAGCCGGTGCCGTGTCCGGCGTAGTCCTCTTCCGCGAGGCCGAGGCCCTGAATCTGCGTGCCCATCGCCCCGTCGAGAATCAGGATACGTTCGCGCGCGATGGAATCGAGCACGGCAAGGGTCGGGGCGGGGGGAAGGTGGAAGTGCTGCATGGGTCCGGAACGCTCTGCCTGTACGGGACGGGGCCTGTATGAAGCGGGCAGTCTAGCGCCCCCGTGTATTGCTGTAAAATTCATGTTTTGCCGGATGATTATGAATTAAATCGAAGATAGGGGCGGTTTTCATCCCGCACGGACAGGTCGCGGGATCGTGCCGCCGGGCCACAATCATCTTGCACGGTGTTCAAATCCGCGAAAATGTCCCTATCTCTTGTGCTGACTGACCCGGAGGATTCCCATTGAAGCAGGCTCTCGCCCGTCTTCTGACGACCGGCTATCCGGCAAGCGTCCGCCATATCTGGGCATACCAGTGCCCAGGCGATTCGGGCTGCGTGGCGGCTGGTTCCGTGCGGCGCGGGCTGCGGGTGGCCTCTTACAACGTTCACAAATGCGTCGGCACCGACGGCCGGTTCGACCCGACCCGCATCGGTCGGGTCATCCGCGAACTGTCCGCCGATATCGTCGCCCTGCAAGAGGTGGACCGCAGGTTCGGCGACCGGCTCGGCCTGCTCGATCTCGGCAGGCTGGAGGCGGAAACCGGACTCCGGCCCGTCCCGGTGGAGGGTTTCCGCAAGTCGCACGGCTGGCGCGGCAATATCATCCTCGCGCGGAATGCAAAGGTCGGCAATGTCGAGCAGGTCGCCCTGCCCGGGCTGGAGCCCCGCGGCGCCCTTGTCGCGGATCTGGAATTCGCCGGGGGGGCCGGTCTGCGGGTGATCGGTGCCCATCTCGGGCTGCTGCCCAGTTCGCGGCGCAGGCAGGCCGACCTGCTGGCGGATTTCATGCAGGACCACCCGAGCGACGCGATCCTGATGGGGGATCTGAACGAATGGCGCATCGACACCGGGTCGCCGCTTGCCCGCTGCATGGTCGAGGAACGGGCCGCCGACCACGCCCCGCCCAGCTTTCCCGCCGGGCGGGCGCTGTTGCCGCTTGACCGGATCATCGCTTCGGTGCCCGGGGCGCTGAACAACATCTCGACCCACCGCTCTGCCCTGGCCCGGATCGCGTCGGATCACCTGCCGATCACCGCGGACTGGCTGCCCGCCCCGGTCCGGCGGGAACGTCGCCCGCAACCCGGCGTGAACGGGGCGTAACCGTCCCCCCCCCGCACCACCATCACCGGCGGTGACGCGGGGGGTAGCAGGGTCCGTCCTGTCCGTGCGGTAAACCCCTACTTCGCCGCCTTCATGAGGTTGCGGCCGATGATCAGCTTCTGGACCTCGGTCGCGCCCTCGTAGATGCGCAGGGCCCGGATTTCACGATAGAGACGTTCGGTGATCTCGCCGACGCACACGCCACGCCCGCCGAAAAGCTGCAACGCCTGGTCGATCACCCATTGCGCATTTTCGGTTGCCGTCATCTTCGCCATTGCCGCCTGGCTGGTGATCGGCAGCTGCTGCACGTCGCGCCGCCAGGCGGTGCGTACCGTCAACAGCGCGCCCGCGTCGATCGCCGTCGCCATCTCGCCCAGCGTGCTTTGTGCCGTCGGCAGGTCGGCCAGCGTGGCGCCGAACATCTTTCGCGACCGTGCATGGGCCACGGCCTCGTCAAGCGCGCGGCGCGCGAAGCCGAGCGCGGCGGCCCCGACCGAGGGCCGAAAGATATCAAGCGTGCGCATCGCGATCTTGAAGCCCTCGCCGGGCACGCCCAGCATCTGCGAAGCGGGAACGCGCATGTTCTCGAAGCGGACAAGCGCCAGCGGATGCGGTGCGATGGTCTCGATCCGGTTGGCAACGACAAGGCCGGGCGTGTCGGCAAAGACCGCAAAGGCCGAGATGCCGCGCGTCCCCGGCGCCTCGCCGGTACGGGCAAAGACGGTATAGACGTCGGCGATGCCGCCGTTCGAGATAAAGACCTTCTCGCCGTCCAGAACATAGTCGTCGCCGTCGCGCCGGGCCGAGGTCGCCATGGCCGCGACGTCGGAACCGGCCTCGGGCTCGGTCAGTGCGAAGGCGGAAATCAGGTCCCCGCGCGCGATCTCGGGCAGTATCCCTGCCTTCACCGCCCCGGAACCGGCAAGGCTGATGGCCCCGGTTCCCAGCCCCTGCATGGCGAAGGCGAAATCGGCCAGCCCGTCATGCCAGGCGAGCGTCTCGCGCATCACGCAGAGCGCGCGGCTGTCGATTGCCTCTGTCGCACCGCCATGCGCGGCGGGAACGCAGTGACGCAGGAAACCGGCGTCCCCGAGCCTTTTCACCAGCTTCTTGCAGGCTTCGTCGGCGTCGTCATGGTCGATGACACCAAGCCCCCCCTCGGCAAGGAAAGCGTCGAGATCGGCAGCAAGCCTGCGGTGTTCCGGTGCGAAGAACGGCCAGTCGAGATGTTCGCGGGAAGGGCCGTGACCGATGCCGGCGGGATGGGCGGCCATGGGTCAGTTCCCCTCGAATGCGGGCCTGGCCTTGGCGGCGAATGCCTCGAAAGCCCGGCGGAAATCGCCGGTTGCCATGCAGATCGCCTGTGCCTGAGCCTCGGATTCGATGAGTTCCTCGATCCCCATCGACCATTCCTGATCCAGCATCTTCTTGGTCATGGAATGGGCGAACCACGGGCCATCGGCGAGGCTGCGGGCAAAGCGCTGCGCCTCGCCAAGCAGGGCGTCGCGCTCGACAAGGCGGTTGTAAAAGCCCCAGGCATGGCCTTCGTCCGCCGCCAGCACGCGGCCGGTGAACAGAAGTTCGGCGGCGCGTCCCTGGCCGATGATGCGCGGAAGGATGCCGCAGGCGCCCATATCGGCCCCGGCCAGCCCGACGCGGGTGAACAGGAAGGCGGTCTTGGTCTCGGGCGTGGCCAGGCGATAGTCGGAGGCCATCGCCAGAATCGCACCGGCCCCGGCGCAGATGCCGTCCACCGCCGCGATGACCGGCTGCGGACAGGCGCGGATCTGCCTGACCAGATCGCCGGTCATGCGCGTGAAGGCAAGCAGATCGGGCATCGGCATCGTGGTCAGCGGCTCGATGATGTCGAAGACGTCGCCGCCTGACGAGAAGTTGTTTTCAGCACCCGTCAGCACCACCGCGCGCACGTCGCTTGCCTTCTGAAGCGCCCGGAACAGATCGCCGAGTTCCTCGTAGCTTTCGAAGGTGAGGGGGTTCTTTTTCTGCGGCCGGTCGAGCGTGATCGTGGCAACGCGGGCGTCATCATCCGTTTCAAAGCGGAAATGTGTCGCCTTGAATCCCTTGAACGGGCGCTTCTTGCCTTGCATCGCGTTGGTCATGTCCGTCTGGTCTCCTGTCTGGTTCATGAAGTTCCGAAAGACGCATGTCTTTCCGGGAAGGTTTCAGGTGCCGCCGACCCTGCGTCGGCTGCCGCGTCTGGGCCTTGCGGCAACGGCGGGTGCGCCGGTCTTTCTTGCGGCGTTGCGCAGCTTTTCGTTGATCCGGGCGGCGGCCCCGATCACCTGCTGGCGGATCTGCCCGGCATCGGCGCGCGCATAGCCCTTTTCGGTCATGATCATCACCAGGCTGCCGAGAATCCGGTTGTCGGGGTCGAAGATCGGCGCGCCGATGCCCACCAGATCGGGGATGACCTCGCCATGGGTGACCACGCAGCCGTCCTTGCGCATCCGCGTCATGGTCGAGCGGAACTCGTCCCAGTTGGTTCCAAGCCCGGCGGCGCCGATTTCCTCGGCGTGCCAGAGCATGATGCTGCGCAACTGATAGTGGCTGAGGTTGGAGAGAATCACCTGCGCCATCGCGCCCCGGAACATCGGCATCGGGCGGCCGCGCTCATACATTCTGGCGAGGCTGTCGTCGGGCCAGGCGAGATCCGCGCACATGACCTTGTCGCCATAGTAGCTGCACAGCATGAAATTGGCCCCGAGTTCGGCCGCGACCTCGTGCATGACCGGGCTGGCATTGGTCAGGAACGGATCGGTCAGCCGCATCAGCCGGTCCAGTTCGATCACACGCGACCCCAGCACATAGGCGCCACCGGCGGCGGGCGCGAGGAGGCCCGCATTCGAGAGCGATTGCAGGTAGCGGTAGGCGGTCGCGCGCGCCACGCCCGCCATTTGCATGACGTCTTCAGGCAGCACCCCGACGTTGCCGTCGTCGAACAGGTCAAGGATGCTCAGCATCTTGTCCAGACTGTTCATGCGGTTGTCCGCTACTTTCCCCGTTTCCATGTCCGCCATCCCGCGCAGCATGTCTGTTGCGATGTCAGCCCCCGCCGATCACCGCCCGTCGATCGCCGCGACACGTCCGGCGGCGTATGATGCCGCCCCCGGTCCGGCGGGGTTCGCGGCATCATGATTTGACCGCATCAGGAAAATATTGTAAATCCCTTTTTGTGAGATTATGGATAATTCTTCCATATGGTGCATCATTGCGGGCGCAAGGCACAAGCCTGACCATGATTTGCCATGATTTTCGGGGGGGGGAGGACTGACGTGGGGGCTGAAGGGCGCGTTTTCCCGAGCGCCGTGCCGCGTGATTCGCGCGGAGGGGCTGGCTCCGGCGGGGCAGGCGGTCGGCCTTGCCGGTGGATAGAGGGTCGGAGGCGGACATGAACCTTGCCGTGCAGGACAAGACCGTCATCGTCACCGGCGCCAGTTCGCCGGACGGTATCGGCTTCGCCATCGCCCGGGGCTTTGCGGCTGCGGGCGCGCGGGTGGCGATGATGGACGTCAGGCAAGGCGGCGCGCAGCGCCTTGCCGCCATGATCGGCGGTGCCGCGCGCGGATACACCTGCGACGCCGCCGACCGTGCGGCCTGCGATGCCCTTGCCGCCGATGTGCTCGGGGCCTGGGGTCGTATCGACATCCTCGTCAACAATGCGGGCATCACCCAGCCGCGCAAGGTGACCGAGATCGACGCCGCCGACTACGATCTTGTCATGGACAACAACCTGCGCGGCACCCTGCACATGTCGCAGGCGGTCATCCCGGCGATGGTGGCGCGGGGGGCGGGCTCGATCATCTGCATCGCCTCGGTGGCGGCGCAACGGGGCGGCGGCTATGTCGGCGGCGCCCATTATGCGGCCTCGAAGGGCGGTGTGCTGGGGCTTGTCAAGGGCATGGCCCGCGAACTGGGGCCAGGGGGCGTCCGCGTCAATGCGGTCAACCCCGGCGTCATCATCACGGACATGAACCGCGATGCCTTCGACGAGGCGGGAAAGCGCCGGATCGCCGACAGCATTCCGCTTGGCCGCTTCGGTCGGCCGGAAGATGTCGTCGGCGCCTGCCTCTTTCTCGGTTCGGATCTGTCCGCCTACGTCACCGGCGCCGCGATCGACGTCAACGGCGGCATCCACATTCACTGACCGGCGCGCGCCGGTGAAGACCAGGGACAGGGACAATGCAACCACATCTCCCCACGACACCGAGTTTTCGTCTGGACGGCCGCCATGCGCTGGTGACCGGCGGCAGCCGCGGGATCGGCTTTGCGCTGGCGGCGGCGCTTGCCGGGGCGGGCGCCCGCGTGACGCTGTGGGCGCGCTCGTCCGGGGCGGTCGAACAGGCCGCCGCAGCGATCCGGGCCGGGGGGGGCGAGGCCAGCGGCCTTGCCGTCGATGTGCGCGACCCTGACGCGGTGCGCGCGGCCGTCGAGGCCGCCGACCCCTGCGACATCCTCGTGAACAATGCGGGTACGAACCGGCCCCGCCCCTTCGTCGAGGCCACCGAGGACGAATACGACACGGTGATGGGCCTCAACG
>Ga0172382_10009680_pt1 | contig 13090 bp, 12 predicted proteins | sample Leawel138RmetaG_FD_122245 | JGI IMG/M metagenome (GOLD analysis project Ga0172382, IMG submission 122245) | Leachate microbial communities from a municipal landfill in Southern Ontario, Canada - Leachate well 138R metaG | ecosystem: Engineered > Solid waste > Landfill > Unclassified | place...
CGTACCGGGCAGGCGGCGGGCCCGACGCCGGTGCCGCGCCCTGGGGATGGCGCCAGGATTCGCCACAAAAAGGCATTCAATCCGGATTGTCATGCGCCCGGAGTTCAACCGTGGGCCACGGGCGCGGCGCCCGTCAGTTCAGGATGATCACCACCCGGCCCTGGCCCAGCAGCCGGGCGGCCTCGGGCAGGGCCGCCAGCCGGGCTGCGGACTCGTCGTCCAGGACCAGATCCGTTCGCCCGGGGCCCGAGGCCGCGCGGGCCGTGAGCGGCAAGGGGGCGGGGCCCACCCTGCGGTGGCTCCCGGCGGTTTCCGCGTCGCGGACGTAGACGGCCATGCCCGTGCCCACGGCCAGCTCGCGGCCGACCCAGGCCGGCCCGTACAGCTCGCGGCCCTGGCGGTCCAGCAGGCGGGGCAGCAGGGCCGGATGGGCCCCCAGGCCCCGGGCGTCGACCACAACGCCCGTGCGCGGCGCGGGCGCGGGCGCCGCGGGCGCGCCAAGCCCGGAATCCAGCGCGGGGACCGGCCCCGGGGCCGGGGCGGCGGGAGCCGGGGCCGCAGGCGGCGCCGGGACCGGGGCCCCCCCGCGCCCGCCGAAGCGCCCGGTCGGAGGCAGCACGGCATCGGCCAGGGCTCCGCGCAGGCTGAGCTCCACGGCGACCACCACCGGCCCCCCGGCCAGGGGCGCGGCCTCCAGCAGGCGGGAATTCTGCACCAGCCCGCGCACCCGCGCGGCGAGGCGCGCGTCGGCGTCCATGGCCGAGCAGACCGTGGACGAGGCATCGATCTGCATGGCACACAGCAGGCCGAACAGGCCGCGCCGCGCGGCCACGGCGGCCACGCGGCGGGCCAGGGCCGGGGCCTGTCCGTCCAGGCCCGGGCCCTGAGGGGCGGCGCCCTGGGCCCGGGCGGTGACCAGCCCGGCCTCCCAGTCCAGCACCCCGGCGGGCGAAAGCTCCCGGTAGGGCCCGAGGGGGGCCGCAGGCTGGGCCGCGGACGCCCCCCCCGGCACGGCCAGCCCCGGCGCCAGGGGCGCGGAAGGCGCGGCGTCGGGAGCCGGGGCGCCAGGCGCGGCCGATGTGGCCGGGGCGGCGTCGAAGGCCGGGGCGCCAGGCGCGGCGGTGGCGGGCGGAAAATCCTGGGCGGCGGTCGCGGCCGGGGCCAGAACCAGGGCGCAGGCCAGAAGAATTCTCGCGGCGGGATGCATGGCGGTGCTCCTTGCGGGTGGCGGTGGCGCCGGGCCGGAGGGCCGGACGCGCGGCCCTGTTTTGGCAACGATTCCGCGCAAGCGCAAGCACAACCCGCGCGCCCGGGCGCAATCCCGCCCGCCGGGGCTTGCCTCCGGGCGCGGAACGGCCCATCATGGGCCGGACCAACCATACGGAGAAACCAACGATGCCCATGGACTGGATACTGCTCGCCCTGGGGCTGACCCTGCTGCTGGCGGGGGCGGAAATGCTGGTGCGCGGGGCCTCGCGTCTGGCCCTGGCCGCCGGGCTCTCGCCCCTGGTCACCGGCCTGACCGTGGTCGCCCTGGGCACCAGCGCTCCCGAGCTGTTCGTCAGCGTCGGCGCCGGGCTGGAAGGCCGCTTCGCCCTGGCGGCGGGCAACGTGCTCGGCAGCAATATCTTCAACGTGTTCTGCGTGCTGGGGGTTTCCGCCCTCATCGCGCCCCTGGCCGTGGAGCGCGAGGTGGTGCGTTTCGACGTGCCGGTGATGATCGCCGCGTCCCTGGCCTGCTGGCTGGCCCTGGCCGACGACGCCCTGGCGCCCTGGGAGTGCGCCCTGCTGCTGGCGGGCATGGCCGTCTACACCCTGACCCTGCTGCGGCGCAGCACCCAGGGCCCGGGCAGCCTGCCCGAACTGATTCAGCAGACGGCGCCGCCCCCGCCGCGCGAGGCCAAGGGCCTGGCCCTGGCGGGGCTGATGGCCACGGGCGGCGTGGCCCTGCTCGGCCTGGGCGCCAGCACCTTCGTGGACGCGGCGGCGGCCCTGGCGGCGGGCATGGGCGTGTCCGAGGCGCTCATCGGCTCCACCGTGGCCGCCGCGGGCACCTCCCTGCCCGAGCTGGCGACCTCGGCCCTGGCGGCCTTCAGGGGCGAGCGCGACCTGGCCGTGGGCAACGTGGTGGGCAGCAACCTGTTCAACCTCCTGGTGGTGCTGGCGGCCGCAGGGCTGGTTTCGCCCGCAGGCACCGCCGCGCTGCCGCCCCAGGCGACCTTCGACCTGCCGGTCATGGCGGCGGCGGCCCTGCTGTGCCTGCCGGTATTCGTCACCGGGGCGACCATCTCCCGGGGCGAGGGGTTGCTGTTCGTCGCCTACTTCGCGGCCTACCTGGCCGTCCGGGTGGCCATAGACCTCGGCCTGGGCTGGGGGCTGGCCGTGCAGGCCCGGGCCCTGCCGGTGGTTCTCTCGGCCACGGGGCTGGTCTATGCCGTGGCCCTCTGGCGCTGCCGGGGCTCGCTGTGCGGGCTGGGCGACGACACGCGCCGGGCCCTGCGCCGGGTGGTCGTGCTGGCGGCGGGGCTGGTGGTGATCCTGGCGGGAGCGGTCATGCTGGTCACCCCCGGGCCGGGGCTGGCGGCCATCGCCCTGGGGCTGGTCATCCTGGCCAGCGAGTTCCCCTGGGCCCGGGCCCTGCTGGAGCGCCTGAAGGCGCGCTTCGCCGGGCTGGCCGAACAGCTCAGGGCCCGCAAGGGCCCCCGGCGGCCCTGAAGCGGCCCTGAGGAGGCCGGACGCGCGCGGCCGCGCCCGCAGGGAGCCAACCTGCCGCAACTCCAGCATGTTTAAATTAAGCCAGGGATTGTCGAGACTTTCTTGAGCCCCCCGGGCAGCGCCCGCCGGGGCTCAGGAGTCCAGGAAACGGCGCGCGGCGTCGATCATGGCCGCGTGCTTCCCGGGGCGATGCCAGCGGATGTCCCGGTCGGCCCGGAACCAGGTCAGCTGGCGTTTGGCGTAGGCGCGGGTGTTGGCGGCCCAAAGGCGCACGCATTCGTCCAGATCCATCTCGCCGCGCAGGTGGGCCAGGCATTCGGCGCAGCCGATGCCCGTCCAGCCCGGAGCCGCCGGGTCGGCGTTCACGGCCAGGGCCGCCCGGGCCTCGTCCAGGGCCCCGGCTTCGAGCATGAGCCCGATGCGCCGTACGAGCAGCGGCGTCAATTCCTCCAGGTCCAGCCCGACCCCGAGCTTGAGCACGCGCAGGTCGCGCGGGGGCGGGGTCAGGGCCTGCCACGCCGACAGGGGCCGCCCCGAGGCCAGGAAGACCTCCACCCCGCGCATGACGCGCTGGCTGTCGTTGGGGTGCAGGCGCGCGGCCAGGGCCGGGTCCATGCCCGCGAGGTCGGCGTGCAGGGCCGGGGCGCCGCGCCGGGCGCAGTCCTCGCGCACGGACCGGCGCACGTCCTCGGGGATGTCGGGGATGGGCGCCATGGGTTGCAGCAGCCAGCGCAGGTACAGCCCCGTGCCGCCCACCAGGATGGGCACCCGCCCCCGCCCGCGCACCCCGGCCACCGTTTCCAGGGCCAAATCGGCATAGGCGGCGGCGGTCATGGTCTGGGTCAGCCCCAGCAGGCCGTAGAGCAGGTGCGGGCAGCGGGCGCGCTCCTGCGGGCTGGGCTGGGCGGTGATGACGGGGAAGTCGGCGTAGAGCTGGCGCGAGTCGAAGTTGACCACCTCGCCGCCCAGGGCCTCGGCCAGGGCGATGCCCGCCCCGGTCTTGCCCGCGCCCGTGGGGCCGGGCACGCAGATCAGCGCGGCGGTCATGAGGGCTGTTCGTTCTCCCGGCGGCGCCGCTCCAGGGCGGCGAACTTCTTGTAGACCTCGGGCACCAGGACGTTGGGCACCAGGCCCTGGATGTTGCCGCCGTGGCGCGCGGCCTCCTTGATGATGGAGGAGCTGATGTACATCCACTTGTAGTCGGTCATCAGGAAGACGGTTTCGATGTCGCGGTGCAGGCGGCGGTTCATGAGCGCGAGCTGGAATTCGTATTCGAAATCGGACACCGCGCGCATCCCGCGCAGCACTGCCCCGGCGCCCCGGCGCGAGACATAGTCCACCAGCAGGCCGGTGAAGCTGTCCACCTGCACCCGGGGTTCGTCCTTGAAGACCTCGCGGATCATGCGCACCCGTTCGTCGAGGGTGAACAGCGGGGTCTTGCCCGAATCGCGGGCCACGGCCACGACCACGGTCTGGAACAGCTTGAGCCCCCGGCGCACGATGGAGACGTGCCCGTTGGTCAACGGATCGAAGCTGCCGGGATAGACCGCCGTCACGCAGCAGAGTTTGTCCATGCCAGAATCCTTGTCTGCCCGTATGTTTTATCGGCGAGGGGGGCCAGCGACGGGTGCGCCGCCCCGGGATCGAGCTCCAGCCGGGCCTCGACCTCGGCCAGGACCACGGCCTGCGGGGCGACCCAACCGCAGGCCAGGGCCAGCTCCAGGGCGGGCAGCAGCAGGCCCTGGCCGTAAGGCGGGTCGACGAACAGCACATCGAAAGGCGCGTCGGGGCGCCCCTTGAGCAGCGCGAACAGGTCCGCGGCATGCACCCGGGCGCGGTCCGCGCCGAGCCCCAGGTCCTTCAGCGTGCCCTGGATGGCCGCCGCGGCCTTGCGGTTCTTTTCCACGAAGGCGGCGAAGGCCGCCCCGCGCGACAGGGCCTCCAGGGCCAGGCTGCCCGTGCCGGCGAACAGGTCGAGCACGCGAAGCCCCGGCCAGCGCACGCCCCGGGCTTCGAGCATGGAGAACACCGCCTGGCGGACCTTGGAGGTCGCCGGGCGGTATCCCGGGCCGCAGACCGAGCGGATCTCGCGCCCTCCGAACTGGCCGCTGACAAGCCGCATCACGCCTCGGAGACCAGGGTCATCAGGTTCTTGTTGATTTCGAGCAGCCTGTCGCGCAGCTCGGTCTGGTCCAGCCAGGGCCGGCTTTCGATGGCCTCCAGGCGCTGGCGCAGGTTGGCCAGCTGGCCTTCGGTCTGGCCGAGCAGGAAGCCCCAGTCGATGCGCGGGGTGGCGGCCTCCTTGTCCACCACGGCCTCCAGGGGCTGGCCGGGGGTCATGGTGCAGACTTCCAGGTAGTCCGGGATGTGCACCTCCAGCCCGAAGCGGTCGCGGATGAGCCGGGCCAGGGTGCGCTGCTTCAGCAGCTCGCCGTGAACCAGGAAGACCTTCATCTTGCGCGAGGTGAAATGCGTGAGCCAGGCCAGGATCTCGCTTTGCCCGGCGTGGGCCGAGAAGCCGCCGATGGTGAACACCCGGGCCTTGACGGCGATGTCCTCGCCGAACAGGCGGATGCTCTGGGCGCCGTCCACGATCTTGCGGCCCGGGGTGCCCCGGCCCTGGTACCCCACGAAAACCACCGCCGCCCCGGGGCGCCAGAGGTTGTGGCGCAGATGGTGCTTGATGCGCCCCGCGTTGCACATGCCGCTGGCGGAGATGACGATGGCCGGGCCCGTGGCGGCGTTGATGGCCTGGGAGTCGGCGGTGGACAGGGTGAATTTGAGGTTGGGCAGCTTGAGGGGATCGTTGCCGTTCTGGATCAGCTCCGTTGTCTGGTGATCAAAATATTTCGGGTGCTTGCGGAAGACTTCCGTGGCCCGGATGGCCATGGGGCTGTCCACATAGACGGGCATGTCGGCGGGCAGGCGGCCCTCCATGCGCAGCAGGTTCAGGCTGTAGAGCACCTCCTGGGTGCGCTCCACGGCGAAGGCCGGGATGATGACCTTCTCCTTGTTGCCGTAGGCGTAGGCGATGGCCTGGGCCAGCTCGTCGCGGCTGGTGGACTCGTCCTTGTGGTCGCGGTCGCCGTAGGTGGATTCGATGAACAGGTAGTCGGCGTCCTTGATGATGGCCGGGTCCTGGAGCAGGAGCTGGTCGGGGCGGCCCAGGTCGCCGGAGAACACGGCCTTGAAGCCGCCGCCGTTCTCCTTGACGCACAGCTCGATGAAGGCCGAGCCCAGGATGTGCCCGGCGTCGCGGTAGTTCACGGTCATGCCCGGGAAGGGCTCGAAGGCCGTGTCGTATTCCACGGTGCGGATGAGGTCCATGACCCGCCGGGCGTCGGCCACGGTGTACAGCGGCGTGGTCAGCTCCTTGCCGTAGCGCTGGCGCTTGCGGTTGCGCCATTCGGCCTCCATCTCCTGGATGTGGGCGCTGTCCTCGAGCATGATCTCCAGCAGGTCGCGCGTGGGCGGCGTGCAGTAGATGGCCCCGGAGAAGCCCTCCTTGACCATGCGCGGCAGCAGGCCGGAATGGTCGATGTGCGCGTGGGTGATGAGGAAGAATTCCACTTCCTTGGGGTTGTATTTCCAGGTGTCGTAGTTGCGCTTTTCCATCTCGGCGTTGCCCTGGTGCATGCCGCAATCCACGGCAAAGCGGTGTCCGGCGGTCTCCATCATGTGGCAGGAGCCGGTCACGGTCTGAGCGGCGCCGAGAAACTGAATCTTCATGCGGGGTTCTCCTTGGATTGGGGGGCCCTGGGGCAGGATGGGCAGTTCCCTCGCCGGGAAAAACAGGCTATCAGGGCCGGGCAAGCCATTTCCTTTACCCAACGCGGACCAGTCCTGTAAAGAATCTCATGCCCGCCTCAAGGAGGGGCCCGTGACCGACAAGAAGCAATTCCTCATCGACGAACTGTCCAAGCGCGAATCCTGGCGCCTGTTCAAGATCATGGCCGAAGTGGTGGACGGCTTCGACGCCATGAGCGAAATCACCAACGGCGTGTCCATCTTCGGCTCGGCGCGCGTCGCCCCCGAGGACCCGCTGTACAAGGAAACCGAGGAGATCGCCGCCAAACTGGTGCAGGCGGGGTTCTCGGTCATCTCCGGCGGCGGCCCGGGGCTCATGAAGGCCGCCAACAAGGGCGCCTTCGAGGCCGGGGGCGAATCCGTGGGCCTGCACATCCACCTGCCCTTCGAGCAGGCCTCCAACGAGTACCTGACCACCAAGGTCGATTTCCGCTACTTCTTCGTGCGCAAGCTCATGTTCGTGAAGTACGCCACGGCCTATGTGGCCATGCCCGGCGGCTTCGGAACCCTGGACGAGCTGTTCGAGGCCCTGGTGCTGATCCAGACCCGGCGCATCAAGCACTTCCCCATCGTGCTCTACAAGAGCTCCTTCTGGGGCGGGCTGCTGGACTGGCTCAAGGAGCGCATGGTCGCCGACGGCTTCGCCGGCCCCGGCGACCTGGACCTGCTCACCGTGCGCGACACCCCCGACGAGGTGGTGTCCTACATCAAGCGCCACGTCATCGTGTAGTCCGGCCCCGGGCCCCGGCCCCGGCCGGGGCCCGCGCCGGGAGGCGGCCCCTCCATGCGCAGGCAGACCAAGGCGACCCTCTACGGCCTGGGCACGGTGCTGCTCTGGTCCACCGTGGCCTCGGCCTTCAAGCTCTCGCTGCGGGTCATGGACCCTTTGCAGCTCCTGCTGTGGTCGTGCGTCTTCTCCCTGGCCGTGCTTGTGCTCATCCTGGCCGCCCGGGGCCGCCTGGGCCTGCTGGCGGGGATGAGCCGCCGCCAGTGGCTGCTCTCCGCCGGGCTGGGGTTCATGAACCCCTTCCTCTACTATGTGCTCCTCTTCCGGGCCTACGACCTGCTGCCCGCCCAGCAGGCCCAGCCCCTGAACTACACCTGGGCCGTGACCCTGTCGCTGCTCTCGGTGCCGCTGCTCGGCCAGCGCCTGGGCGCGCGCAGGCTCGCCGCGCTGCTGGTCAGCTACGCGGGGGTGGTCTGCATCGCCACCCAGGGCGACCCCCTGGGCCCGGGCGTCGCCAGCCCCCTGGGCGTGGGCCTGGCCCTTGCGAGCACCGTCGTCTGGGCGCTCTACTGGATCGCCAACACCCGCGACACGCGCGACCCCGTGGCCGGGCTGGCGGCCAACTTCGCCTGGGGCACGCTCTATGTGCTGGCGGCGGCCCTGCTCTTCTCCGACCCCGTGGTCCGCGACTGGCGGGCCCTGGCCGGGGCGGCCTATGTGGGCGTGTTCGAGATGGGCGTGACCTTCGTGCTCTGGCTCACGGCCCTGCGCCTGACCGACAGCGCGGCCAGGATCGGCAATCTCATCTTCCTGTCGCCATTCCTTTCCCTGTTCCTCATCAGCGTCTTCGTGGGCGAGGACATCCTGCCCTCGACCCTGGCCGGGCTCGCGCTCATCGTGGCCGGAATCGCCCTCCAGCAGGCGGGGCCGCGCCGCGCCGGGGCCTGAGCCCGACGTTGTGGCCCGCCCCGGTTTCTGGTACGCAGGGCGGGCCAAGCGACCTTTCACCGCAACAAGGACCGTCATGAAAATCGCCATCACCACCTCGTCCTTCGCCGCATACGGCTCCGAGCCCCTGGACCTGCTGGCCCGGGCCGGGGCGGATGTCGTGACCAACCCCCACGGCCGCAAGCTGCGCCCCGAGGAGACCGTGGCCCTGCTCGCGGACTGCGACGGCGTGGTGGCCGGGACGGAAGACCTGGGCGCCGCCGTGCTGGAGCGCCTGCCCGGGCTGCGGGCCATCTCGCGCTGCGGCGTGGGCATGGACAACGTGGACCTGCCCTGGTGCGAGGCCCACGGCGTGGCCGTGCTGAACACGCCCCACGGCCCGACCCTGGCCGTGGCCGAGCTGACCCTGGGCCTGATCCTGGACCTTTTGCGCAACGTCTCGCGCATGGACCGCGAGATGCGCGCCGGAACCTGGAAGAAGCGCATGGGCTGGCAGCTCGCAGGCAAGCGCGTGGGCGTGGTCGGCTACGGGCGCATCGGCCGGGCCACGGGCGAGCTGCTGCGCGCGGCGGGCTGCGAGGTGGCCAGCTTCGACCCCCGGCCCACCTGCCCCTCCACGCCCTGCCTGCCCCTCGACGAGCTGTTGGCCTGGGCCGACATCGTGACCCTGCACTGCTCCAGGCCCGAGGGCGGCTGCACGGTCATCGGCCCCGCCGAGCTGGCGCGCATGCGGCCGGGCTCGTGGCTGGTGAACTGCGGGCGCGGCGGGCTGGTGGACGAGGACGCGCTGTGCGCGGCCCTGGAGTCGGGCCGGCTGTGCGGCGCGGCGGTGGACTGCTTCGGCCAGGAGCCCTACGCCGGGCCCCTGCTCCGGCTGGACAACGTCATCCTCACCCCCCATGTGGGCTCCTACGCCCGCGAGGGCCGTGTACGCATGGAGGCCGACGCCGTGCGCAACCTGCTGGCGGCCCTGGGGCCGGACGCGCAGGCCCGCCGATGAGCCCCGTCGCCCCGGGCTCGGCCCTGGACGCCATCGTCTTCGACTGCGACGGCGTGCTCATCGACTCCATGCCGCTCAAGACCGCCACCTTCGGGCGGCTCTTCGAGCACCTCGGCCCCGAGGCCGCGCGCTATGTCATGGACTACCACATGGCCCACGGCGGGGTTTCGCGCTACGTCAAGTTCGAGCATTTCCACCAGAAATTCCACGGGCGCCCGGTGACCCCCGAGGAATCCGCCGCCCTGGACAGGCGCTTTGGCGAGCTGGCCATGCAGGAGCTGCTGCGCACCCCGCCGCTGCCCGGCGTGCGCGAGTTCCTGGAGGCCCACAGCGCCGCCTGGCCGCTGTTCGTGGCCTCGGGCGCGCCGCAGTACGAGCTGGACGCCGTGCTGGGGGCGTTGGACCTGGCGAGGCACTTCAAGGCCATCCACGGCGCGCCGCCCGCCAAGGCCGAGGTGCTGCGCCGCATCGTGGAAGGCCACGGCCTGGACCCGGCCCGCGTGCTGATGATCGGCGACGCGGGCACGGACCTCGACGCCGCGCGGATCGTGGGCACCCGCTTCCTTGGCGTGGGGCCCTTTCCCGAACCCGTGGCCTGGATGGCCGACCTCACGGGGCTGGCGGACCACATCGCCGCCCTGGGCTAGGGCCGCCCGCACCCGGACAAAGGGCTGCAATGAACATCGCTTTCGTCAACGCCACGCGCCGCTTCGGCGGGGTCAAGGCCTGGACCCTGGACCTGTGCCGCGCCCTGGACGCCCGGGGCCACAAGACCTGGATCTTCGCCCGGCCCGGCCCGTTCCTGGACCGCGCCCTGGCCCTGGGCCTGGACGCGCGCCCGGGCTGGTTCGGCTTCGACTACAACCCCGTGGGCGTGTGGCGTTTCGCGCGCTTTTTCAGGGCCCGGGCCGTGGACGCCCTGGTGGCCAACGTCGGCAAGGACCTGCGCATCGCCGGGGTGGCCGCGCGGCTGGCGGGGGTGCCGGTGGTCCACCGCGTCGGCCTGCCGCGCGACATGCGCGACACGCCCAAGGTCCGCCGCACCCACCGCTTCGTGCGCCCGGTCCTGCTGGTGCCCTGCCAGGACATCAAGGACGGCCTGTTGGCCGAAATGAGTTTCCTGCGCCCCGGGGAGATCACCGTCATCCCCACGGGCAAGACCCCCGCGCCCGCGGCCCCGCCCGCCCCGCGCAGGCCCCGGGCCATCGCCGTCACCAGCCAGCTCAACCCCGACAAGGGCCATGCCGACCTCCTGCGCGCCCTGCGCCTGCTGGCCGACCGGGGCCACGACTTCCGGCTGCATGTGGCGGGCACCGGCCGCGACGAGGCGGCCCTGAAGGCCCTGGCCCAGGACCTGGGCCTGGCCGGGCGCGTGACGTGGCACGGCTTTGTGGCCGACGTGGGCGCCGTGCTGGATCAGGCCGAGATATTCTGCCTGCCGTCGCTGTCCGAGGGGCTGCCCAACACGCTGCTGGAGGCCCTGGCCCGGGGTCTGGCCCCCGTGGCCCGCGACGTGGGCGGCGTGCGCGAGGCATGGCCAGGGCAGCTGCCGCCCCTGGGGCGGACCCTGGTGCCCGTGGCCCGTGGCCCCGAGGGGCTGGCCCAGGCCCTGGACGCCCTGCTGGAGCTGGACGACGCGGCCCTGGAGGCCCTGCGCGCCGGGGTCTGGCGCTGGTTCGCCGCCGTCCATTCCCTGGAGGCGCGCGCCACGCAATTCGAACAGTTCATCCGGGAGCTGCCAAGGCCATGACCAACGACGCCACCGCCACCGACGCCGCGCCCGGCGCGCCGCCCATCGCCCTGGACCCGGCCCGCGTGCGGCGCATCCTGGTCTGCCAGCTGCGCCAGATCGGCGATGTCCTGCTGTCCACCCCGGCCATCCACCTGCTGCGCGGGCGCTTCCCCGGGGCGGAAATCCACCTGCTCACCGAGGCCAAGGCCGTGCCGGTGGTGCAGGGCAACCCGGACATCGCGCGCATCCACGCCGTGGACCGCAAGGCCCACCGCGACCCGCGCGCCCAGCTCGCGTTCTACCTGGATGTGGCCAGAAACCGCTACGACCTGCTGGTGGACTTCCAGCAGCTGCCGCGCATCCGCTGGGTGCTGGCCCTGGCGCGGCTCTTCCCGCCCCGGGGCGGAAGGCAGGTGCGCCTGTCCTGCCGGGCGCCGTGGTACAACCGCTGGCTCTACACGCACACCGTGCGGCCCCTGGACGGCTACGCGGCCATGTCCAAGGCCAGCGTGCTGCGGCCGCTGGGCATCCACTGGAACGGCGAGGCGCCGCGCATGCACCTGGCCCCCGGGGAACTGGCCGGGGCCGACGCCATCCTGGCCGAACACGGCATCGGCCCGGAGCATGTCCTGATCACCGTGGACCCGACCCATCGCCGCGACACCCGGCGCTGGCCCGCGGAGCACTTCGGGCGGCTGGCGGCCCTGGCCGCCGCCGGAAATCCGGCCCTGCGCTTCCTGGTGCTCCACGGCCCCGGGGAGCTGCCCGAGGCCCGGGCCGTGGCCGAGGCGGCGGGCACGCCCGCCTGCGTGGTCACCCGGCGGATGCTGACCCTGCGCGAGATGGCCGCCTGCATCGCCCGGGCGGCCCTGCATGTGGGCAACTGCTCCGCGCCGCGGCACATCGCCGTGGCCGTGGGCACCCCGACCCTGACCATCCTCGGTTCCACCAGCTCGGCCTGGACCTTCCCGGGCCCGAACCATGCCGACCTGCGCCTGGGCCTGGACTGCCAGCCCTGCAACGAGAACACCTGCCCCCTGGGGCAGGCGCGCTGCCTGACGGACCTGGAGCCCGAAACCGTGCTGCCCGCGCTCATGGCCCGCCTGCGCGCGGGCAAGGGGGACGCCGCCCCGTGCGCCTGATCTTCATCACCTCCTCCTCGTCCCTGTCCGGCGGCACGCGCCAGGCCATGTACCTGGCCCGGGGCCTGCGCGGGCGCGGCCACGAGCTGGCCTTTTTCGTTCCCCACGACGCGCAGATCGCCGGGCTGGATCAGGACATCGACTGGCGGCGCCTGCCGCCCCGGCCCGGGCAATGGCGCGCCGCCGTGGCCCAGGCCCTGCCGCCCCGGGGCGAGCCGTGCATCGTCCACGCCTTCCACAACCGGGCCAACAAGGCCCTGGCCTGGTGGAGCCTGGCGTGGCGCTCCCGGGGCTGCGTATGCCTGGGCTACCGGGGCGTGGTCTACCGCCCGCACAACCCCCTGCCCTACTGGTCGCCGGGCATGGACTGCTTCACGGTCAACTCCCGGGCCTGCGCGCGCGTGCTGCGCTCGGTGGGCCTGTCGGCCCGGCGCATGGCCGTCGTGCCCAACGGCATCCCCCCCGAGCGCGTCACGGCCAGCACCCCGCGCGAGACCGTGCGCGCGGGCCTGGGGCTGGCTCCGGGCCAGCTGGTGCTGGGGTCCGTTGCGGGCGACAAGCCCGTCAAGGGCGTGGAACACCTGCTGCGCGGCTTCGCCCTGGCCACAGGCCAGGGCCTGGACGCGCGGCTGGTGGTGGCCGGGGCCCGGGCCGCCCGCTGGGAACCCCTGGCCGGGGAGCTGGGCGTGGGCGGGCGCGCGGTGTTCACCGGGCGGGTGGAGAACGTGGCCGACCTTCTCCAGGTCATGGACGCCTTCCTCCTGCCCTCGCTCTCGGAGAGCATGCCCAACGTGCTTCTGGAGGCGCTGTTCTTCGGGCTGCCGCTGGTGGGTTCCGACGTGGGCGGAGTCTGCGAAATCATCGGCGATAACGGGCTGCTGGTGCCGCCCGCCGACCCGGCGGCCCTGGCCCGGGCCATGCTCAAGCTGGCGGCCGACCCCGAGCTGCGCCGCGTGTTCGGCCGCGCCAGCGCCGCCAAGGCCCGCGACTTCACCCTGGAGACCAAGCTCGCCAACAGC
>Ga0172382_10009686_pt1 | contig 13086 bp, 14 predicted proteins | sample Leawel138RmetaG_FD_122245 | JGI IMG/M metagenome (GOLD analysis project Ga0172382, IMG submission 122245) | Leachate microbial communities from a municipal landfill in Southern Ontario, Canada - Leachate well 138R metaG | ecosystem: Engineered > Solid waste > Landfill > Unclassified | place...
CGGAGGATCCCGCCATGCGTCGCCTTCTCAGTTTCGCCGTTGTCGCTCTCTTCAGTGCTCCGCTCTGGGCCATGCATTGTCCGATGGACATGGCCAAGATCGACGAACAGCTCACCGCCAATCCGCCCAGCGACGCCGCCACTCTCGAACGCGTCAAGCAGCTGCGCGCCGAGGGCGAACAGCTGCACAACGCCGGCGACCACGCTCAGTCGGTCAAGGTGCTCGGCGAAGCGCTCGACCTGCTTGGCGTCAAATCTTGAGTCGTAAGCGCCCTGGCAGTTATTGCCAGGGCGCCCTTCTCACAGCTTGGCGATCGACACTTCGGTGGATTTGACGAACGCGATCACCTCGCTGCCGACCGCCAGCTCCAGCTCGCGCACCGAGCGGGTGGTGATCACCGAGGTGACGATGCCTGCGGCGGTCTGCACGTCGATCTCCGACAGCACGTCGCCCTGGACGATCTCGCGAATGGTGCCCCTGAACTGATTGCGTACGTTGATGGCCTTGATGGTCATGGTGTTGCTCCGTCTGAGTAGGTTGGTTCTGAATGGTCAAAGCGCCCAGCGCAGTTGCGTGGGCAAGGGTGAAACGGGTTCGGCCCGTGGCGGCAGTTCCGGCAGCGCGAGTACGCGGTTGAGCACCTGTTCTTCCAGCGCGGCGAGGCTGGCCGAGCCGCGATTGCGCGGGCGCGGCATATTCACGGCGAGATCCAGGCCGATCTGGCCGTCCTCGATGAGAATCACCCGGTCCGCGACCGCCACCGCCTCGCTGACATCGTGGGTGACCAGCAACACGGTGAAGCCGTGCCGCTGCCACAGCCGCTCGATCAGCTGCTGCATCTCGATACGCGTCAGCGCATCCAGCGCACCGAGCGGCTCGTCGAGCAGCAACAGGCGCGGCTGATGGATCAGCGCGCGGGCCAGCGCCACGCGCTGCTTCTGCCCGCCGGATAGTGCCGCAGGCCAGTCGTTGGCACGTTCGGCCAGCCCTACCGCTGCCAAGGCATCGGCTGCTTGCGGCCGCCAGTTGCCGCTCAGGCCGAGGCCGACGTTGTCGATCACCCGCTTCCACGGCAACAGACGGGCGTCCTGGAACATCAACCGAATGGCGTCGCGCGCGGTGCCAAGCGGGCCATCGCCGGCGCCGAGCGAACCACGGCTGGGCTGCTCGAGGCCGGCCAGCAGGCGCAGCAGCGTGCTCTTGCCGCAACCGCTGCGCCCGACCACGGCGACGAACTGCCCGGCCGGAATCTGCAGATCGATGCCCCTGAGCACCTCACGCTGGCCGAAGGCCTTGCCGACGCCCTCGATGGTCAACGGGATGCCGCCGGGCACAGCGCTCTGCTGGATACGATGCAAGGCGGTCATTGCGCACCTGCCTTGGCCTGATAGGCCGGGTGCCAGCGCAGCCACGAGCGTTCCAGCGCGCGCGCCGCAAGGTCGGCCAGCTTGCCGAGCACGGCATAGAGCAGGATCGCCAGCACCACCACGTCGGTCTGCAGGAACTCGCGGGCGTTCATCGCCAGATAACCGATGCCGGCGCTCGCCGAGATGGTTTCGGCGACGATCAGCGTCAGCCACATGAAGCCGAGCGCGAAGCGCACGCCGACCAGAATCGACGGCAGCGCGCCGGGCAGGATCACCTGGCGGAACAGCGCGAAACCGGAAAGCCCATAGCTGCGGGCCATCTCCACCAGCCCGGCATCGACGCTGCGGATGCCGTGATAGGTGTTCAGGTAGATGGGAAACAGCGTGCCGAGCGCAACGAGGAAGATCTTTGCGCTCTCGTCGATGCCGAACCACAGGATCACCAGCGGAATCAGCGCCAGATGCGGCACGTTGCGGATCATCTGTACCGAGCTGTCGAGCAGGCGCTCGCCCCAGTTCGACAGGCCGGTGATGAAGCCCAGCGCCAGGCCGATACCGCCGCCGATGGCGAAGCCGATGCCAGCGCGCCAACCGCTGATGGCCAGATGAGTCCAGAGATCGCCGCTGGCGATCAGCGTCCAGCCCGCCGCCACCACCGCGCTCGGTGCCGGCAGGATGCGCGTGGACAGCAACCCGAAGGCGACCGCGCCCTGCCAGGCCGCCAGTAACGCCAACGGCAGCAGCCAGGGGGCCAGACGTTGGCCGAAAGAATGAAGGGTCATAGTTTGCTCCGTTCTGCTCATGCACTTCGTAGGCTGGAAGTCACGCAATTCGCTTTTCCAGCGCCAGGTGGGAAAGACCTGCGGTCGTTTCCCACCCTACGTAGCCGGTATCGATTCAACTGGCCGCCGCGGCCTTCGGCTGGATGTCGCTGGAGATCATTTCGCCGAACGGGCTGACATAGCCGCGGCTCTCCGGCCGCTGCGGCTGGGTGATATCCAGATGCGGGAACAGCAGCTCGGCGACGCGGTAGCTCTCCTCCAGATGCGGATAGCCGGAGAAGACGAACGTATCGATGCCCAGCTCGGCGTATTCCCGGACCCTCGCTGCCACGGTGGGGCCGTCACCGACCAGTGCCGTGCCGGCGCCGCCGCGCACCAGACCGACCCCGGCCCAGAGATTCGGCGCCACCACCAGCTGGTCCCTGCGCCCACCGTGCAGCGCGGCCATGCGCTGCTGGCCGACCGAATCGAAGCGCGCCAGCGAGGCCTGCGCCTTGGCGATGGTGTCGTCGTCGAGATGGCTGATCAGCCGCTCGGCGGCGGCCCAGGCTTCGTCGTTGGTTTCGCGCACGATCACATGCAGGCGGATGCCGAACCGCACGCTGCGACCGTGCCGCGCGGCGCGTTTGCGCACATCGGCGATCTTCTCGGCGACGGCGTCCAGCGGCTCGCCCCAGGTCAGATACAGCTCGACCTGCTCGGCCGCCAGCTCATGCGCCGCCTCGGACGAGCCGCCGAAGTACAACGGCGGGCGCGGCTGCTGAATCGGCGGATAGAGCAGCTTGGCGCCTTTGACCTGAAGATGCTTGCCGTCGAGGTCGACGGTTTCGCCCTCCAGCACGCGGCGCCAGATGCGGGTGAATTCGACGGCGGCTTCATAACGCTCGGCGTGGCTCAGATTCTGCCCGTCGGCTGCCAGCTCGTCCGGGTCGCCGCCGGTGACCAGATTGAACAGCGCACGGCCGTTGGAGAGCCGGTCCAGGGTCGCCGCCTGCCGCGCCGCGACGGTCGGCGAGATGATTCCCGGACGCAGGGCGACGAGGAATTTCAGACGCTGCGTCACCGGGATCAGCGAGGCAGCGACCAGCCAGGAATCCTCGCAGGAGCGTCCGGTGGGAATCAGCACGCCACCGAAACCCAGGCGGTCGGCGGCCTGGGCAATCTGCGTGAGGTAGCCGTGGTCGACCGCGCGAGCGCCTTCGGCCGTGCCGAGGTAGTGACCGTCGCCGTGGGTCGGCAGGAACCAGAAGATGTTAAGACTCATGGGAATGCTCCATATCCATTGGGGTGCGCGACGTCTGCGCCGCGCGAAAAATTCGGCCGGGATGCGTTATTCGGCGTGCTGGGCGATGCGCTTGGGCGGCGTCCAGACGACGCTCTCGATGACCAGCTGTCTGGGAATCAGCTTGAGCGCGGTGAAGGTGTCGGCGATGGCCTGCTGCGCGCGCACCACCTCCGGCGTGATCGGCCGCGCACCATAGCCCTGACGAATCACCGCCTTGCGGGTGATCTCGCTCGGCAGGCCGAGCAACGGCGCAACCTGGGCGGTGGCCTCGTCAACGTTGTCCTCGACCCACTCGCCGATATCGCGGATTTCCTCGATCAATACGCCGAGCACCGCCGGATTGCGCTCGGCGAAGGGCCGCGCGGCGAGGTAGAACTGGTGGTTGCTGACCAGACCCTGGCCGTCACGCAGCGTGCGCGCCTGCAACTGCTGCTCCGCGGCAGCCTGGAACGGATCCCAGATCACCCAGGCATCCACGCTGCCGCGCTCGAAGGCGGCGCGGGCGTCGGCCGGCGGCAGGTAGATCGGCTGGATGTCGGTGTAGCTCAGCCCCGCCGACTGCAACGCACGCACCAGCAGGTAGTGCACGTTGGAACCCTTGTTCAGCGCAATCTTCTTGCCCTTGAGTTCGGCCAGCGAACGGATCGGGGAATCCTTGGGCAGCAGAATCGCCTCGCCGCTTGGCGCCGGCGGTTCATGTGCGACGTAGAGCAGATCGGCACCGGCGGCCTGGGCGAACACTGGCGGGGTTTCGCCGGTCACGCCGAAGTCGATCGAGCCGACGTTGAGGCCTTCGAGCAGCTGCGGGCCGCCGGGGAACTCGGTCCACTGCACGGTGAACCCCTGCTCCGCCAGCCGCTTCTCCAGCGTGCCGCGTGCCTTGAGCAGCACCAGCGTGCCGTATTTCTGATAACCGATACGCAGGACGTCGCCCTGCTCCGATGCAGCCTGAACCTGAAAAATGGCGCCGAAGGAAATGGCCGCGGCAAACAGGGCGACCAGTCCGCGACGCAAGGTATTGGTGCGCATGGCACTCTCCTTTGCAGTCTGGATGTGGATTTACGGCCTGCTTGCCCGTTGGCGGGCGAGTGAGACTGTAGAACCGCCGTCAGGCGGGTGTTGCGCAGGTAACCCGGTGGCAATCCGGGAATACGGTTGGGGTTAGATGCTCCAGCGCGCGCTGGTCAACCGCTCAGACAGCAGTTGCGGGTTCAGCGGTTGCGGGCGTCTGGCCAGGGCGGCATACAGCTGCTGCAGCGATTCGGCCAGCCGTTCGTGCAGCTCCGGCGCCAGGCTGGCCGGGCGCTGTGGCTCGGCATAGGCGATCTGGGCATCGGTCGCATACACGCCGTGCAGCATTTCCTCGGCCTTGAGCGCGGCGAGCACCGGCTTGAGCGCGTAATCAACGGCCAGCATGTGCGCCACGCTGCCACCGGTCGCCAGCGGCAACACCGCTTTGTGCGCCAGGGCGCGCTCGGGCAGCAGGTCCAGCAGGGTTTTCAGCGCACCGGCGACGGAGGCCTTGTACACCGGCGTGGCGATCAGCAGACCGTCCGCCCGCGCGACATGTTCGAGCAGTTGCCGTACCCGTGGGCTGTCGAAGCGCGCGTGCAGCAGGTCCGCGGCATCGAAGTCGCGCACGCCATAGCGCACCACTTCGACGCCACGCTGCTGCAACCAGTCGCCGGCGATGTCCAGCAGCACCGCCGAGCGCGAGCGCTGGCTGGGGCTGCCGGCGAGAGAAACGACCAACATGCGGGAATTCCTTCTCGTGCTCGCTCAGCGATTGGGCTGCGGGGTCAGGCGCAGATACGGCTTCACCGCGCGGTAGCCCTTGGGAAAGCGCTGCTTGAGCTCTTCCTCGTCCTTGATCGACGGCACGATCACCACGTCATCGCCGTCCTGCCAGTTGGCCGGGGTGGCGACCTTGTGGTTGTCGGTCAGCTGCAGCGAATCGATCACCCGCAGGATCTCATGGAAGTTACGCCCGGTGCTCGCCGGGTAGGTGATGGTCAGGCGTACCTTCTTGTTCGGATCGATGACGAACAGCGAACGCACCGTGAGGGTGTCGTTGGCGTTCGGGTGAATCAGGTCGTACAGCTCGGAGACCTTGCGATCGGCGTCCGCCAGGATCGGGAAGTTGACGCGGGTGTTCTGCGTCTCGTTGATGTCGTCGATCCACTTGATGTGCGAGTCCACCGGGTCCACGGACAGGGCGATGGCCTTGACGTTGCGTTTGGCAAACTCGTCCTTCAGCTTGGCGGTGAAGCCGAGTTCTGTGGTGCATACCGGGGTGAAGTCGGCCGGGTGCGAGAACAGCACGCCCCAGCTGTCACCGAGCCATTCGTGGAAGCGGATGCGGCCTTCATTGGAGTCCTGTTCGAAATCGGGGGCGATGTCGCCGAGACGGATACTCATGTTTGTTGCTCCTATGCCAGTGGGCTTGGGTGTGGCTCACTATGCTCAAGAAAAAAGAGAAATAAAAAGAATAAATGACGATTTATTTATAATATTTTGATCTTACTCGGGAAGCTAAAAAACGACTTTTTTGCGGTGCGAGCGCTCGCGTCACGAACGGGCAAACAGCGTGCTACTGGGACTCCTATCCGCCGTCAGAGCCGCATTTGAACTGCCAGCGCTCGAGGTCTAATCCGCACTTGAGCCAATGCGCCAATCGAACGGTCATACCCAAACGCTCGAGCGCGAGACTCAGCCCCCCAAAAAAACGGGCCTTGCAGCCCGGAAAGCACTCCATTTTGAAGAGTTCGTTTACAACACGTGTAACTGATACAGCTCAGTCAACGCCTCCCCCCGCAGATACGCCAATTCGGCCGAGCGCCGGTCACGCGGTCGTGCAACTGGCACTGCCAATTCGCGCTGCAGGCGGCTCGGCGTGCCGCCGAGGATCAGCACGCGGTCGCTGAGGTAGAAGGCTTCGTCTAGGTCATGGGTGACCAGCAGCACGGCGATCTCGTAGCGCGCCGCCAGGTCGACAATCAGATCCTGCAGTTTCATCCGGGTGAAGGCGTCCACCGCACTGAAGGGTTCATCCAGCAGCAGCACCTGCGGTTTGCCGTACAGCGCGCGGGCGATGGTCACGCGCTGCGCCTGGCCGCCAGAGAGGTGCTTGGGCAAGGCGTCGCCACGGCCCTGCAGGCCGACGTCGCGCAACAGTTGCTCCACCCATTGATCATCGGCTATCCAGCCATCGGCGAAGCCGACGTTCTGCGCCACGCTCAGCCAGGGCATCAGCCGAGGTTCCTGGAACACCACGCCGATACCGCTGCCACGGCCGAAGTCGAGCCGCGGGTTGAGTTCCAGCCCACCCTGGTAGTCCTGATCCAACCCGGCGGCGATGCGCAGCAGGGTGCTCTTGCCGCAGCCGGATGGGCCGATCAGGCTGACCAGCTCGCCGGCGGCCAAGCTCAGGTTGACGTCCTCCAGCACGCGCACGTCGGCGAAGGATTTGTGGATGTTCTGCAGTTTCAGTAGCGCGCTCATGCCCCGCCCTCCCCGCCCTGGTAGCTGTCGCGCCAGCTCAGGGCGCGGTTTTCCCAAGCCTTGAGCAGGCTATCGCCGAGTTTGCCGAGCAGCGCCAGCAGCAGGATCGCGGCGATCACCAGATCCGGCCGCGAGGTTTCCCGACCGTCACTGAGCAGGTAGCCAAGGCCACGGGTGGCGGCGATCAGCTCGGCGGCGACGAGAAACATCCAGCTCAGGCTGAGCGCCCCGCGCAGGCCGGTGAACAGGCTCGGCAGGGATGCTGGCAGGAGGATGCGGCGAATCAGCGTCAGCGAGGTCAGCCCGTGCAACTGGCCCACTTCCACCAACTTGCGGTCGATACCGCGGATGCCGGCGAGCAGCGCCAGGTACACCGGAAAGAAGGCGCCAAGGGCGATCAGCACGATCTTCGGCGTTTCGTCGATGCCCAGCCAGAGCAGCAGCAGCGGCACCCAGGCCAGGCTGGGAATCGCCCGTAGCGCCTGGAAGGTCGGCTCCAGATAAGCCTCGGCGCGACGGCTGAGGCCAACCCAGGTGCTGATGACGATGGCCAGCGCGGCGCCAATGGCAAAGCCGGCGCCCACGCGCAGCAGGCTGGCGCTGAGGTGCCGCCACAGCTCGCCGCTCTGCGCCAGCAAATACAGCGTTTGCGCCACCTGGCTCGGCGCGGGCATCTGGTGCGCGGGCAATACGCCGCTGCGCACCAGGGTTTCCAGCAGGGCCAGCAGCAGCAGGGGCACCACCCAACCGCGCAGGTCGGTCAGTGCCGGCCGCCATCCTGGCAGCCGTTCGGCCCAGCGACCGATGGCGAGATTGAGCGCGCCCATCGATCAGTTCTCCGCCTTGGCGACGTTCTGGCCGATCACCTTGGCGGCCAGTTGCGGGGCGATCAGTTGTTCGACCACCTGCGCCACGTCGGTGCCCGGACGCACCAGTTGCTCGTTGAGCAGGATCGGTGCCGAAGCCTTCAGCGCAGCGATATGTTCGGCGCCTGGCTGCGGGTTGCTGAGGTCGGTGCGTGACAGCTGTAGCTTGGCCACTTCCAGCGGTAGCTTGGCTTCGTCGGCGAGCAGTTGAGCCAGCTCATCGGGGTGGGCGATGGCCCAATGACGCGCCTGCTCATAGGCCGCGATGACCTGCTGGATCAGTTCCGGCTGCTCCCTGGCGAACTTCTCGGTGACGCTGAGCACGCCGTAGCTGTTGAAGTCGAGGTTGCGGTACAGCAGCCGCGAGCCGGCCTGCAGTTCGCTGGAAGCCATCAGCGGGTCGAGCCCGGCCCAGGCGTCGACGTCGCCACGCTCCAGAGCGACCCGGCCGTCGGGGTGCTGCAGGTGGACGATCTCCACGACGTTCTTGTCCAGCCCAGCCTGTTGCAGGCTCTGCAGCAGGAACAGGAAGGGGTCGGTACCCTTGGTAGCGGCGATCTTCTTGCCCTTGAGGTCGGCCAGCGACTGGATGGGCGAGTCCTTGGGCACCACCAACGCCGTCCATTCCGGTCGGCTGGCGACGTAGACGGTGTTGATCGGCGCGCCGTTGGCGCGGCTGAGCACGGCAGCCAGACCGGCGGTGGAGGCGAAATCGGTGCTGCCGCCGTTGAGGTATTCCAGCGAGCGGTTGCTGCCTTGGCTGAACACCCATTTGACGGCGATGCCCTGCGGCGCGAGGGCGTTTTCCAGCAGGCCCTGCTGCTTGAGCACCAGGCTGGTGGGGGCGTAGTAGGCATAGTCCAGGCGGACTTCTTTCGGTGGTGCTGCGTGTACGGCAGCTGGTAGCCAGGCGGCGAACAGGGCCGCCAGGCCGAAGCGCAAGACATTCTTTTTCATGGTCATCTCCTCATTGGATGAAATACCTTCCGGCCCGTTGGCGGGCCGGTCAGGAGATGCGAATAGCGGTGCTTACAGCAGCGGCAAGCTGTAGGTCAGGTACAGACGGTTCTCGTCCAGGTCGGTCGCGCTGGTGCTGGAGCGGAAGCTGGCATTGCGCCAGGAAACGCCCAGCCCCTTGAGCGCGCCATCCTGCAGCGTGTAGTCCAGACGTACGTCACGTTCCCATTCCTTGTCTTCGCCCTGCGCCTTGTCGATGTTGTCGCCCGACAGGTACACCAGCGACGCCTTCAACCCCGGCACGCCCAGCTTGCCGAAGTCATAGGCGTAACCCGCCAGCCAGGTGCGCTCGCCGGCACTGAGGAACTTGCCGATCTGGCGGTCGGTGATCAGGTAGGCGGTCGCCCCGTCGCCCTGATCCAGGAAGGGAAAGGCGCTGTCGCCCGAGACCTGCTGGTAGCCGGCGCTCAGCTCGTGGCCGCTGTGGCTGTAGGTGAACAGCGCGCTCCAGGTGCGGTTGTCGACTTCGCCGGTCTTGCTGTCGCCAGCGTTCCAGTAGCCGTTGCTGCGGTAGCCCTCGGCACGACCGGCGACACTGCCGTTCTTGCCATCGGAATCGCTGTAGAAGTAGCGCAGATCGCTCTTCAGGTTGCCACCGCCCAGGCCCCAGTTGTGCACCAGGCCGAGGAAGTGCTGCTGGTAGAAGTCTTCCAGGTTGCCGTAGTAATACTGCGCGGTCATGTCCTGGCTCAGCTTGTAGTCGCCGCCAACGAAGTAGAATTTGTTGACGAACTGGCCGGTGGTCGCGTTGTTGGCGCCACCGATGGACAGGCCGCGCGAGTCGGTGGAGCTGCGGCCCTTGGCGTGTTCGAGCTGGCCGGCGGTCAGGGTCAGGCCGTCGATCTCGTTGCTGGTGATCTGCCCGCCTTCGAACAGTTGCGGCAGCAGGCGACCATCGTTGGAAGTCACCACCGGCAGCTTAGGCTGCAGGGTGCCGATGCGCAGCTCCGTCTTGGACAGACGCGCCTTGGCGGTCACGCCGGCCTTGCTGTAGTCGTCCACCGCGCTGTTGTCGCCGTCCAGTGGGAACAGCTGGCCCGGGTTGCGCTCACGCCCCGTCTTGTTGGTACGACCGCCGGAATCCAGCTTCACACCCAGCAGGCCGATGGCGTCCACGCCGATGCCGACGGTGCCTTCGGTGAAGCCGGACTGGAAGTTGAGGATGAAGCCCTGGCCCCACTCGGAAACCTCGGCATTGTTGTTGGCGGTGTTCTTGGCGTCACGGTCGAAATAGAGGTTTCGCAGGGTCAGGCTGGCCTTGCTGTCTTCGATGAAACCGGCAGCGGTCGCTTCGCTGGCCAGAGCGGCCAGGGTGACGGCTAGCGCCAGATTTGACTTGTTCATGCTCGATGCTCCAGGTGCTGTTTGGGTTTGGCACTGCACAGGGGCTCGGCAGGACAGCGTACTTGGCGCAAGTCTCGGCGGATTTGCATAGAGCCCCTGATTCGGGCCCGATGCGGTGGTCCGCTGTCGGCTGTGGCTAATCTACGAGACGATGGATAATCCCTAAAAAGAATTTTTTTTACTTTTAAATAACCTAATCGAATATACAGTCCAAAGGGTGACCTGCTCCTAAGCTAATTCCCAAAAATTATTTGATGCATAGTTTTTAGATCGATTAGCTTCTCCTCACCGGATCACCGGACTTCTCTTCCCACACTGAAGTACGCGTGATCCGCCGCCCTCCATGGCCGGCACGTGTCCATATCGAGAGCCGCCATGTCTCAGACGCACTCCAAACGCAGCACCCTGATCGCCGCTTCCCTGGCCTTTGGCCTCCTCGCTGCCCCGCTTGTCGATGCGGCCGAACAGCTGCGCATCGGCTACCAGAAATCGTCAACGCTGATCAGCCTGCTAAAGAGCCAGGGCACGCTGGAGAAAGCCCTTGCCGGTCAGGATATTCTGGTCAGCTGGCACGAATTCCCCAACGGCCAGCCACTGCTGGAAGCACTCAACGTCGGCAACATCGACCTGTCCGCCGACGTCGCCGACACGGTGCCGGTTTTCGCCCAGGCCGCCGGCGCCGACCTCGCCTACTTCGCCCAGGAAGCGCCTTCCCCCAGCGCGCAGGCGATCATCGTGCGCGAGGACTCGCCGATCCAGTCGCTGGCCGACCTCAAAGGCAAGAAGGTCGCCGTAACCAAGGCGGCCGGCGTGCATTACCTGCTGATTGCTGCGCTGCAGCAGGCCGGGCTGAAGTTCAGCGATATCGAACCTGCCTATCTGACCCCGGCCGATGGCCGCGCCGCCTTAGAAAACCGCAAGGTCGATGCCTGGGTGACCTGGGAACCGTTCTTGAGCGGTGCCCAGCAACAGCTGCCGGCACGCATCCTCGTCGACGGCCAGGGCCTGGCCGATTACCAGCGCTACTACCTGACCAGCGCCACCTTCGCCAAGCGCCACCCGCAGGTGCTGCAAACCGTATTCGCCGAACTTGTGAGGACCGGCGACTGGCTGCGCGCCAATCCGCGCCAAGCGGCCGAAATTCTCGGCCCGCTTTGGGGCAACCTCGACACGGCCATCGTCGAAAAGGCCAACACCAAGCGCAGCTACCAGGTGCGCCTGGTACAGCCGGGCAGCCTCGCCGAGCAGCAGAAGATCGCCGATGCATTTTTCGCTGCCCGATTGCTGCCCCGGTTGGTAGATGCCAGCGACGTAGTGCTATGGAAACCGGAGCAGCTGAAATGAACATCGCGCAACAGCACATCGGTTCCAAAAACGCACCGCTCTTCGCAACCCATCTGTTCCCACTTGATCTCGGCAGCCGCAACGCCGAGGTCGAACGATTGGCCCGTCGCCTCGCCGAAACCGCGGTAGAACGCGATCGTACCGGTGGCAGTGCCGTCGCCGAACGCGAGCTGCTGCGCAAGAGCGGCTTGCTGACCCTGGCCGTCCCTCAGCAGTACGGCGGCCTGGGCGCTTCGTGGCCGGAGATCTATCGCATCGTCCGCTACCTGGCCGCGGTGGATAGCTCCCTGGCACACCTGTTCGCATTTCAGCACCTGCAAGTCGCAACCATCCAGCTGTTCGGTACGCCGGAGCAGCAGCGCCACTGGCTGACCCGTACCGTGCGGGACAACTGGTTCTGGGGCAACGCTACCAACGGTCGCGATACCGGGCTGACGCTCAGCCCACGCGAAGAGCACTTCGAGCTCAACGGCAGCAAGTCTTTCTGCTCCGGCGCGCTCGGTGCCGATACGCTGGTGGTGAGTGCACCGCGTGGCAGGAACCCGGAGGACCGAGTGTTCATCGTGCTGCCCAGCCAGCGCGAGGGGTTGGCGGTGAACAGCGACTGGGACGGTTTCGGCCAGCGCCAGACCGACAGCGGCACGGTGCAGTTCGAGCAGGTGTTCGTCGATGCCAGCGAGCTGCTCGGCCCGGTCGGCCCCAGCCCGCGCACCACGCTGCGCGCCTGCCTGTCGCAACTGATCCTCACCCAGCTCTACCTGGGCAACGCCCAGGGCGCGCTGGACGCGGCGCTGCGCTACACCCGCGAACAGAGTCGCCCGTGGCCGGCGTCCGGCGTGGCCGAGGCCAGCGACGATCCGTTCATCCAGCAGCGCTACGGCGAGCTTTGGCTGCGCTACCGCAGCGCCGTGCCGCTGGCCGAACAGGCCGCTCAGCGTCTGCAGGCGGCCTGGGAAAAACCGGCACTGACCGCCGCCGAGCGCGCCGAGGTGGCGCTGGCGATCAGCGAAGCGAAGGTAGTGGCGGTACGCGCCGCGCTGGATATAACCAGCCAGATCTTCGAGGCCATGGGCGCCCGGGCCACCAGCTCGCGCTACGGCTTCGACCGCTTCTGGCGCAACGTGCGCGTGCACAGCCTGCACGACCCAATCGACTACAAAGTGCGCGACCTTGGCCACTGGCTACTCAGCGGCCAGGGCCCGGTGCCCTCGCTCTATAGCTGACACCCGGCCCGTTCGCGGCCCCGGCGATAGGTGACTATCGCCGGGGCCAGCCTAGCGCCGTAGGAGGTTGGCCGTTTCCCACGCAGCCCATCAACTACCCGCGTTGGTGTGGGCTTCCTCGAAGAAATAATCCTTCCAGGAGGCAGCCTTGTTCTTCAGCACGCCCAGTTCATGCAGCTTTTCGGCATAGATGAAGGTGCGCTGCGGCGATACGGTGAAGTCGTTTTCCGGGTCTTCGATGATCTTCTTCACGAAGTCCAGCGGCAGCTTGGAGTTCTCCACCCGGATGTAAGTCTCGGCCGCTGCGGCCTTGTCCGCCTTGATGATCTGCTCGGCCTCCACCAGCGCGTCGTAGAA
>Ga0172382_10009687_pt1 | contig 13085 bp, 15 predicted proteins | sample Leawel138RmetaG_FD_122245 | JGI IMG/M metagenome (GOLD analysis project Ga0172382, IMG submission 122245) | Leachate microbial communities from a municipal landfill in Southern Ontario, Canada - Leachate well 138R metaG | ecosystem: Engineered > Solid waste > Landfill > Unclassified | place...
ACGCAAGAGCGACCTGAAGGCACACGTCACGTTTCGAGATGCAGCAGGCAAGGGCACATCTGCTGATAAATACCTCAGCCCTCAGGTGTATGGAGGAGGGCGGTCGCAAAAGCGCTCCGAGCGAGCCTTTGAGGGGGTAGGTGTTCTCAAGGGCTACCTTGTGCCGGGCGGCGCAGCAAAGCTGGACGCCTACGGAAACCACTCGCGCGGGCAAGTTATTCAGTTGCTGTCCTACTTTCAGGCGTTTGGGGAGCAAGGCTATCGCGCCAACGCTACCGAGAAGGGCATCGCCAGACTGGCCAAGATATCGGGCGGCAAGAAGAAGGGCTACAAGAAAATCAACGGTGTGGTGTATTTCATCAGTCGCGGCAAGGGATCGATGTCGGGTAATCGCGAGCAGGCGCTACCTGCCGGGATCTGGCAGAAGAAGGGAACGCACGGCGTGGATGTGAGTCCGGTGCTCCTGTCTGTCGATGCACCGCAATACACCCAGAGATTGCCGTTTTACGAGACGGCACAGGAAGTGTTCGGGGAACGGTTCGAGGACAACTTTGCGTCTGCACTGGATGCGGCGCTGGCGAGTGCACGATGATTGTTGATCTGGATGCCAAAGGGACTCAGGCCAAGTTCGCGCAGCTGGTTGGGATCACTCAGCCTGCGGTCAGCGGACTGATTGCCAGGGGAGTCCTGGTTGCCAACGACAACATCGGTAACTGGCTGCTGTCGTACTGCGGGAACCTGCGGGAAACCGCAGCAGGGCGTCTCGGAACCAGTGACCTGGACCTGACAGAAGAGCGCGCCAGACTGGCCGCTGCCCAGGCAGACAAGCTCGAGCTTGAGCTTGCGGTCACCCGGGCAGAGCTCGCACCGGTTGCCACGATTGAAAGTGTGCTGGTTCGGGCGGGAGGAAAGGTTGGCGCCATCCTGGATGCTGTGCCTCAAACACTCAAGCGACGTTTGCCGCATCTGACCAGTTCGGATCTCGAGCAGATCCAGACCGAGATTGCGAAGGCAAGAAATGCCGTCGCCGGACTCTCACTCGAGGACATTGAGGAGGATGACTCAGAAGAGGTAGATTGATGGAAGTGCGCGACAACCGTGCCGCGATCGCAAGATCGCTTCGCCGCGGACTCGCCGCTTTCGCAGTGGCCGAACCGACCCCGATGGTCAACTGGACGCAGAAGCACTTTTATCTTTCTGCAGAGTCCTCGTATATCGAGCAACGTTGGGATGCCTGGCCGTTTCAAAGAGCCATCATCGCCAGCATCGGTAATGACGATATCTTCGAGGTGGATGTGATGAAGTCGGCCCGGGTCGGCTACACGAAGATCATCCTCGCCTCGATCGCGTATTTTGCGCAGCACAAGAAACGCAACCAGGTGCTCTGGCAACCGACTGACTCGGCAAGAGACGAGTTCGTGAAGACAGAGCTTGAACCGATGTTGCGCGACGTGGAGGTGATGCACGGCATTTTCCCTTCGAGACTGTCCCGGCATAAAGACAACACGCTGCTGGTCAAGAAATTCATCGGCAGCATGTTGCACCTGCGCGGTGGCAAGTCTGCAGACAACTACCGAAGGCTTTCGGTCAGTGTTGGCTACCTGGATGAATTCTCGTCCTTCGATTCCAACATCGATGGTGAGGGCGATCCGGGCAAGCTTGCCGCCAAGCGCCTGGAGGGTGCGACCTTCCCCAAACTGGTCATCGGTTCAACGCCCAAGATCAAAGGGAAGTGTCTGATGGAGAAGCGCACAGAGGGGGCGGATGCGCTGTACGAGTTTCACATCCGCTGCCCGCACTGCTCTGAGCACCACCCGATCACGTGGGGCGGCAAGGATGAGCCGCACGGATTCAAGTGGATTGACAGGGATCCGGAAACAGTCCGGCACCTGTGCCCGCACTGTGGGACGCTGCAGACGCAGGCCGAATACCTGGCCGCAGCGGAGCAAGGGTTCTGGTACGCAAGCGACGGTTCCACGATCGACAGCTGTGGCACGTTTCGCAACCGTCATGGGCACATCGTTGGGCCACATCGGCGCATTGCCTTCCATGTCTGGACGGCTTACAGCCCGATGGTGTCCTGGCAGCAGATCGTCAAGGAGTTTCTCGAAGCGTACGCCAAGGCACAGATCGGTGACGATCAGGAGCTGCGTACGTTCTGGAATACGACGCTAGGTCGCACTTGGGAGGGCGAGGTCGACAAGATCGAACTCGATGACCTGAAGAACCGGGCGGAGATTGAGTCATTTGCCTTGCCAGGCAAAGACGACAACCTGGTGCCACGGCGGTGCCTGCTCCTGCTCGCCGGATGTGACACCCAGGACAACCGTCTAGAAGTGGGTGTGTGGGGAATCGGCAAGGGCGGTGAGCTCTGGACAGTGGACCATCACATCATCTTCGGCAATCCCGCTGAGGACGAGGTGTGGGATTCACTGGCGAAGTATCTGTTTGAGTCCCGGTTTCAGCATGAGTGTGGACAGCAGATGTCGATTTACGCATCGGCAATCGACAGTGGTGGTCACCACGCGAACGCGGTTTATGAGTTCGCACGAAAGAACAGGCGCCGAAGGGTGTTTGCAGTACGGGGGCGTCCATTCGGCGAGAAAGCCATCAAGGACGGTGCCGGACTGGTGGACATTGACTGGCGAGGCAAGCGAGTTAAACAAGGAGTGGTGCTGTGGCACGTTGGAACGAATCTCGCGAAGGATCTGTTGCACAGCCGATTGCAGATCGAAACGGACGGACCCGGACGGGTGCATTTGTCCAACGACCTGTCGGACGAATGGTTCAGGCAATTCTCGGGCGAGGTCCGGGAGTCGCGTCGAACGGCGGCCGGCACCAAGACACTGTGGACCGCCAGAAGAAAGCGCGTTGAGGCACTGGATTGTGCCGTCTACGCATTGTGGATTGAGGCACACCTGAATCTGGCCAGAAAGACCGATGCCTGGTGGGAAGCCCTGGCCAGGAAGCTTCAGGCGATTGAGCCCGACGATACCAAGCCACCTGACCCGGCACCTGGTCCGCAACCGAAGGCCAGGCGCGATCAGGTGGTCACGCCAAAACAACCCGCGAAGGCAGCGACGCCTGATGTGCCTGTCGCACCTCGCCCACGAGCCAGAGTGGCCAGATCAACGTACTTAAGAGCAAGAAGGTAACAGCGTGGCTTACACACAGAAAGATCTCGATGCGATTGAGAAAGCCATCGCAGGGTCGGAGCTCGAGGTCCAGTACGGTGACAAGCGCATCCGGTTCCGGTCGATGGATGAGCTCGAGCGTGCGCGCGATCGCATCAAACTCGAATTGAATCGCGCCGCAGGTCGGCGTCCCAAGAAAATCGTGAGAGTCCGTAACGCAGGAAAGGGGCTGAGATGAAACTGCCAACCTTGCGCGCACGTGGCTTTGTGTTGCCAACCCGGATACAGAATGCTGGATCCGCCTATGAAGGGGGCGCTGCCACGGGAAGCCGTGCCAAGAACTGGAACCCCTCATCAGCCGGACCGAACTCAGCAGCTACCGCATCGCTGCCGACGCTCAGACGTCGCTCGCGCGATGCCGTCAGGAACGACCCATGGGCCAAGACTGCAGGAAACCGGTGGGTGTCGAACGTTATCGGCACCGGGATCCAGCCTTACTCGCGCCATCCGGACAAGGCTGTGCGCGAGATGCTCAAGCAGATGTGGGCTGACTGGGTGCCGGAAGCCGATGCGGATGGCAGACTGGATTTTTATGGACTTCAGGCCCTGGCTGTGCGGTCTATGTTCAACGATGGCGAGACGCTTCTGAGGTTGCGTCCAAGACGTCCGCAAGACGGGCTGACCGTGCCACTGCAGCTGCAGGCGCTTGAGGGCGATCACCTCCCGGTTGAAGACACGTATTCGACCGCAACGGGTGAAGTGGTCAACGGCGTGGAGTTTGACCGCATTGGCCGACGGGTGCTCTACCACCTTTGGAGCCGCCATCCGGATGAGCCGGGTGGATCCACCTACAGACAGAAGCGCCCGGTACCGGCGGATCAGGTGATTCATGCCTATCCCGTGCTTCGGCCTGGTCAGGTGCGCGGGGTGCCAGAGCTGGCGACTGTGCTTCTGAGGCTCAAGACGCTCGACAACTTCGACGATGCGGTCGCGTTTCGCCAGGAGGTCTCGAACCTCTTTGCGGGATTCATCATCAAGCCATCACCCACAGAGGGTGGAGATAACCCGCTCACTGACGACGTCCCAGAGTATGACGACGATGACACACCCATCGCGTCGCTTGAGCCAGGGTCGATGCACGAGCTCAATGAAGGCCAGGACGTCCGATTCGCCAGCCCACCGGGGGCACCAGAGAATTACGACGAGTTCATGCGCCAGCAATTGATGGCGGCATTCGCATCAGTCGGGATTCCGTACGAGATTGCGACTGGGGATTTGCGTGGAATCAGCGACAGGACATTGCGTGTCCTGGTCAACGAGTTCCACCGGTTGATCGAGCAGTTTCAGTGGACATGCTTCATTCATCAATGGTGCAGACCTGTCTGGAACGCCTGGGTGGAAATGCTGGTGCTGGCAGGAGAGATATCACCGTCGGACTACGTAAATAACCGCCGACACTGGCAACGAGTGCTGTGGGTGCCTGAAGGATGGCCGTACTTCAATCCGGTTCAGGACGTGAAGGCGAAGACCGATGAAATCCGCTCCGGGCTCACGAGCCGCTCTGAAGTCATTCTGGCCAAGGGCAATGATCCTGAGGACGTAATGGCCCAGATCGCTCACGACACCGAGCAGGCTGACGCTCTGGGGCTGGTGTTTGATAGCGACGGTCGACACCCCAAGACTGGTAGCAAACAACCCATCGATAACCCGGTCGATAGTCCAAGCGACCAAACGATCGAGCAATAGGAGCCACACATGGCAAAACCAAAGCGCTGGTACTCGATGCAGGCCAGCACCCAAAACGGGAAATCTGTCGCGGAGATCCGGATCTATGACGAAATTGGATTCTGGGGTACCACAGCGAAGGAGTTCGTCTCTGAGCTTGATGAAGTGTCGAAGGGCGCAGAGTCGATCCTTGTTTCGATCAATTCACCCGGTGGTGACGTGTTTGATGCATTTGCGATCTACAACGCACTCAAGCGAAATGCGCTCCCGGTCGAAACCCGGGTGGATGGCGTGGCAGCTTCTGCGGCCTCCCTGATCCTGATGGCAGGCGACAACGTGGTCATGCCTGAGAACGCCATGATCATGATTCACAACGTCTGGACCTTCGCCGCCGGTGAAGCCGAGGATCTGCGCAAGACGGCCGATCTGATGGACAAGCTGCGTGATGGAATCGTTGCTGCCTACGTTGCCAAAACCGGCAAAGGTTCTGAGGAAATCATCCAGATGATGGATGAGACAACCTGGATGACGGCACTCGAAGCGCATGCGATGGGATTCTGTGATGCGCTCGAGGAACCGGTCAAACTTGCAGCGAGTGCCACAGTAGTTGGCATGTTGGCCAAGTTCAAGGATGCACCCAGGGCGTTCATTGACAGCCTGGATGAAGCCGACGCATCGAAAGCGCCAGAGGCTGATCCGGCGCCCGCTGACCCACCCGCAGCAGACGATACGCCCGCAGAGCCAACTTCCGAGGGTCCATCAACACAACCTGCGGAGCCATTGAACGTGGCGGCTTTCTCGAAAGTCGTGTTCGCTGCTTGCAGGGAAAAAGGCATCGAGCACCTGGCTGAGCCAATCTTGACTTGCGAGGACTTTACCGACATGGCGTCAGTGAATCGTCGAATTCAGGACTGTGCTGACATTCATGCGATGTGCGTGACCGTCAAGCTTCAGGAGAAGTCTGTGGACTTTGTTCGCGCCGGGCTGACGGTTGAGCAGGTCAGGGCGCGTTTGTTTGACACGCTCACCAGTCAGTCAGCCGACAACATCAGCAATCTGCAGCGTCCCCAGGACGAGAGGCCGCAGTCGGCTGGGCCTTCTGTCTCAGCAATCTATGCCGCACGTGCGGCAAAACACTCAAAACATCGGCACTAAAGGGAGTCATCCATGAATGCAAAGTATGAAACCAACCACACCGGAGAGTTTTTGCTCTCCGAGGCCAACGGTAATCGCTCGCGCGAAGTTGGCGTGATCAACGCCACGGCTGGCAAGCTCCAGCCCGGCACGCTGCTCTCCAAACTCACTTCGGCCAACGCCGGCACCGTGACCGCAAATGGTGGCAACGCTGGCAACGGTGTGTTCGGGGCAGTAACTGTCACGAACCAGGCTATTACAGGAACCTACCTGGTCGAGATTACCGCAGAGGATGCTGACGGTGGCACTTTCTCAGTGACAGACCCAAACGGTGCTCTGGTCGGTACCGGAGAAGTGGGTGTTGCGTTTTCTGGGGGAGGTTTGAGCTTCACAATTGCAGACGGCGCAAACGATTTCGAAACAGGTGACAAGTGGACCATTGCAGTCAATGCCGGACTGGGTGAGTGGGTACCCTATGACGACGACGGTGCAAACGATGGTCGTCGAACCGTTTCCGGCGTTCTGTACAACCACGCTGATGCAGCCGAATCGGATGTGGATGCGACGATCATCGTTCGGGATGCTGAAGTGGCTTCGGCCAGATTGATCGGTCTGGATGACGCAGGTCGCGCAGATCTGACATCGCTTGGCATCATCGTTCGCGACTGAGACCGCTCTGCCATCACAGCCATTGCCGCCTGCCAGGCGGTTTTTTGTTTTCTGGGCAACCTTAAATCGGTAGACACCGAGCCTGCAAGGGTGGATGAGCTTTGATAAGTCCGGGGCTGCTCCTAAGGGGGCGGCCCTTTTCTTTTCCGGAGTTGCGAAATGAGCAATATTGTGAAGTTCGATTACGAGGGCCAGTTGCACAGCTTCAACATGCATGGCTGGTTCAATGCAACGGAAGCGGCGAAGCGGTACGGCAAAGAGCCGGCGCAATGGCTGCGCTTACCTGGCACGGTTTCGTACATGAAGGCGTTCAGGCGCAAATATGGGGAAATCACATATTTGAAGACGAGGCGCGGTATTGGTGGTGGAACGTGGCTGCATCCCAAACTGGCCGTTCGGTTCGCGCAGTGGCTGAACGATGACTTTGCGGTTTGGTGTGACGAGCAAATCGACAGCATCATCCGCAACGGCATCCGCGCCGAGGGCGGCGTCAACCTGCTACCCCTGTTTCTTCGTGAGTCTGCAGCAAAATGGGAGATTCGTTTCACGCCGGCCTACTACCACGCGTTGGCGCGAGTCACCCGGACAAGCTACACGGGGCACGCGGGTGGCACGCCTGCCGTATACGGCCAGATTACTGACAAATGGGTTTATGGGTGCGTTCTTCCGGAGGATGTCCACGCGGAACTAAAGGCTCGACGGGGAAGTTCGGAAAAAATGCACCAGTGGCTTACTTCGGGAGGGCAGGAGTTGCTTGATCGGCAGATATCGTTGGTGACTGGCATCGCCTGCACATCGGCGGACATCAGAGATTTCGATGCGCGGATGATGTTGTTGTCGACCAGAAAAGGCCAGCTTGGGTTTGTATTTCCGAGGGCCGCATGATGAGCGAGTTGAGTCCAATGATGGGCGTTGCCGTGATGGCAATGCGCTGGCACCATGCCAGGCTTCTTCGGATTGAAGCGGAGCGTCGATTCAAGCAATTCATGCAAGGCGCATCGTATCGATATGGGAGTGATCAATTATCAAACCAGCTTGCTGAAGCCAGGCGAATTGAGGCCCGCTACAAACGCCGACTATCAAAGTCCTGCGATAAGGCGAGCAACAAAATGAAACAACCAGAGATTATCGAAATCTGACCCGGCCACGAGCCGGGTTTCTTTTTTTACCGCCGCCATTTGTGCGGCTTATTTTTACTGGAGCCATACAAATGCCATCACTAGACATCTTCAATGACGACGCCTTCGGCGTCCAGTCTCTGACCAAGGCCATCAATACGATGCCTGAAGGCACGCACGTGCCCAACCTGCTCGATCCACTCTTCACCGAGGAAGGCGTGACGACCACCACGATCTCCATCGAGATGGAGAACGGTGAGCTCTTCCTGGTTCCGGATCAACCGCGCGGTGCTCCTGGCCAGGTGGTTGTGGGTGACAAGCGAACACTCATCCCGTTCAATGCGCTGCACCTGCCTGTGACTGGCAGTGTCAATGCCGATGAGGTTCAGAACGTCCGTGCATTTGGCAGCGAGAACGAGGTCCAGACGGTTGCGGCGATCGTGAATAAGCGTCTTCAGAAAATGCGCCTCAAGATCGACGCAACGATCGCGTTTCATCGCCTTGGTGCGGTGACGGGAAAAATTGTCGATGCGAACGGTCAGAAGGTGCTGATCGATCTCTTTTCGAAGTTCGGCTTGTCGCAACAGAGCCAGGCAATGGCGCTTGGTACAGAAGCCACTGACGTTGCCCAGAAGATCCGCGATGCCATGCGCAAGGCTGAAGACAGCCTGGCTGGCACAGCCATGATCACGGGCTGGATTGGCTTGTGCGGACGAGGTTTCTACGACGCATTCGTTGGTCACAAGAGCGTGAAGGCTGCGTTCGATCGCTGGCAGGACGGACAGTTCCTGCGCGATGATCTTCGCAAAGGGTTCACCTTCCAGGACGTTGTCTGGAAGGAGTACTACGGCAAAGTCGGCAACGTGAAGTTCATTGATGACGATGATGCCTATCTGATCCCGATCACGTCAGAGGGCATTTTTCAGACAACGTTCTCCCCAGCCGACTATATGGAAACGGTCAACACCCTTGGTGTTCCGTACTACGCAGCTCAGGAGCTCATGAAGTTCAACAAGGGCGTGGCGCTCGAGGCGCAGTCCAACCCGCTCTCTATCTGCACCCGTCCTCGTGCTGTGATCAAGCTCAAGAAGACCTGACATGTGGGACAACAGCGTCTTTGATCGGGCGTTTGACCGACTCGGCCTTCGGCAGAAGGTCGAGCCACACGGTTTCACGCATTTCGAGCCATTCATGGCCCGGTTCGAACGCCCTCAGGAAATCATGATCGAGGAACAGATCCACACCACGGATTACTCGATCGAATACACGTATGCCGATTGTCCTGGGCTCAAGATCGATGATCAGCTGAAGATCGGCAGTCAGGTATTCAAGGTCCACCAGCCACCGACTCGACAGGGTGACGGGTATTACGCAGTGGCCCAGCTCGAGGAGGTCACATGACGCAACTCAGTCAGATGATTGACGCGCTGTATCAGGCAATCGAGGCGATCGAGGACTTCCCGGCCAGGCTCGAAAGGTCTCCGATCCGTGCGATCACCCGAAACGAGTATCCGGCAGTTGTGATCCATCGTGGTGCCGAGACCGTCTCAGACGACTCGCCGTGGCCACTGGTGACCCGGATCCGGCAGATCTATGTGACGGTTCATTGCGCAGGCGATGGGGCTGAGGACGAGGCGGACGAAATTTTTCTGATCTTGCAGCCGGTCTTCGCGAACTTTACGTACGAGGATCTTGTGATCACCAAGGAGCTGTCGACCGACGAGCCCAGATACGCGCAAGGCGATTTGACCCGAGTCGCGATAACCCGTCGCTGGGCGCTCACGTATCAAACCAAAGAGGATGCTTTGTAGGGACGATGAGATGAAAGACAAAGACACGAGCGGTGCCGAATCGGCCAAACCCATCGACTCATTTGAGGGGGCGGATGCCGTCCAGCACCCACCGACCACGCGCAAACGGGTCAGGCCGGCCGCCGGTGGCTCCTACATGGCAGACCGTGAGACTGGCGAGATCCTGTTGCTTGAACGAACCAAGATTGATTAATTATTGAGGAGCCAATCATGGCCAAGAAGTTCCGAAAAGGGCTGTTGCTGGCGAAGATCCAGCCAACAGCCGGAACCGGTGCGTCACCCGCTGCGGGTACTGATGCGATCCTGATGCGAAACGTGACGGTCACGCCTCTCGTTGTTGAATATGCCGAACGTGATCTCATTCGACCCTACCTGGGTAATCCCGGCCAGATCCCGGTATCCAAACACCAGCAGATCGAGTTCGAGGTGGAGTTGGCGGGTGCAGGTACAGCAGGGGATGCGCCAGCATGGGGTGTGCTCATTCGGGGTTGTGCGTTTGCCGAAACCATTACAGCGGGCACAGATGTGGTCTATAACCCGATCACTGACTCGCACGAGATGGTAACGCTGCACTACTTCATGGATGGCATCTTGCACAAGATGATCGATGCCAGAGGGACTGTGAATTTTGACGTCACCTCAAAGGGCATTCCGTTCATGCGGTATCGATTCATCGGCACGATGGAGCCGATCACGGATGCTGCGATGCCGTCCGGGGTTGACTACGACAAGTTCATCAAGGTGATCGGTGTCAACAAGTCCAATACGCCTACCTGGAGCATTGGGGCGTACACCGGTTGCCTGCAGTCGCTCACGGTTGATATGGCCAACCAACTGGTCTGGCGCACGCTGATCGGCTGCGAGGGCGCTGTTATTTCCGACCGCAGCCCAACCGGCAACATGATCATTGAGCTGCCAACGATTGCGCAGCTGAACTGGCCCACTCTGGTGGGCAATGCCACGGATCAAGCCATTGTGCTGACCCACGGGCAGACGGCCGGCAACATCATCGAGATCTCGATGGCAGCCGCACAGATCACCAATCCAACCTACTCCGAACAGGACGGTATCGCCATGCTCAATCTTGGACTGAATCTTCAGCCCAAGGACGGTAACGCCGAGATCGAAATCACAGTCAAGTAAAAGGAACCCGACATGTCATTTGTACCCGCTCGCCGTGCTGTTGCGACGTATCCCATCAAGGCCACTGTCTATGACGAGAATGGCGAAAAGTCTCAGATTGAGTTCATCGGGATTTACGTCAGAGATTCCATCAAGACAGTGGATGACCTTCGTCTGGCGCTGGCCAACAAGAACTATCAGGCCAGAGTTGGCGAGCCCCTGAAGCGCCCAGACGGGTCGACACCTCCGGAATGGTCGTATGACACCGATTTCGCCTTCATCAGTGACAAACTCGTTGGTTGGAAGGATGTGAAATCAGCCGATGGTGCGGAGCTGCCCTATTCGGCAGAGCGTCTGAAGACCATGCTCGATGACTATCCGGAGTTGGCGATCCCACTATTTGGTGGGTACTTCGATGCGCATCAGGGCGTTCGCGAAAAAAACTGATCGAGGCGGCCCGGTGGTGGGCAGGAGAAAAGGCCAGCGGGGCTTTTGAGGTTGACCAGACCATCATCGACCAGCTCAGAGCCGCCGGGGCGCCAGAGTCGGTGATCGAAGCGGCATCCAAGCCAAATGCAACCGTCGAAGATGATGATGTCTTTCAATATCCGCCCGACATTGAAGAGGCGCTCAAGATTTTCATGGGGTTGAGCTCCAGCTGGGAAACGGCGATTGATCCAATTGGTGGGCAGGTCATGCGCATTGGCCTACGGTCAACAGAGATCGCTGCAGAGATGCAGTTGCAAGGCATAAGAAAGCGAAATAGGACAGCCCTATACCAAGACATTCGAGTCATGGAGAGAGCTGCCTTGAAAGTGTTTATGGGTAATCAGTCGGCCCAATCAAGTTGAGAATCTGACATGGCATCAAAGAAGATCGGTGTGATCCTGGAGGGCGATGACGCAGGATTGCGTGCAACGCTCGCCAGGTCGACTGCTGCGACAAAGCACTTCGCACAGACGACGGAAGCCGAGCTCAATCGAGCCGGTGGCGCGGCTGGGGCCGCTTCGACCGGGATGCGGACCTACTCCGAGACGCTAGGAGGCGTTGGCACGTCCTCACGAGCAGCTTCTATCGCTGCAGATCGATTCATTCAAGATCTTCAGCGTCAGGTCGATGCCATTGGCAAGACGACAGCCGAGCTTCGCATGATGCGTGCAGCTGAACTGGGTGTTGCTGATCGTGCAGCACCCTTGATTCAGCGACTTGACCAGGCATCTATGAGTATGGGGCGCGCCGGTATCAGTGCAGGTCAGTACTCCATGGCCATGCGTCAGTTGCCGATGCAGATTACGGATATCGTGACTTCGCTTGCTTCGGGGATGCCGATCTATATGATCGCAATCCAGCAGGGAGGACAGATTCGAGATTCTTTTGGTGGTATGGGTGCAGCTATGCGTGGCATGCTGTCCATCATCAATCCGGTCACAGTCGGACTAGGACTTATGGCTGCGGCTGGGTACGGTGTTTACTCTGCATACAGTTCAGCAGTCGAGCGTACCAAGGAGTTAAATGACGCACTGGATGTGACTGGGTACCAGTCGGGATTGACTTCTGCTGAGCTATCGGCCATGGCGGCGAGTGTGGCAGAAGTGTCCGGCACCCAGGGCAAAGCAACATCCGCAATTGCTGGCATCATTTCCTCGAACCAGTCGCTCGGTTTGTCATACCAGCGTGCCACCTTGGCGGCGATCGAGTGGGAACGCGCGACAGGGACGGCTGTAGATCAAACCATCAAGAAATTTGCGGACATGGCGGGCGATCCCGCGCAGGCCATTGAAGATCTGGACAAGCAATACAACTTCCTGACAGCCAGTGCCTATGCGCAGGTTCAGGCACTTCTCGATCAAGGCAGAGCTCAGGAGGCGGTCGCGTTGGCATCGGAGCAGTATTACGAAGCCATCATGGAGCGAGCTCCACGAATCACTGAGCAGACCAGCTGGCTGGCGCGTGCGTGGACTGATGTAAAGGATGGGACGGTCAGCGCGTTTGAAGCTTTTGGCGTGTACCTGCAGGGTCTTGTAAACGCCACTCCAGCACAAAAGCTGAAAGAGTTGCACAATGAAGCAAAGGAGCTGGAAGAAGAAATTGCGGTACTTAAGCAGCGCAACTCACAGACGGCAATAGGGGCGTACCAAGTTGAGCTGCGTAATCTGGAACACGCACTTCAGATAAAGCGGGAAGCAATCGCGATTGAAAATGAGCAGGTGCTCGCTTCAATTCGATATTCCAACCAGCAGAAAAAGGAATTTGAGGAGAAGCAAAAGCTTCGCGAGATCCAGGACTTTCTGAATCAGGGGAGGGACGCCGAGATTAAGGCGATGTCTGACTTTGAGCGCGCACAGGCTCAGATCAACGATGTCGTGGCGACT
>Ga0172382_10009688_pt1 | contig 13084 bp, 12 predicted proteins | sample Leawel138RmetaG_FD_122245 | JGI IMG/M metagenome (GOLD analysis project Ga0172382, IMG submission 122245) | Leachate microbial communities from a municipal landfill in Southern Ontario, Canada - Leachate well 138R metaG | ecosystem: Engineered > Solid waste > Landfill > Unclassified | place...
ATCCGCATTGCTGCTTCATGTGATGCCCCTCGACTTGCATGTGTTAGGCCTATCGCTAGCGTTCATCCTGAGCCAGGATCAAACTCTTCGTTGTATATTTGTTTTTTGTATTTCTCTTGAAAAAACCCGGATCCCAATATGAATATATTGAAAACGGCAAAACAAACAACCTGAGAAAAGCTCTTACTCCAGAATCCCCCGGATTCACGATTTATCTTAGTTCCTCGGTCGAACAATACAACCCCAAAAAACGGAAAATCATCGACGAATAATATCACCATGAAAAATCCCGCAGGAGAAGTAATGTCCGATTATTAATTGAACGGGTACCAATTTCAACGCCGGGAAAAATATCACCGGACGTCAATTGTATACTCTGCTTTGTCTTCTATTAAAAACGTATATGTAAATAACCTAAAGATCGCTTTATTCTGTTTCGCCCACAGGACTTATTTCCTGAAAGCGGGTGCAAAGATAGGGACTCTTTTCTTACCATCCAAACAATCCGACAAAAAAAATCAATCTTTTTCCCACCATTTTCTTCTATGTCGGATCAAATATAAGAAGACCAAACCATTAACTCAATAAAAAAAATAATCTTTTTTTCAGGCTGACAGATGAAAAATAGAAAATCCGACAAAAATAGAAAAATGAATCACATTTTATAACTATCTTCGCACAAAATAAGCCCAACGAAATGAAAGGTGTTATTCATATATTAAAACGGTTTCTACCTCCTTACAAGAAGTATGTCGTCCTGACATTCATCTTTAATATACTTACAGCGATTCTGAATGTTTTTTCGCTGATGGCCATTATCCCGATACTTCGGGTGCTGTTCAAGATCAATACTGAAACCTATTCGTTTATCGAGTGGGGAAGTTCAGGAGAAAAGTTCGCGGATATTCTGCTTAACAATGCCAACTGGTATATCACCCAACTGATCGAAACACACGGAAGCAGTACCACACTAATGATGTTGGCCGCCTTCCTGATTGTAGCCACATTACTCAAGACCGGTAGCGCCTATCTGGGCTCCTACTTCCTTATACCTATAAGAACCGGCGTAGTGAAAGATATCCGCAATCAGATCAACAACAAGGTACTTTCACTCCCTCTCGGCTTCTTCACTGAAGAGAGGAAAGGCGACATACTTTCCAGGGTCTCAGGTGATGTGAATGAGGTAGAAAATTCGGTGATGAGTTCTCTCGATATGCTTTTCAAGAATCCCATACTCATGCTAATCTATCTCACTACCATGGTGATATTGAGCTGGCAACTAACCCTTTTTGTGATGGTGGTACTGCCGGTGATGGGCTTTGTGATGGGGCGTGTGGGCAGAAGCCTGAAAAGGAGTTCGTTCACGGCACAGAACAAGTGGGGCGAACTGATGTCGCAGATGGAAGAGACACTGAGCGGGCTGAGGGTGATCAAAGCCTTCGGCGCGGAGAGTAAGATATCAGGAAGATTCTATACAGGGAACAACGAATTCCGGCGTATGTCGAACAGGATTGCACGCAGGCAACAGTTGGCGCATCCCATGAGCGAGTTCTTAGGAACCATCACTATTGCTATTGTGCTATGGTTTGGAGGCACATTGATATTGGAGGGTAACAGCATGATCGACGCTGCCTCATTTATTTACTATCTTACCATATTCTATAGTATTATCAATCCGGCCAAGGAATTCTCCAAATCGGCCTATGCCGTGCAACGCGGACTGGCATCGATGGAGCGTATCGACAAGATACTGACAGCCGAAAACAAGATCACCGATCCGGCACAACCCCTCCCCGTCACATTCAACTCTTATATAAACTACAAGGATGTCTGGTTCAAATATGAGACGGATTGGGTCATCAAAGGGATAAACCTGAAGATTGATAAAGGAAGAACCATTGCCCTGGTGGGCCAGTCGGGTTCCGGTAAATCGACGATGGCAGACCTGTTGCCCCGCTTCTATGATATCCAGCAAGGAGAGATCCTTATCGACGGAATCAATATAAAAGATATGCGAGTCAAGGATTTGAGATCGTTGATGGGCTATGTGAACCAGGAAGCCATCTTATTTAACGACACCTTTTATAATAATATCGCATTCGGGGTTAAGAATCCAACCGAAAACGAGGTGATCAGCGCGGCTAAAATTGCCAATGCCCACGAGTTCATCATGGCTACCGAGCAAGGCTATCAAACCAATATCGGCGATAGAGGAGGCAAGCTCTCAGGTGGTCAACGCCAGCGTATCAGTATTGCGAGAGCCATACTGAAAAACCCGAAGATACTTATTCTGGATGAAGCCACATCGGCGTTAGACACCGACTCGGAACGGCTGGTACAGGAGGCGTTGGAAAAGCTGATGAAAAACCGGACCACCATCGTGATAGCCCACAGGTTATCCACCATCAAGAATGCAGATGAGATCTATGTGATGAAAGAGGGTCATATAGTAGAATCGGGAGAACACGCCACATTGTATGCAAAAGGGGGATATTACACTTCATTGTGCGATACGCAACGCGATCTGAGCGAATAACCTCTTACTCCTTTACCCCTTCGAATCTTTCTCAGCGATCTTCTCCAATAGCCGGTCTACTGCTTCGAAAGGTGAATTTATGCTGCGAAATTCAGGGACGATCTCTTTCATCCTCTTCACTGTCCGCATATCGTCATATTCATAAGAGGCATGAATAAGCATCTCCACTTTGCGGTATACCTCTTCATATTCATATTCACGCACATCGGCAATCATTATTTTCTCATGGTAGGTAGGTTTGGTATGTTCAGCTACGTTCAGCAACTCTTCATACAATTTTTCACCATGTCGCAATCCGGTAAACTCTATCTTGATATTCCTCGAGCCGGAAAGCCGGATCATTCTCTTTGCCAGATCCAGTATCTTGACCGGTTTACCCATATCAAAAATATAGATCTCACCACCTTTCCCCATAGCACCGGCCTCCAACACTAACTGGCAAGCTTCAGGAATGGTCATGAAATAACGGATGATTTCCGGATGGGTTACCGTAACGGGCCCTCCATGCTTTATCTGTTCCCTGAACAGGGGTATTACCGATCCATTCGATCCCAGCACATTTCCAAAGCGGGTAGTGATAAACTGCGTTGTCTTCTTGCCATGTCTCCCTATGTGTTTTGCCAGAGATTGTATATAGATCTCACAGATCCTTTTGGAACAACCCATCACATTGGAAGGATTTACCGCCTTGTCGGTAGAGACCATCACAAATTTATCGGCACTATATTTCGCAGCCAGATCGGCAACAATTCTCGTCCCCAAGACATTAGTCTGTACAGACTCCGACACGTTATCCTCCATCATCGGCACATGTTTATATGCTGCCGCATGAAAAATATATTGCGGCCGGGTCTTGGAAAAGAGACGCTCCATCCGGCTGGCATTACTCACATCCGCCACAATAATCTCGGCACGCATTTCCCTCCATTTCTCTTTCAGCTCGAGCCTCATGTCATGCAACGGGGTTTCGGCCTGATCTATAAGAATGATACTATATGGGTTGAAGTTGGCTACCTGGCGGACAATCTCACTACCTATCGATCCGGCAGCTCCTGTCACCATTACACGTTTACCTTCAATATTTGAAGCAATTTTCAACATGTTGATATGAATCGGGTCACGGGGCAAGAGATCCTCAATCTGCACATCTTTCAACTCTTTCTTGCTCATAATCATCCCTTTCCACTCGTTCAAAGGCACTGTGGTCAACAACGAGATATTATGATCTACGAAATTACTCAGAAAGTCAGAATTCTTTATCTCCTCCATCTGTTGGGGTGAAACGATGATGGTCTCCACATCTTTACTTTCCAATATCTTGAAAATATTTTCATTATTCGCATAGATAGTGATTCCCATCAGCTTCTTACCCACCATTTGGCTTTCATCGGATATAAATCCGAGCACGCGATAGTTAAATTCACTGTTCCCTTTCAACGCTTTAGCCACACTTATGCCGGCTTCTTTCGCACCATAGACAAACACATTAACCGGTTTCACTTCTCTCCCCGTAATAAATTCATACACCTCTTTCGTCAATATCCTCGAAAAGATCATCAAAAACATGTTGAGAAAGAATATTGAGATGAAAGTAACATTACCCAGATAAAACTCAGGTTGATATATCTTCAGAATTATAGTGACTCCATAAGTAAATGCGTAGCCCAGTATCAATGCATAAGTGATCCTCTTCAGGTCGTAGAAAGAAGAAAATCTCAAGATACCACTAAACGTGCGGAATATTATAAAGGTGACGGAATTGACAGAAACAAGGATTATACTTAACGTGAGGCCATCAGCCCTGACCTTCGGTGTGAGTCCGACAAATCCGTATCTCACCAGATACATCATGAGACAGGAGAAAATGATTATGAAAATATCAATCACAAAAATTGTAAAACGGGATAAAACCCTGTTCGACAAAAAATCATGTATTAAATTATTCATAAAAATTTAATTAAGTTTGTACTCCTCGTCCGCAACAGATTGAAGGGTAGTCTTCCCTGTCTCTATCAACTCAATTCCTTTTTTAATCAGGGGATCTTCTTTTTGATAAGCAGCCCAGAAAGCTTCCTCGCCAAAGAAATTCCGAATAATATAGGCATACATTACGTTCTCCAGTAACTCACTCGATTCTTGCACATAATAGGGCCTTCTCCTGATACCATTATGATCTGCAAAGCTCACCAAGTTTAACAACAACGGTTGTTGCCGCAAATAGCGGTAAAGTTCCTGCCATGTATTGAAACTACTCAGTTTTTCACGGTTCATATCGGAATAGAGCATGGCGTATTTCTCATCCAACCGGTTATTCACCACCAAATTATAATAGGGATTTATCCCCACTGTATCGCGAGGAACAAAGATATCAGGCATGATTCCCCCGCCACCGTAGACAGTTCTTCCCCCCGTCGTCTGAAAAGGGATGAGATGGTTAGAGACTGTATCCACGTTGACATAATCACCTTCTATATAGCGATTAATCGCCTCCATTTCGTACTCATCGTACCTCCCCCTTTCATATCCGCGCTGGATAGATCTGCCTGAAGCTGTGTAATAACGGGCTACGGTGAGTCTTACCGCCGAGCCGTCGGGGAAATTGCGCTGTCCCTGCACCAATCCTTTACCAAAAGATCGTCGACCTATCACCAGTCCCCTGTCATGATCCTGGATAGCTCCCGCAAAAATCTCACTGGCCGAAGCACTAAATTCGTCGATTAACACCACTACGTTATCTTTCTTGCAAGTTCCTGACCCGTTGGCATAGCTGTCACTCCTTGGAAAATTCCGTCCATGTGTATATACGATCAGGTCTCCCCTGTTCAAAAACTCATTCACCATGGCTACCACCACATCCAGCGACCCTCCTATATTTCCTCGCAAATCGATTATAAAAGAGTTTGCATTCTGGCTTTTTAATTTGGATATGGCAGAGATAAATTCACTGAAGGTGTTGAAACCGAAGTTTTTCCCCAGTTTAATAAAACCAATCCTGCTGGTCAGCATATAGGCTGCATTGACACTGCTCATGGGAATATCACCACGTGTAACGGTGATATCATGGAAGCGGTCATCACCCGCTCTTATAATGCCTAATTTCACTTCCGAGCCCATTTCGCCGCGCAACTTCTCCATCACCTCCTCGTTCCGGAGTTTCGTGCCGGCAACCAATGTATCATTCACCGTCACGATTCTGTCCCAATGCATAATGCCCGCAGCCTCGGAAGGGCCCCCAGGCACAATCCCTGTTACTACGATGGTATCTTTCAAGATATAAAAGTTAACACCAATTCCTGAAAAATGACCTTCCAGATCTTCGTTCACCCGCCGCATATCGGCAGCAGAGATATATTCTGAATGGGGATCCAGTTCCTGTATAATATTGGGAAGCGCGTCTTCCACCAATTGGCGCATATTAACCGTATCAACGTATGATTCCCTGACGTAGTGCAGTACGGCATCTATCTTCCCGGATCCCTCCACATTTCCCGAACGCCCAAACTGACTATATTTGCTCCCTATGAATATACCCAATGCAATGCCAATACCTATCCATAAAGGCATCCACATCCTGGCTCTCTTTCCTGCATTCATCCAACCCCTCCTTACTATTTGTCAATTTCCACCGAAACGAGTTCCACATTGGCCCTCTTCAACAGATCAATTCCATCACTCAACCGATAATTTTCAGCAAAAACCACTCTACTTATACCGGCTTGGATGATCAATTTAGCACACTCAATACAGGGTGAAGAGGTGACGTAGAGTGTGGCACCATCACTGCTATTATTGGAACGCGCCACTTTTGTGATTGCATTTGCCTCAGCATGGAGCACATAAGGCTTTGTGACATCATTCTCATCTTCACACACATTCTCAAAACCGGAGGGAGTACCGTTATAACCGTCTGAAATAATCATCTTCTCCTTCACCAGGAGTGCTCCGACCTTCCTACGTTTACAATAAGAATTTTCGGCCCATATAAAGGCCATGCGCATATATCGCCTGTCAAGCAACTCTTGCTTTACCTCGTTCTGTTCCATTTCACATCAGATTGCTTTCGTACGATTAAAATTATTGACTTTCAAATGTATCGTATAGAACTCGCATTTAATCATCTTCTTGTGTGACAATGATTATCATGCTCGTTTCAAACTCATATCGAGACTTTTCACAGAGTGAGTCAGTGCTCCTACCGATATATAATCGACTCCTGTTTCGGCATACTCCCGGATGGTATCCATAGTGATCCCTCCCGAAGATTCCAACTCCACGCGTTCATTCAACGCTTTCACACTCCTTACCGCTTCAAGGGTTTGCCCGGGAGTAAAATTGTCGAGCATAATCCTGTCTACCCCCCCAATACGGAGTACCTCTTCCAACTCGGCAGTATTCCTGACCTCTATCTCTATTTTGAGTTTTTTATTTTGCTCTTTCAAATAGTGTTGTGCGCCACGGATAGCATGTTCAATTCCTCCTGCGAAATCGACGTGATTATCTTTCAACAGAATCATATCAAACAGCCCTATCCTGTGATTCTCCCCTCCTCCAATCTTGACAGCTTGTTTTTCGAGGATACGCATCCCCGGAGTAGTTTTCCGGGTGTCAAGTACTTTGGCAGATGTACCCTCAAGGAGCTGCATATAGGCGTGGGTTATAGTAGCGATACCACTCATGCGCTGCATAATATTGAGGACAAGCCGTTCAGTCTGCAAGATAGAGCGTATCTTGCCTGACACCACAAAAGCTATGTCGCCTGGTTTAACAGATGTCCCATCGTGGAGAAAAACCTCTACCTGCAGCGCCGGATCAAAAGTATGGAATACCTCGATAGCCATATCAACACCGGCAAGTACACCCTCCTCCTTGATCAACAGTTTCGATTGTCCTTCTGCTGTTTCCGAAATACTACAGAGGGTGGTATGATCTCCGTCTCCTATATCTTCTGCAAAAGCCAACCGGATAAGATCTTGAGTTAATTCTTTTTCTGTCATGCTAAAAACAATATTGTTTCACTATACCATAAGAAACAAACAATCCGTCTGTTTTGTTATTCTTTTACAAGAATTTTAGTACAAAAATACGAAATAAACAGTTACATTTGCCCCTAAAGGTGGCTTTTTTCGTGATTCGATGGAGATTCAGTCGTTATTCGGTTGTACTTATCCCGCAAAGCGGGAAATAACAGCAAAGCTGAATAACGTGAACGCAACGAAGCGGATAACGCGAAGCGAATAACAATAGAATTGAATGAAGATTATTTTACTTTCCATAGGTAAGACCGACGATCCACTTTTTTCGCAAATGATAGAAGAGTACAGAAAGAGGGTCAATTACTATATTCCGTTTGAGATGCAGATTATTCCTGATATAAAGAATACAAAAAATCTCTCCGGGAAAGAGCAGAAAAAACAGGAAGGGGAAAAACTATTGAAATGGTTGCAATCGTCCGACTATGTCGTTTTGCTCGATGACAAAGGGAAGCAGTACACCTCTATAGAGTTTGCCGGATATATAGAGAAAAAGTCTTTCTCTACCCCAAAACGGCTGGTTTTCGTCGTTGGGGGACCCTATGGTTTTTCTGACGAGGTGCGGGAAAGGACAAATGAGAAAGTGTCGTTATCCAGAATGACTTTTACCCATCAAATGGTCAGATTAATCTTTACGGAACAACTTTATCGCGCAATGACAATCCTTCACAATGAGCCCTATCACCACGAATAAAAAACTCACTTTCCACCCACTTAACGAAATATAGTTATTACTTTTGTAAACAATAAGTGCAAAGTTATGGCAAAAAAGAAAACAATTCTTACTGTGATGTGGGTCATCATCACGATAATCGCAATTGCATCAGTGGTTTCCCTTATAGTACTTCCCCAGTGGAAGGGAATTTTTCTGGCAGGAAGCGGAGCCTTTCTTATTTTAAACCTCCTTCTGTCGCTATTTTTTATCAGCAAGAATTTTAAAGAGTAATTGTAATTATTCGAACTCGAAAGAGAGCAGATCGAATATTTCTTTCTCCTGCGAATCGGGAGAGTGCTCGAAATCAGCAACCCACCGCATCACTCTTTCAGCACTATCGGATGAAATTCTACCAAAGAACTTCAATGTATTCAGCGCTGACTGGCGCAATAGCAACGATTCACTCTTTAGGTCTGCCTTCGCCCTTTCCAATAACTCTTCAAATCGGACCCGCACGACTGATTCAGACCGGATAATGCATAATCTGGCAAAGACCCAATACCCGGTAGCCCGGATGGTTTCATCTTGATTTTCGATCCATTCCTGTACCAACTCATCAGCATAAGGCAGCTCTTGAAAAAGATTTTTACATACCTGTTCACGAATCTCCTGATTGGCGGTACCCCGCACCCATCGGCTGGCATCTTCCCTGGAAAAATGGACTACAGGAAAGAGCATTGTTGCCAGTATCTTCAATTCACGGACATCTTCTTTCCACATTTTCTCCGCCAATAGTTTATCCGGCACATATTTGGCTGCAATCTGTTTGAGCCGGAGGATATCCACTCCAAAATTCATGCGATATCCTACTCCTTTCGCCCGCATACTGGCAGCAGTCACACCATCCATCGACATCCTCAGGTCGGTTCGTATATTTCGTAAAATTGTTTCCATCATTTTTCTTTCTATGGCTACAAAATTACGCTATTCAGTGATGAAATTATCATTTTCAAACATTTTTCACTATTTTTGCGTTATAATTTAAAATATACAGAGATCAACAATGAGACTCCTCCTAATCAGCAACTCCACCAATCCCGGTGAAGGATATCTGGAGTATCCCAAGAATCAAATCAAAGAATTTCTGGGAGACAAGGCTACTAATGCTATTTTTATCCCATATGCGGCTGTCACTTTTTCTTTTGATGAATATGAAGAGAGAGTGAACTCCCGCTTTTCCGAAATTGGCCACCATGTCACAGGTATCCACCGTTTCATCAATCCTGTGGAGGCCATTGAAAATGCCGATGCTATTGTTGTAGGTGGTGGAAATACATGGCAATTAGTGAAGATGCTTCAGGAAAAAGGACTGATGAAAGTGATCCGCAAGAAGGTGAAAAAGGGTACCCCTTACATTGGCTGGAGCGCCGGATCCAACATAGCTTGCCCCACCCTGAGAACTACCAACGACATGCCTATCGTGGAGCCACTGAAATTTAAAACCCTAAAATTGGTTCCCTTCCAGATCAATCCCCATTATCTCGATGACCATCCCGCCAATCATGGTGGCGAGACCAGAGAAGTGCGCATCAGTGAGTTCATCGAGGTGAACCGTGACCTCTATGTGGTGGGGCTTCGTGAAAGCACGATGCTCCTTATCGAAGATGACGAGATGGAACTGATAGGTCCCCGCAAAGCCCGGATCTTTAAGTACGGACAGGAACCTATTGAGCTTTCCAATGAAGATGATTTCAATTTTCTATTGCAACGAAAATGAGTACCGGACATACTAGTAGTCTCCAACCTGGCACGTCGCTATTCCGACGGATCATCAACGACAGCAGGTCGTTGGGCATACTTCTCCTGTTTTGCACCCTTCTATCGCTGGTTTTAACGAATATCAAAGGGATCGGGGAGTTTTATTATAATTTCTGGGAGATGTCGATCCCCGGGTTCCACCAATTACACCTGCCACATACCATTATCCATTTTATAAACGACGCCTTGATGACGTTGTTTTTTTTCCATGTGGCCATCGATATTAAAAAGGAAGTGGTTACGGGTGAACTCTCCTCCCCCAGCAGGATGATGTTTCCTTCCATCTCCGCACTGTTCGGGGTAGCTTTCCCGGCAATTATTTTTATTTCAATCACATCAGGTACAGCTTACACAAACGGATGGGCTATACCAACGGCTACAGATATCGCATTCACACTTGGCATGATAAGCCTTTTAGGCAAGGCTGTGCCTCATACCATGAAAGTCTTTTTGACGGCACTGGCCATCATCGACGACCTGTGTGCCATTCTCATTATCGCATTGTTTTATGGCTCTTCGCTTTATTTGATCTGGTTAGCGGGGGTGGCTGCCGTAGGGATTGCGATCTTTCTTATCAACCGGTATTTTCACCGCAAATGGATTTATATCGTGACAACAGGACTGGCGTTAATCATGTGGTACTGCATGTACAGATCGGGGATCCACGCTTCATTTGCCGGGGTAATACTGGCATTTATCCTTCCAATAAGCAAGATGCCTGCCTTTGAGAGAAGAATTAGTCTGCCGGTCAATTTTTTCATTGTCCCGCTCTTCGCGCTGGCCAATACCAGTATCTTCATCACCCCGGCAGCCGTTTCAGGCCTCACCTCCCCTCTCTCTATCGGAGTTATCCTTGGATTGTTTGTAGGAAAACCACTCGGCATCACACTCGCTGTTTACCTGATGATGAAGCTCAAGCTGGTCAGGTTGGCGAATGTTCGCTGGGCACAGTTTATAGGGATCGGCATATTGGCGGGTATCGGCTTTACCATGTCAATCTTCGTGTCGAATCTCTCTTTTCCTGAGGACAATATGCTGAAAGATATCGCAAAATTGTCGGTACTGATTGCTTCAGTCCTGGCGATGGTGGTAGGGTATGTATGGCTCAAAGCGTTCTCTGGTAAAAAGGAATCTTCAGACGAACAGTAACAAAGGGAACGATTGACTCATCCATATCCTCACAATACAATACTCACACGGAAGATATCGACAAGACGTGGGGCCGAATTCTCTATTGCCGGTTTGGTGATGTTCACCAATTTTTACACAGCCAACAACACCATTGCCTTATGTTATCCGAAACGCTATTCTTAGAAACCTCGGTGCTCCATATTCCCAAAAATCGTATCGGAATGAAGTATCAGGTCGACATACTGTGCTCTCTTGTAAATCAACAGATTATCATTTACATTGAGTACGCTGTCCGACAGTTTCCCTCTGAACTGGTCCAAAGAATCATAACCTTTCCTTTCCATCCATTCTTCAATTTCACGGATCATTTCAGTGATCTGTTTCATTCCGTGCCTATAGACAGCGCTGACTGCTTGCACACAAGTAGCACCGGAAAGAATCAGCTTGATCACATCATCTCCGCCAAAAACACCCTTGCTGCCACACACGTCTGCATTCACACGGCCATAGAGCATTCCGGCGATACGTAATGATTGTTTGTAATCGCCCTTCTTACTCAGGTTAAAAGCTCTTCTGTGAATCTCCTTCTCAATGTCGATATCAGGTTGAAAGAAAGAATTGAAAAGCACCATCGCATCCACGCCGGCTTCATCAAGACGCTTTGCGAAGTGTAGTATATTGGTGTAATCGGAGCTGAGCTTTACACTCACAGGTATGGAAAGTTGTTTTTTTATTTCAGCGACCATCTCCACTTGGCTATTTTCGATTTCAGTCGCGTCGATATCGAATTGAGTGGGCGTCTGATAGAGGTTGAGTTCTATTCCATCTACTCCGGCCTCTTCTATCAAATGTGCATAGCGTAACCAGGAAAATCTATTTACCGCATTAAGACTGGCGATCAATGGAATGGAAAGACTCTCTTTGGCATTCCTGATCTTTACCAAATAATATTCTATCTCGGAGCGGTCGATATCGGGATGAAGCGAGGTCATCTCGGCATGAATATCGTTATACTCCTCTTTCAACTCGTCGAACTGCAGATCTTCCAACTGTATCTGCTCTTCGAAGAGCGTTTTATAGACTATCGCCGCGGCACCGGCCTGTTCTGCTTTTTTGAGTGAATCGATCTCCGATGACATTTCTGATGCCCCCAATATGATCGGATTTTTGAGCTGAATGCCCATGTAGGATGTCTCAAGATTCTTCATACGACTATATTTTTTATATTAATTGCAAACGATCAATCTTCGTTAAGATTTGTCAGCCGAAACTTCATTCAGACAAAGTTATACTTTTTTCACGAAAGAAACACATCTGTAGATAAAAAATAGATGTGGCAGAGTGGAACTTGCCGAGACGCTTACCGGATATTTCAGGTCCAATACCCAGTAGAGCGGATCCATGATATGGCAGGCCATGTCGCCCAACGCTCCGGTGCCGAAATCCAGAGCCCGCACCAGTTCCATGGAGTGTGGGCGGAATCATAAGGTCGTTTTTTGCAGGCCCTATTGTCTCGGTTTTTAAGAAATATCTACATGAATAACTCAAACAAACTATTTTTTCTGCAACCATTCAAAAACGGTTAGTACAGGACGATGGTCTGATGTGACTAAGTCCGGCACAACTTGTGTCTCCTTCACTTGTAAAGCGTCATTACCCCGATAAAATATGTAGTCTATTTTAACTGTTGGCTTTGGGCTCGGAAAAGTGAACTCTTTGCTGGTTGAATCGAACCATTTTTCTTTGAGCGTGGCTATTGAAAAAGCGGAAGGGGCAGCATTGAAGTCCCCGCCAAGTATTATTATTTCGTCATCATCCGATACAAAAAGTTCATTTATTTTTCTAGCCTGCAAAATTCGTCGGGCTTCACTTTCATGGCAGAAATGTGTACAAATGAAAGAGAATCTGTTTTCC
>Ga0172382_10009689_pt1 | contig 13084 bp, 8 predicted proteins | sample Leawel138RmetaG_FD_122245 | JGI IMG/M metagenome (GOLD analysis project Ga0172382, IMG submission 122245) | Leachate microbial communities from a municipal landfill in Southern Ontario, Canada - Leachate well 138R metaG | ecosystem: Engineered > Solid waste > Landfill > Unclassified | place...
GCTCAGCTCGGTTTTATAGGCAAAGTTCTCCAACCATTTGGTCATGGCATACCAGGCAATGGGTGTAGCAACGACAAAGGCAATGATCACCCACCTTACAAAATCTTTGTTAAGCATGGCCATCACCTCAGAAACTTTGGCTCCGTTCACTTTGCGGATGCCGATTTCCTTGGTTCTCCGGGTCATGGCATAGGAGGAAAGGGCAAACAATCCGACACAGGACAAAACAATGGCCACAACAGAAAACCAGCCAATGATCCGGTTCACCTTCACATACTCTTTGTATTGCTCATTCAATTTGTCTTCTGCAAAGAAATAATTGACGGACGCGGAAGGACTTGTTTCCTGCCACTTCTCCTTAATCAGGCCGATCACCAGGAGCGTGGCGCCAGGGCTGGCCCTTACCGAAAGGTAATTCCAATTCGACAAGTCTTTCTTTTCTGTGAAAAAATGAGCCAACGGCTGCATTTCCCGTTGCGCTCCCTGGTAGCTGAAATCATCAACCATCCCAATCAATGTGTTGGGAGTCCCCGTTTTTGAGCTTTCATGCAGGATTTGCCCGGCCACTTTTTCATACCCCAATTTCTTCATGGCGGTTTTATTCAAGATCATACTGTTTTTGTAGATTGACAAATCCCGGTCGAAACCCCTACCATCCAATATCCTGATGTCAAAAGTTTTAAAATAATTCTTCCCTACATAAGACTGCCGAAGGTTAATATTTTCCACAGCACTTCCCGCTTCAGGATAAAACGTGTTGTAATTTTCATAGTAAGTGCCCGGGACATTTTGTGAAAAACAAACCGACTCCACATAAGGGCTGGCTTCCAGTTCCTCCGAAATCAGTTTGAACTTGCGGCTTGCGGCTTTTGAGTCCGGATACTGCCAACCGTTCAGTTCGGCTACAATCACATGCTCTTTATCAAATTTGGGATCTTTTTCGATCATGAAGCTGATTTGTTTGCGAACAAAGAAAGTACCTGAAATCAATATCATGGCGATAATAAACTGAACAACCACCAAAGAATACCGGGAAACATTGGCCTTGCCCTTTGAAGACACATTCCCGCGAAAAATTTGACTTAATTTGATCCGTACCCAAAACAGCGATGGGATCAGTCCTGATAACACGCCTACCAAAAGCCAAACGGAAAGAAGCAGTAGCAACAACAGACTGTTTTGCCCCGGATTAAAAAGCAGCCGGGTTTCGAAGAGGCGATTGAAGGAAGGAAGCGCCAAAACGATCAGCAAGCATCCGATCAGTAAAGCGATAAAACTGACAATCAGGCTTTCGGTCATCATTTGTCGAAACAGGTATCCGCTGTTGGCTCCGGTAACTTTTTTGATCCCGATCTCACGCGTCCTGGACAGTGAACTGGTGATGGTCAGGTTGATAAAATTAACGATGGCAATGCCCAGAATGCCCAAAGCCACAATACTTAAAATGATCATCAGCGTCCGGTTAGATTCTTCCCTGGCATGGTAATCCCTGAATGCCAGCAGGTTCAGGTCTGTCCTGTTTTCCCCCGCCGGAATAAAGTAATCGTGAACAATACTTTGCAATTTACAGTCTATGTTATCCGGCTTTGTTCCGTCTTTCAGCAAAACATATGTTTCGGAAAACGTGTTATACCAGTCATGCACTCCTTTGATCCAAGGCGAGATCTCCTCTCCGGTTTCATACGATGTCACCACATCAAATTTGATGGACGAGTTCGCCGGAATATCAACTACACCATTCACCTGCAAAAAGATATTATCAAACCGGACCTGGAGTTTTTTACCAACCGCCGGGCTTTCTCCAAAATATTTTTTAGCAAATTCCTTACTGATCACAATTCCGTACTTCTCATGGATCCCTCCGCGAACAGTACCTTCGGTAAAAGGAAAGGTAAACACTGAAAAGAAGCCGGTGTCTACATATTGTACGTTTTCTTCGAATGCCTTCTGTTCGTAACTTAGCCTGAAACCGGCCCAGGTAAATACACGGGTTCCGTTTTCAACTTCAGGAACCTGTTCCAGCAATTTGGGCAGCAATAATCCTTTGGTCGCAATACCTGTCCCCTCGCAAACCCGGTAAATATTGGCCAGGTTTCTATTAAAATGATTGTAGGTAAAATCGTTATGTACATAAAGAAAGAGGATCAGGAATGCTGCGATCCCAATGCCCAGCCCAAACACATTGATCAGGAGGTAACTTTTTTTCTTCAGCAAAAACCGGATGCTATTTTTCAGATGTAATAGATTCATCGCTATAAAATTAAGCATTCCTGTTCATTCAAAAAAGATACCCCTTTTGTAATAAACAATGAATCAACACGAAAACAAAAAGGCCAGTAACCTGATTGTAAAAATATTTTACAATGTTTGTAAAATATTTAGAGATGAGTTCAAATCCTTGCAGGCCTTTATGACACTGTTTAAGGGATTATGAAATGAAAACAATTGGAATTGGGACCAAAAACACCCGGTGATCCGTATTTCTTTTTCGGACATCGGGGTGGCCAGTATGGGGATGACCAACGCCATTTGATATTTTCGACAGGTGGCGATCAGATACTTGTCGCGCTGGAATTGACTGAGCGAAAACTTCCTGTTAAACTAATTGCTAAAATTTCCCGTCTTGACCTCGATTTCGTGACAGAATTATCCCAAAACCTAAAGAAAAATTAATTGGAATTTTTAAACAATCTGATCGCCCAAGACAAGATTTGGATCTGACATTTTTAATCCGCCCAATCTTCTATTTTCAATCCCGACACCCTTTTAAACTCTCTAACATTGTTGGTAACCAATGTTAATCCAAGGCTTTTGGCATGAGCTGCAATCAATGTATCCAAAAAGCCAATCGGTGTTCCTTTTTTCTCCAACTCAGCACGGATCCTGCCATATTCATTTGCAGCATGATAACCAAAATCCAATATTTCAAGCGGGGACAAAAATTTGTCAAGCGCTTCCTGATTTTTTTCAGGATTTGAACTTTTCATTATTCCAAATTGTAACTCAGCCAATGTAATAGCAGAAATTCCAATGTCACCTACTGCTAAGCTCGTGAACTTTTTTAGCACCTGAACCGGCCTTTTCTTAATGATATAGATGCAAATGTTAGTATCCAGTAAGTATTCCATTAATCAAAAGATTCTCTTAGTTGACTGTTGGGTTCTTCTCTTTTCTCCATAAAATCAGACGTAAAGATATCTAAACTGTCAATCAGGTTCTGCCAGGGATTATGAAATGGAATAATATGGATCGCATTACCTACCTTTTTCAAATAAACTTTGTCGTCAGCAATTTTCATTTGCTTAGGAATCCTGATTACCTGACCCTTCTTATTATTTTTTATATCAATTGCTTCAAATCCCATATCTGCTTATTTTCCCGTAAATATAATCATTTTCGCTGACTTTGGATTAAGGCAAGATTCTCATCTGCTTTACGCGCTGCCGTTTTACTCACTCATACCTCAACGCCTCTACCGGATTTCTTGTCGCTGCTTTCCAGCTTTGCCAGCTTACCGTGAGCAGCGCAATTCCCAGCGCCAGTAACCCGGCCAGCGCGAAGATCCACCAGCTCAATTCCGTCTTATACGCAAAGTTCTCCAGCCACTTGTGCATGGCGTAATACGCAATGGGCGTGGCGATGACAAAAGCAATGACTACCCACTTCACAAAGTCTTTGTTGAGCATGGCCAGTATTTCGGAGACACGGGCGCCGTTCACTTTGCGGATGCCGATTTCCTTGGTACGCTGGTGGACCGACAGGGCAATATGGGCCAAAAGTCCAAAGCAGGAGAGAAGCACCGCAATCAGACAAAAGGCCGCAATGATTTTCGATAACCGTTCTTCACTGCCATACATTGCTTTAAATTTATCCGCCACCGAAAACACACTAAAAGGCTCTCCTTCAGAAATTTTCTTCCATGTACCTTTAATCAGGGCCGATGCCCTCTCTTCCGCTCCGGGCCGGATACTGAAAACCAGATATTGCGGATAGGCATTTTCTTTATACCGGTAGATCATTGGAGGAATGGCGTGGTCGAGCGAATTGATATTGATATCTTTGAATACGCCAATGACACGCACTTTATTATCTTTTGAGAAAATAGCCAGTTCTTTATTTTCAATGGATTTCCACCCTAAATGTCTTTTCAGTGTTTCATTAATCAGGATGGCGTTCCGTTCTGATGCCAGGCCGCCGGCGAAATCCCGCCCTTCGACCACCGGCAGATCCAACACTCCGGAAGTATTTTCATCAATACCCACTGAAACGGCTGTGTAGCTGTTCAGGTTATCGGGGTCAAAAATGGTAAAGCTATTTCGAAAGTTGGTACCGGGAAGGGCTTCCATCGCTCCCGTTTTGAGGATACCATTTTGCATTCCCTGTTTTGAAATTTCCTGCTGCAAAACTACGGCCTTTCGTTGTAGAACTTCCAGATCGTTGTCCAGTCCACTAATATCCTGGGCCAGCAACCCGCCCTGATTAAACCCCAGCTCACGGTTCTTCATGAAGGAAATCTGCTTGAAAATAAACAGAACCCCAATGATCAGCGCTGTGGCGACAGAGAACTGCAAAACAATCAGCAACTTTCTGAAGGCTCCCGGATTTACATTTTTATCTTTCCGGTTCGACAACAGGTTGACCGGCCTTGGCCGTGAGATGACCAGCGCGGGATACAAGCCCGACAGCAGGCCGGATACAAAAACCATTACCGCCAAAACGACCCGGATCTCCGGAACGGAAAACGGACTGGTTGCTTTCATCAGCGTCAAATGTTGAAAGGGCGACGCCAAAAGTTTAGTCAAAATTATGGCCAAAACCGCTGCAATCATGGCTTTCTGAAAGGTCACGATCAGGAAGTTAGTCACCAGGCTTTTTCTCGAAGCACCCAATACTTTCTGAATGCCGGTTTCTTTGGTATTTCGCTCTGCCTGATCTACAGCCAGGTTGATGAAATTGATACAGGCAATTACGATGACGAAAATGGCAACGATTCCCAAAATCCACAATAATCGAGCAGAGACAGGCGAAACCAGTGGGTTTCCAATGTCGGTCCTGAAATGAGTTGTTTTTAACGGTATTAACCGGAAATCATAACGTCCTTCAATATAAGGCGCATGATGCCGGGCAAGGATCGTATTCATCTTCTGCTCCAGGTTGGCTTTTTGCGTTTCATTCGCTGCTTTGACCACGATGTTTGTTCCTCCCCACCACCATTTCCTGCGCCAATCAGGAGGATTCGTCAATTCCCAGGAAAGGTACATTTCTGCATCAAATCCGGAATTCACCGGCGGGTCTTTAATTATTCCCGTGATCGCTGAAACCCGTTCGCCTCCAAATGTTTTTATTTCAATGATCTGCCCCACAGGATTTGCTGATCCGAATAGTTTGCGGGCACAGGACAGGGTGATCACCGAGTTGTCGGGCCCGGCCAGAGCTGTTTCCCCCGAGCCAACCAGAAATTTCCAGCCCAATACATGAAAAATATTCCGGCTGGCAGCAGCGGCTTTAACGGTATATTCTATCCCTCCAACTGTCACGGGGAGAGCATCTGCGTGTGACAGTGCAGTCACTTCGCCCTCGCCCGGATAATCCGTCTGTATCGCATCGGCGAGGGGAAGCGGGTTCCCGAAAGATAAACTTCCGTTATGCCTGTCTTTTTGAACAACGCTGAATAGTTTATCCCTTTCAGGAATGTGCGAGTCAAACGAAAAATGGTAATACAGGTACCAAATAATGAGCAGGCTCATCGCCATCCCGACAGAGAGGCCAATGATATTCACGATTCCGAATGCACCGTCTTTTTTTAATGAACTTTTAAAAAGTTTTAGCATGTTCATGATAAAGAAACTCTTTGCTTTTCATTTCCTTGATAATCATAGTACTCATTCAACCAGTCTGGTCAAAGTTCAGACAAAAAAGATACCTTTTTTGTAATAAGCTCGCTATCAACTAATACGAAAAACGATGATTTTAAGGACGTCTAATTCTTTTACACTCAAAGTCTAATTCTTTAGCACTCTTTGTTCATTCGTACCTCAACGCTTCAACCGGATTCCGGGTAGCGGCATGCCAACTAATCCAGCTTACGGTTATTATGGTAACTACCAGAGCTGCCAATCCTGCAAGTGCAAATACCCACCAGCTTAAACTGGTTTTGTAGGCAAAGCCTTCGAGCCATTTATTCATGGTGTAATATGCAATTGGGCAGGATATTACAAATGCAATTACTACCCATTTCATAAAATTTTGATTCAGCGAATATAGAATTTGACCAATACGGGCACCGTTAACTTTTCGAACACCAATTTCTTTGGTTCGCTGTTCGGCTACAAAGGCAGCTAAGGCAAGAAGCCCCAGACATGCAATTGATATCGCCAATACAGAAAAGATTGAAACGATCTTTCGGGTCTGTACTTCTGCTGTTAATAAACGTCCAAAATCTTCATCAAAAAATACATAATCCAAGGGTTGCCCGTCTGCATATTTATCCCAGGTTTGTTTAATATTCCGAAGGTTTTGCTGAATATCTCCCGATATTCGAACACTTAAGTATGGGCCATTAGACATTAACATGTCGTGGTCATCAAACAGTACGAAGGGACTCATTTCCTGATGTAACGAATTGAGATGAAAGTCTTTTATTATCCCAATAATGGTAAAAGCAGTCTCATCGGTTTTTTGTCGTTTATACACTTTCTTACCTATTGGGTCTTCTATGTTTAAATTCTTTAACGCTGATTCACTAAGTATAATCGACTTTGAATTTGCTGAACTTCTCTCTTCGAAAAAATGACCTTGAGTAAGCTCAATTTCATACGTTTTTAAAAAATCGGCATCTACCCACAGTTGAGCCGCCCCGCTGGCATCACTGGCTAATTCATGAAAAAATGTACTGCCATATTCACTTCGTCCGGGAATACCAGTAGAATTGCTTACTTGCAAAATACCCGATTGTGCCAGTAATTCGCTTTTAAACGAATATTTTTTAGTCCACAGATAACTCGCATTTTTTATTATAACCAAATTTTCTTTGTTAAAACCCAATTCTTGTTTCTGAAGAAAATGGAGTTGTTTGCTGATGAAAAAGGTTCCTGAAAAAAGAACAATGGTTACGACTAGTTGAAAAACGACCAATCCGCTTCGTAATTTACCATGCAAACCTCTGGATGTATGTATTCCCTTTATAACTTTTACGGGTTTAAACGATGCCAAAAAGAAAGCCGGATAAATTCCTGCAATTATCCCGATTACAATCCCGAAGACAAGCATTAAAGGAATGGTGCTAAAATTACCGGCATAATTAAATACAAGTTGTTTACCGATTAAATGATTAAAGGCAGGAAGCAATACTTTTATTAAAGCCAAAGCAAGCGCTAATGCAATTAAGGTAAGAAAAACCGATTCTGATAAAAACTGTAGTACAAGGTTATTGCGGTTTGACCCCAACGATTTTTTCAATCCTGCTTCTTTGGAACGGTTGACCGACCGGGCAGTGGACATATTCATGTAATTAATACAGGCAATGATCAGTATAAAAATGGCAATTATCGAAAAAATGACCAGGTAACTGCGATTGCCCGTAGGTTCCGGCCCCCACCATACCGTATTATCAAGATGAATTTCTGTCAAAGGCTGTGTGCAATAATTGTATTGGACTCCCTTTACGGCTATTTCCCCGAGCGATACTCCCTTATGCTCCTTCATATATGGTCCAACATATTTCTTCACCACATCTTTCAGTTTTACATCTACATATTCATTAGAAACCCCCTCCTTTACAAGCACATAAGTATAAAGTATATTATTAATCCAGTTCATATTGTTATCGAGCGGTATGCTTTTTATTGAAGCCAAAAAATCAGGTTTTACATGCGAATTTTCGGGAAAATCATTTATTACTCCGGTAACCGTATAAGATTCGTTTAACTTCCTGGTAAGCGTTTCCCCGATTGGGTTTTCCTTACCAAAATAACGCTTGGCTGTTGTTTCAGTTAAAACCACCGTGTAGGGCTCTGCCAAAGCAGTGCCTGGATCACCATAAATAAAAGACGTCGAAAAGACTTTAAAGAAATTAGCATCAACAAAACACCATTTGGTCTCGTTAAACACCTTATCTTTGTACTCAATAACCGGTTGGTAATATTTATCTACTCGAACCGCCTCCTCAACTTCTGGTATTTCATTTTGCATGACTCTCGCCAAAGGAGGGCTTGAAACCGGTAGATTTCGATCTTCACTATTTGTACTGGTAGACAAATTTACCCGGTAAATCCGATCGGCTTTTTCATTAAATTTATCGTAGCTTAATTCGGACTGAACATACAGCATAATCAGAATACATGCTGTAATTCCAATAGCCAACCCAACCACATTTATCGCTGAATAGAACTTGTTCTTCATCAAGTTTCGGAGGATGACTTTTAAATAGTGTTTTATCATTTTTCTTCTTTACGTGACAATAGCTTTATTCATACCTCAGTGCCTCTACGGGGTTCCTGCTGGCCGCTTTCCAGCTTTGCCAGCTTACGGTAAGCAGGGCAATTCCCAGCGCCAGCAATCCCGCTAACGCAAAGATACACCAGCTCAGTTCGGTTTTGTAAGCAAAGTTCTCCAGCCATTTGTGCATAGCATACCAGGCAACGGGCGTGGCAATGACAAAGGCGATGACGACCCATTTCACAAAGTCTTTGTTGAGCATGGCCATCACTTCGGGCACGCGGGCGCCGTTCACTTTGCGGATACCGATTTCTTTGGTTCTCATTTCTGAAATTAACATGGACATGGAAAAGAGTCCCATTCCCGAGATAAGGATGGAAAACAGCGCTAAAACAAATAAGATATTTGAAACCTGGATTTCTTTTTCATAAAGTTTGGCAATGTGCTGATCGAGAAAAAGAACATCGGATATAGCGGAATTGTCAATCTTATCGGTTGCCCGGGTTATTTTATTTATTGCTTCGGTTAAAGAAGTATTGGCAGATGCCAGTTTTACCACAATCCGCGACTGGTACGATTCTTCATAGCGAATAGCTAAAGGTTCAATCTCATTGTGCAATGAATTGTAATGAAAATCTTTTACCACCCCGATTATTGACGAGCCATTCAGTGACGTATTAGAAATATCCTGAATGCCGTATTTGTTGATAAACGCTTCGTTTACTAGATATGATAATTTGTCGGAAGCTATTTTGTCATCAAACAACCTGCCTTCCACAAGTTCAAAACCCATCGTTTTAGGATAGTGTGCCCCCACCATATTATGATTAGCATAAATAAATTCTTTCTCCCCATTTCTAACAAACCTATAATCAGAGTAACGTTCATCGCCGGGTATGCTCAGGCTGGTGCTAACGTTTTCTACTTCAGGAAGCTGTTTTAATGATTCTTCAATTCTTTTAATATTTGATGATGTTTGTGCGCTACGATTTGCAATTGGCATATAAATAACTGCCCCATCGGCGAGGTTCTTATTGCTTTCAGTAAACACAAAATTCATTTGTTTGTAAATGGTAAAAACCGAAATTATAAGGGCAATTGAAGCGGCAAACTGAATAACTGAGAATACATTACCTAGATGATTTACCCTTTTGCCTGAATTATTACTTTCTTTTAATGAATTTGTAATTTTATACGATGTAAATTTTAAAGCCGGAAACAACCCAACCAGTATGCCAGTTAGAACTCCGATTAAAAGCGCAATTAAAAAGTAGGAGAACTTTAAATCAGGCATGGTAATATTCAAAAAGTTGCCCAATATATTTTTTGCCGGATAGCTTATAAAAAATGCAAATGTTACTGCAATAATGCTTGGCAAAACTGCCTGGTAAACCAAAAAACGTATGTTGTGTGCCCGTGAAGAACCATTTACCGACCTGACCCCAATTATTTTAATGCTTTCGGATGCCCCGGACAAGATGGTGTTTGCATAGTTTAACAAGGCGATCAGAAGTACAACAAAGACCAGGCTTATCAGCATCAGGGTTATTTTCCTGTTTCCGTGTACGCATATATTGTCGTGTGAGTTAGAGGAATAATAAATTTTGTCCAGCGGATTTAAGTGGTAATTTCTAGTCCTTGCCTGTTCTGTATATCCCAATGAATTGAATACAGAAGTCATCCCGATGTTTATTTTTTGTTGTAGCTGGTTAGCCGATATAACTTTGTCCGCCTGAATGTAAGTTTGCAACACATTGTTTCGCCAGTTCATTATGGCATAACCGGGCATATTCGAAGCAGGCAAAAGCATGTCGAACCTGATGGATGAATTTTGGGGAATTTCATCCATTACCGCACTGACAGTGAACATTTCTCCTTTGTATTCAATCGATTTCCCGATAGGGTTTTCATTTCCGAATACTCTTCCAGCTAAAGGTTTGGAAAGCGCAACAGAATATTTATCTGTTGCAAACGATTTTACTTCACCGGATAAAATTCCGAACGAGAACATTGCGAAAAAATCATAATCGACTACCAGTGGATTATCAATGTTATACTTTGTTTGATTATATACAATGTTTCGCTCGGTCATGCCACCTTCTTCATCGTTCAAAATCCTTGCTGAATGAACAACTTCCGGGATGTTCTCTTTAATCCAGGAATTCATCATATCCGGTGTAAAACAGGTATTCATATCAGAGGTGCTCCATTCTACCCGGTGTATTGATTTATGGTTTTTGTGGAAGCGGTCAAAACTCATTTCCGAGAACGCATAAACACCGGCAAGGATAACAAAAGTAAAACCAATTGCCAATCCAAAAATATTGATGGACGACGTAACAATTTGCTTTTTTAACCCGCGAAAGATTAATTTTATTTCTTGTGTAAACATGACTGTTAAACTTTAACGTTTATTCATACCGCAGTTGCTTCAACCGGATTCCGGGTAGCGGCTTTCCAGCTTTGCCAGCTTACCGTGAGCAGCGCAATTCCCAGGGCCGGCAGTCCGGCGATATTCAGTGCGGTGAAAATACCGCTACTCCTTAAAAAGCGAAAAAGACCATTCAGTTTGAGAATCATGGTACTTAATGATTTTGTTTATCGTTAACTTCCATCCGGTCACAGTTCCGGTTCCCATTCTGCTTCAATCGGAATGCCCAAAATACAAATTATTGATTTTTAACCGCATGTAAAATACACCGGGCGTTATTTGTAAAAATATTTTACAGGGAATGTGAAATTCTTTAACAGGAAGTTTGAGGTGACAACCGGATTTGCCCGAACAGAGAACCAGTGTAGGAATAAAACAATGAAATTGTAAACCTTATACGTTAAACCTTCTCTAATCTGTCAACCTTTTTCAGTTTAAGTCACTTCTTTAGTCAATCCTCCTGAATGCGGACAAAATCTATAAGTGATTATTTTAAAAATGGCGTATGTAATCCGAAAAAGTTTAAACATATTCGGAATACAATCCAAAAAAGTAGTATTTTTGAAATACTAATTCTGTTGCAAATGATACCACGTCTATTGGAAACCACCATCCGGTCAAAGCTAAATCAATCAAAAGCGATCATTTTGGTTGGGGCGCGTCAGGTCGGTAAAACAACTCTTTTAAAATCACTCTTTCAGGACAGGGATGATATACTTTGGCTAAATGCAGATGAATTGGATGTCCAAAATTTATTTTCGACCATTTCGTCAAGCAGACTAAAAGCAATTATTGGAAAGAAAAAAAATATAATCATCGATGAAGCACAACGAATCAGGGATATTGGATTACGACTAAAATTAATCACTGACTCAATCCCGGAAGTACAACTGATCGCCACCGGAAGCTCGTCGTTCGACCTGGCAAACCAGGTAAATGAACCTTTGACAGGGAGGAAATGGGAATATCAACTATTTCCACTTTCATTCGCCGAGATGGTTGACCATCATGGATTGCTGGAAGAAAAAAGGCTCCTTCCGCACCGGTTGATTTATGGTTATTATCCCGACGTCGTTACTCATCAAGGGGCGGAAAAGGATATTTTAAAACAACTGTCTGACAGTTATCTGTACAAAGACATCCTGATGTGGGAACAGATCAAAAAACCTGACAAACTGCTAAAACTTCTGCAGGCCCTTGCCTTTCAGATCGGTTCGCAAGTTTCCTATCATGAATTGGGGCAAATCTGTGGGTTAGATTCCAAAACGGTTGAAAAATATGTACAGCTATTAGAACAAACATATATCATATTCCGTCTGGGTTCTCTCAGCAAGAATCTGAGAAATGAACTGAAATACAGCAAAAAGATCTATTTTTATGATAATGGAATAAGAAACGCATTAATTGCCCGGTTTGATCAGCCGGAAAGCAGAAGTGACGTGGGCGCTCTATGGGAAAATTATCTTGTTTCTGAGAGAATCAAATACCTGAATTATTCAAATAAGTGGGTAAATTACTGGTTTTGGCGAACCAGGGAGCAAAAAGAAATTGATTTTATTGAAGAATCCGAAGGAAAGATTTCAGCATATGAATTCAAATGGAATCCTGATGCACGGGTAAAACCGCCAAAACTGTTCTTAGATAATTATGATCCCAGTACCTTCAAAGTTATACACCGCGACAATTTTGATGAATTTTTAATAAACTGAGACGAATGGTTTCGAGATTTCAAGTCGTGCTCGAACATGGTTTTTGATTTTCACCTGCCCAACCATTTTATTATCACGAAAAAGAGTTTCACTTTATTCATATCGCAGTGCCTCCACGGGATTTCGCGTGGCGGCTTTCCAGCTTTGCCAGCTTACCGTGAGCAGGGCAATTCCAAGAGCCAGCAAGCCTGCCAGAGCAAAGATCCACCAGCTCAGTTCCGCTTTGTAGGCAAAGTTCTCCAGCCAATGGTGCATCGCATAATATGCAATAGGAGTGGCAATGACAAAAGCGATCACCACCCATTTCACAAAGTCTTTGTTCAACATCACCATCACCTCGGAAACCCTGGCTCCGTTCACCTTACGGATACCGATTTCCTTGGTGCGGTTCTCAACAATAAAAAGGCTCATGCCTAAAAGTCCCATACACGAAATAAATATGGAGATCGCGGCAAACAGGTTGAAGGTTTTCAGAAACTTCTTTTCAGAACGGTACATATTTTGGAGA
>Ga0172382_10009690_pt1 | contig 13084 bp, 9 predicted proteins | sample Leawel138RmetaG_FD_122245 | JGI IMG/M metagenome (GOLD analysis project Ga0172382, IMG submission 122245) | Leachate microbial communities from a municipal landfill in Southern Ontario, Canada - Leachate well 138R metaG | ecosystem: Engineered > Solid waste > Landfill > Unclassified | place...
CACCACTCGCTTGTGCAGTTCCTCGTCCATGTGGATGAGTTTTTCCTTTTCCCCTTCCATCAGCTTGGTCACCGGGATGCCGGTCCAGCGGCTGACCACCCGGGCAATGTCTTCCTCGTCCACTTCCTCTTTCAGCAGCATACCATGCTGCTGCTTGCCAGCCAGGGTCTCTTCCTCGGCCTTCAGACGGCGTTCCAAATCGCCCAGCTTACCGTATTTCAACTCGGCCAGCCGGTTCAGGTCGTATTCCCGTTCAGCCCGCTCAATTTCCTGGCGGGTTTCCTCAATTTCTTTTTTCAGTTGGCGCACCCGGGAAATAGCTTGCTTTTCTACCTGCCATTGGGTGGTCATGGCGTCGGATTCACTGCGCAGTTCAGCCACCTGTTTTTTAATTTTATCCAGCCGGTCCTGGGAAGCCTGATCTTTTTCCTTGCTTAAAGCCGCTTCTTCAATTTCCAGCTGCATAATCCGGCGAGTGATTTCGTCCAGTTCCGCCGGCATGCTGTCGATTTCGGTGCGCAGCCGGGCCGCTGATTCGTCCATCAGGTCGATGGCCTTGTCGGGCAAGAAGCGGTCGGATATATAACGGTCGGAAAGCATCGCCGACGCCACCAGGGCGCTGTCCTGGATGCGCACCCCGTGGTGCACTTCGTAGCGTTCTTTTAAGCCCCTGAGAATGGAGATGGTGTCCTCCACCGACGGCTGGCTTACCACCACCGGTTGAAAGCGCCGTTCTAGAGCGGCGTCTTTTTCCACGTGTTTGCGATATTCATCCAGGGTGGTGGCGCCGATGGTGCGCAGTTCACCCCGGGCCAGCATAGGTTTTAAGAGGTTGCCGGCGTCAACGGAACCTTCTGCCGCCCCGGCACCCACCACAGTATGCAGCTCATCGATGAACAATATAATTTTGCCGTTGGATTGCTGGACTTCCTTAAGTACGGCCTTCAACCGTTCTTCAAACTCGCCCCGGTACTTGGCCCCGGCCACCAGGGCGCCCATATCCAGCTCGATGAGGCTTTTATCTTTCAGTCCCTCGGGTACGTCGCCGGCTACAATGCGCCGGGCCAGACCTTCCACTATGGCAGTCTTGCCCACGCCAGGCTCGCCGATCAGCACCGGGTTGTTCTTAGTGCGCCGGGACAGAATTTCCATCACCCGGCGTATTTCGTTGTCCCGGCCGATCACCGGGTCTAGTTTACCGTCGGCGGCCTGTCTGGTTAGGTCGCGACCGTAGCGTTCCAGAGCTTCATAAGTATCTTCGGGGTTTTCACCGGTAACCCGCTGGCTGCCCCGCACCGTCCGCAGCGAATTCAGCAGGCTATCCCTGGTCAGGCCGGCCCGGCGCAGCGCGTCAATCGTCTCGGGCTCACCGTCTTCCAAAAGGGCTAACAGCACGTGTTCCACGCTGATGTAGTCATCCTTCATGCCTTTGGTTTCCTTCTCGGCCCGGCCCATCACCCGGGCCAGCCCGGTACCCATACGTAGCGAACTTTCGTAACCGGTGACCGCCGGTATCCGGCGCAACAGTTCCTCGGTCGCTGCAGTCAGGTTAACCGGTTCACCCCGTCATGTTCCAGGATGCGTGGCACCATGCCCCCTTCCTGGGCCAACAACGCCGCCAGCATGTGCTTGCCCGTCACTTCCTGGTGATGTCTTTCTGCCGCCAGTTGCTGGGCTGAGGAAAGCGCTTCCTTTGATTTTTGTGTATAACGATTAATATCCATATGTTAAACCCGGTCCCTAGCCGGGTATTCACCTCCTTAGTTGGGGATATTGTGTCTATCCTTTTAAACGTTCAACTTCATCTTGCAGTTCTTCAATTCGTTCCAGTAAATCCACAATAATAGCTGCCCCCGGCAAGTTGACGCCCAGGTTCCGGCGCAGACGCATCACCCGGCGCAGGCGCGTTGCCTGCCGGGCGGTAACAAAACCCCGGCGGTAATCGATAATGCCCAGTTCACCCAATCGCTGGGCCAGGTCGGGGTGTACGCCCAAAGCGGTTACGTCCACCCAAGTGTCATCCTCGGCGGACGGGGTATGACAGTAGAACCGCATGTAAAAATTGGCCATATACTTACACCCCTTTCTTCAACGCGGCCAGCTGCCGGTACAGGTTTTCCTCTTCCGGTGTAAGAGTATCCGGGATGTCAATAACTATGCGGACGAGCTCGTCTCCGCGGCCGTCCTTGCGCGGCATCCCCTTACCGCGCAGGCGTAGGAGTCTGCCTGCTTTTATCCCGGCCGGCACCTTCATTTTAACCGGCCCGTCCAGGGTGGGTACGGACACCTGGTCGCCAAGCACTGCTTGCTCGGGTCGCAGCACCACCTCGGTTTCCAGGTCGTCGCCTTGCACCTTAAACCGCGGGTTGGGCAACAGACGCACTTTCAGGTACAGGTCGCCCTTTGCTCCGCCGGCATAACCTTCACCGCCCTGGCCTTTTAGCCGGATACGGCTGCTCTCGTGCACACCGGCAGGGATTCTTACCGTCAATGTTTTCATACCGGCGGTGGTACCGGTACCGCCGCAGCGGCTGCAGAAAGAGTCACCCTCAATGCCGGCACCGCCGCATGACGGACAGGCTTCCCGAGTGGAGAGCTGCAGGTGTTTTTCTCCACCCCGGTAGGCTTCCTCAAGGGTCAATTCCAGTTCAGCTTCCACGTCCTGTCCCTGGGCCGGGCGACTTGCACGCGCGCTCCGACCAGCCCGTCCGAAGTGTGAACCACCACCGCCGAAGAACATTTCAAAAAAGTTGCTAAAACCACCGGCGTCGCCACCCATACCACCTCCGCCCATGTTGTTATAGAACTTAAAGTCGCCCATATCCGGCGGCGGCTGGAAGTCCTGGCCGTCCCGCCATTTGGCACCCAGTCGGTCGTATTTGGCCCGCTTTTCTTGGTCACTTAAAACCTCGTAAGCCTCGTTAATTTGTTTGATTTTTTCCTCGGCCTTTGGCTTGTCATCACCGGGATGCAGGTCCGGGTGCCATTTGCGGGCCAGTTTACGGTAAGCGGTTTTTATTTCCTTTTCCGTGGCGCTGCGTTCAACGCCCAGTGTTTTATAATAGTCCTGAAATGCTACTCCCATATTGTTCACCTACCTGGCGGCTACCCGGACAGTGGCCGGGCGCAGCAGTTCCTTCCCAAATCGATAACCCCGGCGCATTTCTTCGGCAACATGACCGGGGGAATACTTGGTGCCGGATACGTAACCGATTCCTTCGTGTTCTTCGGGGTTAAAAGGAAGCCCCAAGGATTCCAGTTGTTCCAGGCCGTGCTTTTTAAAAACATCTATGAACTGGCGGTAGACTATGACCAGTCCCCGGTGCGTTCTTTCGTCTGCCAACTGAGCCAAAGCTCGCTCCAGGTTGTCTAATATCGGCAGCATTTCAGCGGCCAGTTCCTTTTTGCCCCGGTCAGCATAGCTCTGTGCTTGGCGCTCCACCCGCTTGCGGTAGTTGTCGAAGTCGGCCAAGGTGCGCAGGTGGCGGTTTTTTTCTTCTTCCAGTGCCTGGTGCAGGGTGTTTATATCACTCTGGGCCAGAGGTCCTTGTTTGTCTTGCATATGCTCAGCCCCTTTCCGGGGGTGTGGTTTATGTTGGGAGCAAGCCCCTAACTTATTGTAGCTTATTGTTATTGTGATTGGGATAGGTGTTTTAAATTTGCTTCATTTTAAATTTGCTTCAAATGATATTAGCAATAATTTAAAGCCAAACCTTCGGGTTGGTGTTATGGGCCGGGGTCAGGCCCCTAACTTATTGCAACTTGGTTGCCTTGTATGGGTTTGCGTTTTGTTTTTTCCCGGGTGACATTAGCAATAAGTTAAGGGCCAGACCCCCGGGGGGTAGTTTATAGGTTTGGGTTAGGCCCTTGCCTAGCGTTCTTCGAATTCAGCGTCTACTACGTCGTCGTCGGGTTTAGTTGTGGTTGGGCCGCCGGTCTCAGTGTTAGGCGCTCCGCCGCAGGTGCCCCCTGCGCAACCACCACCGGCTGCCTGGCCGTAGGCCGCCTGGGACAGCGAGTAGGCTGCCTGCTCCAGATCACCTTTTAGGCTCCGAATCTTGTTAGTCGGTGCATTTTCCTTTAAGGCCGTACGCAGGTCGTTTAGCAGTTGCTCAAGGCGCGCTTGATCGTGTTCGGGAACTTTGTCACCCAGGTCTTTAATCTGCCGTTCGACCTGATAGGCCAGGGTGTCAGCCTCGTTGCGGATCTCCACTTCTTCCCGGCGTTTCTTGTCTTCGGTAGCATTGACCTCGGCTTCCTTCACCATGCGGTCAATTTCCCCCTGGTCCAGGCTGGTGGAACCGGTGATGGTGATGGTTTGCTCTTTGCCGGTGCCCTTGTCCTTGGCGCTCACTTTTAAAATCCCGTTGGCGTCAATATCAAAGGTAACTTCAATTTGCGGTACTCCCCTGGGCGCCGCCGGAATACCTTCCAGCTTGAACTGTCCCAAGGACCTGTTGTCCCGCGCCATTTCCCGCTCGCCCTGCAGTACGTGAATGTCCACGGCGGGCTGACTGTCTTCCGCAGTGGTAAACACCTGGCTACGGCGGACTGGAATAGTGGTGTTACGCTCAATAACCCGGGCCATCACGCTGCCCATAGTTTCTACTCCCAGGGACAACGGGGTAACGTCCAGCAGCAGCACATCTTTCACTTCCCCGGCCAGCACGCCGCCCTGAATGGCCGCACCAACCGCCACCACCTCGTCGGGGTTCACACCCTGGTGCGGGTCTTTGCCGCCGGTAAGTGATTTAACCAGTTTCTGTACCGCCGGTATTCGGGTGGAACCGCCCACCAAAATTACTTCGTCTATATCCTTTTCCGTCAACTTCGCATCGGCCAGCGCCGCCTGGACCGGACCGCGACACCGCTCCACCAAGTGGTGGGTCAGGTCGTCAAACTTGGCACGGGTCAGTTTCATTTCCAGGTGTTTGGGTCCGCCGGCGTCTGCGGTGATAAAGGGCAGGCTGATTTGGGTTTCCATGGTGGTGGAAAGTTCCATCTTGCCTTTTTCCGCCCCCTCAGTAAGACGCTGCAGTGCCTGCTTGTCGGTGCGCAGGTCAATACCGTAGTCTTTTTTAAATTCTTCGGCCAGCCAATCCACAATAGCCTTATCAAAATCATCGCCGCCCAGATGGGTATCACCGTTGGTGGACTTCACCTCAAACACGCCGTCACCAACTTCCAAGACCGACACGTCGAAGGTGCCACCGCCCAGGTCGAACACCAGAATAGTTTGGTTGGTTTTTTTATCCAACCCATAGGCCAACGCTGCCGCGGTGGGTTCGTTGATGATGCGCAGCACGTTTAAACCGGCTACCTTACCGGCGTTCTTGGTGGCCTGCCGCTGGGCGTCGTTGAAGTAGGCCGGAACGGTAATCACCGCGTCGGTCACCTTTTCACCCAGGTACTTGGAGGCGTCGTCCACCAACTTGCGCAATACCATGGCCGAAATCTCCTCGGGGGCGTAATCCTTACCGCGCACGTTAAAGCGTACGGCATCATTGGGTCCGGATGCTACATTATAAGGGACCAGTTCACGCTCACCCGTTACCTCGGAATAACGGCGGCCGATAAACCGCTTGGACGAATAAACGGTGTTCTGGGGGTTTAGCACCGACTGACGCCGGGCCACTTGGCCCACCAGCCGCTCGCCGTCGTCCTTGATGGCCACCACCGAGGGGGTAGTGCGTGCTCCTTCCGCATTCACTATTACCGTGGGCTTACCGCCCTCCATAACGGCCACTACCGAATTGGTGGTGCCCAGGTCAATACCTACTGTTTTAGCCATGGTTCATTCCTCCTTAAATTCACCTTTTGATTATTATTTGTTTAAAACTCTAAATTAAATGGTTAAAAAATACTTTACCTAAATATAAACAAATTCTTAATTTTTTAAAAAGAAACCTGCCGGGAAGAGGGAGTTACTGCTCAACGTTAATGTCTATTTCTCTGAACTTGCTCTCTTCTTCTTTGGGCAGGGTGATATCCAGCACACCGTCTTTGTATTGGGCTTTAATAGCATCGTATTTCACCGGAGCGTCTATGGCAAAGGAACGGCTGAATGAACCGTAAGCCCGCTCAACCCGGATATAATTAGTGTTTTCTTCCTTTTCCTCTTTGCGTCGTTCGCCCCTAATGGTCAGTACATTGTCCTTATAGCCCAGTTTGATGTCCTCGCGGTTCATACCCGGGATTTCTGCTTTAATGACAATTGCCTCGGGTGTGTCCTTAATATCAACCGGAAACATCCATCCCTGGGCTAAAGCCCCTTTTTCGGGGTATCGCATAGGCGGGTTTTCGTCTAATAGCCTGCTGATGGAATTTTGGATGCCCATCAATTCACGGAAAGGATCCCATCGTACCAGAGACATTTTTAACAACACCTCCTGAAATTGTGTAAAGCTTCTTCTTAATTCCCGAAACTTCCCGGCAGGTTTATTGACTTTAACTTTGACCTTCCTTGACCTTATTATAAAAAAAAGGTTTTTTGATGTCAACAGATTTTTTTAAAAATTTTCTTTATTAGTTCCCAGAAAAAACCTTGGCAAGGGGTTTGGGATTATCGGAAGGGGAAATTATAAATTAATTGTTTTGTAAGTTTTTGTTTATTAAATTGCAATGTTAATAGGAGATTATTGAATAGCTAATCGTGTTCTGACCGGATGTCACCGGTTAACCAAAAATAACGTTGATAAACTTTCTGATTACTTCCGCGCCACCTACCACAGCGCCGATGCTGCTGCCTATATTAGCAAAAACAACCACCAATAGGATATGAATTACTTTATTACGCCAGAAGCCCTTGATCGATAATACATCTTCCGAAATATTTTCAAAATCCTGAACGTTAGGCTTTCTCACCAGTGCTTCTGTTAGGCCTGCAAACCAACCAGCGGCCAGAAGCGGGCTTAAAGAGCTGATGGGTGAGACTATAAAAGCAGTCAATATAGCCAGGGGATGGCCAAAAGCAATTAGTGTGCCCAAAGCAGACAAAGAACCGTTCCAGAGAACCCAGCTTACCAGTTGGTCAATGCCCGCAGCCCTGTCCACAGAAAAAGTAGATACAATTAAACCCAATATCAGCACCGGAATGGTCCAGGCTATTACCTTAAAAACTTTAGAGGTAGGCGCTACGAAGGAAAGCTTTTCCAGGTCGTGGTCGTTAGCCAGCTCTTCTTTGATTCCAGGCACATGGCCGGCTCCTAGTACTGCCAGCACCTTATTCCCCGGGGCGGTTTTAATTTTTTGAGCCAGGTATTTATCCCTTTCATCTATTAGAACTGACTTAAACTTGGGTGAATGCTCGGATAATTCATTTAAGGCAGAAGTCAGCATATCCCCACTCTTCATTCTTTCCAGCTCTTCCTCGGTAATATCTTCCTTGATAACCATACTCAATAAAATTTGAAAAAGCAGATTCATTTTTCCCCAAAGGCTCATCCCCTGCCAAAGCCGCATCATGGTGGTCTGAATATCCCGGTCAGCCAAGCAAAGAGTGGCCCCGACATCATTGGCTGACGCCATGCCCTGGATCATTTCCTGACCCGGTTGAATACCAAACTGTTTGGCCAATCTTTTCTGGTAAGAAGATACGATCAAGTTAACCAACAACAGCAGGGATTTGCCATCTTTGATAATTTTGACAATATCGGTATTCTTCCACCTATCGGCATCTGTAACAGCCTGGTACCGGGACTGACAGAGCTCTACACAAACCGTATCGGGTTTTTCTTCCTCAATTAGCTCTTTTACCTCATCAACACTTCTCCTTGATACATGGGCTGTCCCAATAAGTATTATTTGTCTGCCGCCCATCTCGATCCGGTGCACGTTTTCACTAGCCATCATATCACTTCCCAAGCTTTTCTTATGTATTTCCAGGTGCAACAACAACAATAATATCATATTTACTGGCAATATCCCAGCGGTCCAAAAGCTTGTTTGATTGATAAAATACAAACCCCTGCCCAAGAATCTATTTCGGTAACGGAGTTATTCGTTACCAATTTATCCTACAGTAGTTTCGCTAGTCTTTTCTTTCCTGTTCTTTTTTTACCTTTGGGTTCAGGTAAAAAATATGGCCGTCCTTTAACCGGCTGCACATGTATCCTCTTAATTTAAGGTTTTGTTCATAGCACTGACTAACAACATAAAGCAAGCAGTCAAAAAACAGTAACCCATGGTCACTTTAACTGCTCAAGTGTCCATATTTTTGTCTAAATGACGGACAGTGCATCATTATCGGACACGTTTTTTAATACCCTTCTTGTATTTTATCGGGAAACAAGTTTGCTCTATTTGTTTTTAATAGTTATTTCTTAAGGTAAATATTTAAATACTTCTTGTGTAGGTATAGATGTTGCTAAATACCTATATGGTTGTTTATTTACAACAAAAACATATCTAAAATAAATAAACTATTTTACCATATTTATTCATCTAAAATTTGGTATAAAGATTTGTCAGAATATATAGTTACACTTAGAATTATTTGAATTCTTTAAAAAACCAATGTAATAACAAATAATTTATGATATATTATTTCAATAAGTAGTATTTTAATTTAATTTAAAATTTAATAAAGAAAGGATGTGAAAATACATAAGAAGAATGTGATAATACGTTAAATATTCTGAAGCTTCGAACCATTAAATTTAATGTATTATTTTATTTCTATTTGCAAAGTTTTTATTATGTTAAAAGTTTATATTGGATATTATGTCATGTTTTCACAGATGGGAATTTTATTAGGGGGAATTTTAATGAAAAGGAAAGTGCAAACATTTTTGTTCGCATTGACATTGGGAGTTGCGCTGTTATTGGTTGGCGGCTGTGGAAGTTCTAACAATGATCCGGCGGGTGAACAAGCAGGCGAAACTATTAAATTAAGATTTGCAAATTACTTCGCTGCAGAGAGTGGCCCAGGAAAAATTGGTCAAGTATTTGCTGATGATATAAATAAACTTACTGACGGCCAAATTGAAGTAGAATACTATCCCGGCGGTATGCTGCTCGGACCGGACAAAACGTATGATGGAGTATCCCAAGGAATCGTTGACATTGGTTTTTCCAACCTCAGCTATACTTTCGGCAGATTCACTCAGACAGAGGTACTTGACCTCCCCTTAGGTTTTCCGAACGCCTGGGTGGCCAACCATGTCTCTGTTGATTATTTCAATGAGTTTCAACCAAAAGAATTTGATGATGTACACATGCTCACTTTGCATTCCTCTGCGGTAAATAATATCATTACCGTCAACAAACAGGTCAAAACACCGGCAGATCTTAAGGGCCTTAAAATCAGAGGTACCGGCTATATAGCAAAGGTAGTAGAGGCGTTAGGGGCTTCACCGGTTGCGGTAGCTACGCCAGAAACTTATGATAGCTTGTCCAAGAACGTCATTGATGGCGTTATGCTGCCCTATGAAACGGTTGAAACCTTTAGGTTCGGAGAAGTTACCAAAAATGCAACTGAGATTTGGCCTCTGGGTCAGGTTTATACCTTTTATATTGTTATGAACAACAACAAATGGGAGCAGCTTACACCGGAGCTTCAGAATATTATCACCGAATATGTTCAAGGAGACTTTAGTGAAAAACTAACAGCAATGTGGAATGATATCGATATCAGTGGCTATAAATATGTCAAGGATTCCGGGTACAATATTACTGAATTGAGTCAGGATGATATGGTTGCATGGAATGAGCTTTCGGATAAGGTTATAAAAGATTATGTTAAGAGCATGGTGTCCAAGGGTTACAGCGAAGAGGAAGTTAATAGCTGGATTAGTTTTATCCGGGAAAGAATCGACTACTGGACCGCACAGCAGATAGAACAAGGAGTTAAATCCTCGACCGGTCCTGATGAAGTTCGCGTAAGTCTTTAAAGCTTTTGATATGTTCTAAATAGATGCAGCAACCAACGGTTTTAGGTAATTAAATAACTACTAAAAATGATTAGGGCTGCCACATCAGATAGAAATAGCATGCATGAAAGGTGGCCCTAAATTACTTTTACCCTGAATAACTTGTGACAGTGATGATTCGGCGTAGGGAGGTATGGAAATGAGGTTTAAGCACGTTGCTGAAGGCCTGGAGTGGGCAGGCCTTTTGGGACTGATGCTAATGCTGCTTTTTACCCTAATTGACGTGATTGGTTCCACTGTATTTAATAAACCTCTTCGGGGTGCAACCGAATTGGTCGGTTATACACAAATTATAGCCATTGGCAGTGCTGTGGCAGTTGCCTTCTATGCTAATCGACATATCGCTATTGATTTTTTGGTCATGCATCTGCCTAAATCGGCCAAAAATGTGGTTAATAAATTTGTGGCAATTGTTTGTTTGGCTTTTTTCATTATTCTTTGCTGGCAAAGTTTCATTTACGGATTATCCCTCCAGAAATCGGGGGAAATGAGTTCAACAGCCTATTTGCCCCTGTATCCTTTTGCTTATTTTATTGCCATTGCTGCTGTTGTAGCTTCGTTATACTTTGTTGATCGACTTTTGCCGGCCAAATCCCGGGAAGGGAGTGCTGAGCATGAGTCCAGTTGAAATCGGCGTTATTGGCATTGCGTTGCTTTTTGTATTGTTTGCCTTAAGAATACCAATTGCCTTTGCCATGGCTATAGTAGGATTACTGGGGTTTGGTTTTGTCAATTCGTGGGAGGCCGGGTTAGGTGTTCTGGCACGCGATTTTTTCGGGCAGTTTTCTTCGTACTCCTTAAGCGCGATTACTATGTTCGTGCTCATGGGTTCTTTCGCTTTTGCCGCTGGTATTGGTCAAAGACTTTACCAAGCAGCCTATGTGCTGGTGGGGGATCGTCCAGGTGGCCTGGGCATGGCCACAATCATTGGCTGCGCGGGGTTTGCAGCTATCTGCGGTTCAACAGCGGCTACTGCCGCTACCATGGGTAGAATAGCAATGCCGGAAATGAAGAAATATAATTACAGTGATTCTCTGGCCGCCGGCACTGTTGCTTCAGGTGGTACGCTGGGCATTTTAATTCCACCTAGTACTGTTTTCATCGTTTATGGTTTTCTGACTGAACAATCAATAGGGAAGCTTTTTGTGGCCGGTATTGTCCCCGGGTTAATCCTGACCATAATCTTCATGCTGACCATCTACCTGATGTGCCGTCTCAAGCCCGAATTGGGCCCGCCTGGTGAAAGCATGAGCTTAAAGGATAAGTTTAAAGCATTCCTTAATGCGTTTGAAGCCATCGGTATCTTTGGGCTGGTCATCGGGGGCATGTTTCTTGGTTGGTTTAGCCCTGTACAAGCCGGCGGCATTGGGGCTGCTCTCGCTCTGCTGGTTGGGCTGTTACGACGTTCAGTGACCTGGAAAAACTTTATTTTCCTAACCAAAGACGGTTTGCGTACTTCGGTAATGATCCTTTCGGTAATTGCCGGAGCCACTGTTTTTAGCCACTTCATGGCTATAACTACCATTCCTTTTGTACTGGCTGATTGGGTACAAGGTCTTCCATTACATCCTACAGCTATTGTAGGCGTAATTATTCTCATCTTTTTCATCGGTGGTTTTTTTATCGATGTCATGGCCTTGTTAACCATACTGGTGCCTATTCTATTTCCGGTTGTAAATAACCTTGGCTTGGATTTAATCTGGTTTGGGGTAGTTATTGTGGTTGTATCTAATTTAGGCGTACTTACCCCGCCTGTAGGTGTTAATGCCTATGTGGTAAAATCAATTGCTCCTGAGATACCCTTGGGGCAAATCTTTAAAGGTACTGTACCTTTTATGATCGGCATAGCTGTGACAACAATCATAGTTGTTATGTTTCCGGCGCTGTCTTTGTATTTACCGGGGTTGTTAAAGTAGTCTTTGTTTATTGACTTTTGCATAGTTAATAATGCCAGCTCAATATATAATTAGGCAATACATCGGATAAACGATATTAGCACCTAAAATAAAAAATCTGAATTAGTATGCAAGTCTGTTATTGAAAACATACTTCGCAACCCATCTGTAAAGCAAGGAGAGCATACCAACGAAGCACCAGATATAAGTTATACCTAACTGTACTTTTTGGGTAGGCAGACATCTTAGGAAGTACTATGTCATTCTAAACGTTAGCAAAGAACTTAGATCCTTCGCTAACGTTTAGAATGACAAATTCTTTAAAGTTTATTTTCAGAATAATTATAACATTAACTATATTATTTAATCATATTTTACCAGACCAATATACAAATGCCAAACAATTCTTACTATATTTTAACATATTATATATCAGACCCCATCTTTAAGATAATTGACTGAATTTTTTAAAAAACCAGTGTAATAACATATATTTTATGATAATATTATTATAGTATGTAGGTATTTGAATTTAGGTTAAAATTTTTAAGAAAGGGTGTGAAAAAATACATAAGAGAAAAGCTACGTTTAATTTTCTGAAGCTTCCAACCATTAAAAATTCAATGAATTGTCAAGGCGGATTACACCAAATATTTAAGTTCAATTGATAATGTTTAATTTAAGCAATAAGGTTATTATTGTATTTTTCAAGATTGTATAATTAATAAGGAGGAATTTTAATGAGAAAAAGTGTGCAATTATTTTTAATCGTATTAACTTTAGGACTTGCGCTTTTGATGGTTGGCGGTTGTGGAGGTTCTTCTGACAATGCTGCAGAAAACAATGAACCAGCTGGCGAACAAGCTACAGAAACGATTAAATTAAGATTTGCAAACTACTTCCCTGCAGAAAGTGGCCCAGGAAAAGTTGGTCAAGAGTTTGCTGATGATATCAAGAAACTTACTGACGGCCAAGTTGAAGTAGAATACTATCCCGGCGGTATGTTGCTCGGACCGGACAAGACTTATGATGGAGTATCCCAGGGAATCGTTGACATTGGTTTTTCGAACCTTAGTTACACTTTTGGCAGGTTCGCTCAGACAGAAGTACTTGACCTCCCCTTAGGTTTTCCGAACGCCTGGGTGGCCAACCATGTAGCTGTTGACTATTTCAATAAATTTCAACCAAAAGAATTCGATGATACACACATGCTCACTATGCATACCTCTCCGGTAAATAACATTATTACCGTCTCTAAAG
>Ga0172382_10009694_pt1 | contig 13078 bp, 7 predicted proteins | sample Leawel138RmetaG_FD_122245 | JGI IMG/M metagenome (GOLD analysis project Ga0172382, IMG submission 122245) | Leachate microbial communities from a municipal landfill in Southern Ontario, Canada - Leachate well 138R metaG | ecosystem: Engineered > Solid waste > Landfill > Unclassified | place...
CCCGCGGTTTCGCCGCGCTGCAACCAGGCGATCGCATCGGTATCCGCGGCCCCTTCGGGCGTGGCTGGCCGCTGGATGCCGCGCGCGGCCGGGATCTGTTGTTGGTCACCGGCGGACTCGGCTGCGCGCCACTGGTCTCGGTCATCAACCAGGTCGCGGCACGGCGCGCCGAGTTCGGCCGGGTGGCGGTCCTGCAAGGCGTCAAGCACATGGACGACATGATCTGGCGGGACCGATACGCGGCCTGGGGCGCACTGCCGGATACTCAGGTGCTGCTCGCCGCCGATGTTGCCGGGGATGGCTGGAGTTGGCACGTCGGTCTGGTGACCGATCTGATCGACGGCGTCGGCTTCGATGTCCGCAACGCGCTGACGATGATCTGCGGTCCGGAGCCGATGATGCTCGGCACCCTGCGCAAGCTGATGGCGATGGGTGTCGCCGAGGCGCAGATGTGGGTCTCGCTGGAGCGCAACATGCAATGCGCCGTCGGCCACTGCGGTCACTGCCAGTTCGGGGCCAAGTTCGTCTGCAAAGACGGCCCCGTGTTCAACTATCCGCAGATCCGCGAACGCCTGGGCGTGAAGGGGTATTGATCCTGTTAATGGACCTGCCAAGAAAGGTTTTGAACCGCCAAGACGCCAAGGTCGCCAAGAAGGATGTTTGAACCGCCAAGACGCCAAGGTCGCCAAAATGATTAACGCAAAACCGACAGCGAATCTTTTTTTCAATAATTTTTCTTGGCGCCTTGGCGGTTCCAAAGTTTTTTGGGCGGCCTTGGCGGTTCAATAAGGAACGGGTGACCCATGAGTGTTGATAAACCCAAAGTGTCCGTACACAAGTTCAGCTCCTGCGATGGCTGTCAGCTCGCATTTTTGAATCTGGGCGAGGACCTGCTCGCGCTCACCGGGCTGGTCGATATCCGTCACTTCGCCGAGGCCGGTATTCTCGGCGAAGAGGAGCCGGTCGACGTTGCCTTCATCGAGGGCAGCATCTCGACGCCGGAAGACCTGGAGCGGATCAAAGGCATTCGCGAGCGCAGTCGGTTTCTCATCACTATCGGCGCCTGCGCCACGGCGGGCGGCGTCCAGGCGCTGCGTAATCTCGCCGATGCCAAGGCCTGGACTGCGGCCGTCTACGCGAGCCCTGAATACATTTCCAGTCTCGACAAGGTCATGCCGATCCGCGAAGCGGTACCGGTCGATTTCGAACTTTGGGGTTGCCCGGTCAACAGCCGGCAGGTACTCGCCGCGTTGCGCGACCTGCTGTTCGGCGTCGCACCGATCGACGAGCGCGACAAGGTCTGCATGGAATGCAAACGCCAGCTCGCGGTCTGCGTCCTGGTGACCGAGGGAAGGCCGTGCATGGGGCCGGTCACCCGCACCGGCTGCGGCGCGCTCTGTCCGCGCTTCGGCCGCGCCTGCTATGCCTGCTACGGCCCGGCAGAGAATCTCAACACCGAGGCGCTCGGCCAACGCCTGCAGGGACTCGGCCTGGTGGGCCACGAGATCGCACAGCACTACCAGACCATGAACAACCACACACCGCAGTTCCGTGCCGCGGCACAGCGCTGGGACAAGCCGTCATGAGCGAACAACGCAGAGTCGATATCCGCATCCCGGTGCTGGCCCGCGTGGAAGGCGAGGGCGCGCTGGACATGAGCATCAGTGCCAGCGGCATCGATAGGCTGCGGTTGGAGATCTACGAGCCGCCACGGCTGTTCGAGCAGTTTCTGGTCGGTCGTAACGCGCAGGACGTGCTGGACATGACGGCGCGCATCTGCGGCATCTGCCCGGTCGCCTATCAGATGAGTGCCGTGCAGGCGCTGGAATCCATCTACCGCGTCGAGCCCGAGCCTTGGGCGCTGGCCATGCGGCGCGTGTTCTATTGCGGAGAATGGCTGCAGAGCCATGCGTTGCACATCCATCTGCTGGCGGCGCCGGACTTCTTTGGTTGCAGCAACGCCGTCGAGCTGGCGCAGAAGGCGCCCGAGGAGGTGCGTCGCGGCTTGCGGTTACAGGCCCTGGGGAACGATTTGATCGCGCTGTTCGGTGCGCGATCCGTGCACCCGGTCGGCGTGCAGGTCGGCGGTTTCTTTCATGCGCCCCAGCCGGTGCTGGTCGCTGCCATGCACGAGCGGCTCGAGGCGGCGCGCGCGGATGCCGCGGCGCTGTTGCGCTGGACGGCGACCCTGCCGCTGCCCGACGACGACCAGGACTTCGTCAGTGTCGCGATGCGCGATGCCGTGGAATATCCGCTGACCCGCGGTCGGTTGGTGTCCAGTGCCGGTCATGACCTCGGTATCGACGAGTTCGAGAGACACTTCGAGGAGCTGCAGGCGCCGTATTCCACAGCCCTGCATGCGCGTCTCGACGGTCAACCCTATCTGGTCGGCCCGCTGGCGCGCATGAATCTGAACATGGATCGCCTGCCGCCGCCCTTGTTGGCGCTGCTCGACGACGCGGGCGTGCGCTTCCCGAGCCGGAACATGTTTCACAGCATCATTGCCCGTGCCGCCGAGATCTGGTTCGCCATCGACGAGGCGGCACGGCTGTTGCGCGATTACGAACGTCCGGACTCGCCCGCCGTGCCCGCCACACCGCGCGCCGGCATCGGCTATGGCTGCAGTGAAGCGCCGCGCGGCATCCTCTGGCATCGCTACGCGACCGATACCAACGGCAACGTCACCGAGGCGCGTATCGTCCCGCCGACCAGCCAGAACCAGGCGCGCATCGAAGAAGACCTGCGGACTTCGCTGACCCGCTTCGGTCTGGATCGACCGGACGCGGAACTCCGCCTGCACGGCGAGACCGTCATCCGCAACTACGACCCCTGCATCTCCTGCGCGACGCACTTCTTGCGGTTGAAGGTGGATCGAGTGGTGGAGGAGGTGAAGACAAAATATAAAGGCGAACTTTAACCGCGAAGGACGCGAAGGCGCGCTAAGAAGATATTATTATGTAGCGCAATAGCGTAGCGTATTGCGCCGGATGGTTGCAGAAACTCGAGGTTTTCAACATCCTGCACATTACGGCCTCCGGCCTAATGTGCCCCGCATTAAAGCGATTTCCTTCGCGCGCCTTCGCGTCCTTCGCGGTTAAAGTGTTCTTTTCTCCCTCAGGGCCGCGCCAAGATCGCGCGGCCCAGTTCTTCGAGGTCGATTGACTTCGTGGTGTCGACGGGGATGGTGTGTTCGCGTTCGTCGGGGCCCAAAGGCTCGGCGATGGTCAATTGACGATCGAGGACGGCGAGCGTGGCTTCAGAGGCATCGCGTTCGGTGGCCTTGCGATGAGTGATGCGCTCGCGCAGGACCGACTCCGGCGCCTGTACGTCCAGTATCACGAAGGGCACCGCGGCGACCGCGGCAAGGCGCCGGATCTGGTTGCGCTGGCTGCGTAGCAGGTAGGTGGCGTCGAGGATGACGGGGAACCCGGCATCGACGATCGGGTAGGCGAGGGCAGGCAGACGCCGGTAGGTCTCTTGGGATATCTCGGCGGTATAGGCGCCGCGCGCGACCGCGCTCTCGGTACAGGCGTCTGGCGACAGGCCAAGCAGGCGCTTGCGTTCCACATCCGAACGTATGCGGACCGCGCCGAGCGTCTCCAGCAGGCGCTTGCCCAACCAGCTTTTGCCGGATCCCGAGAAGCCGTGCAGGGCGATGATGGGCATGCGCTCCGCCGGCAGGCTGTAGCGGATCGCCAGTTCCAGATAGCTGCGCACGGTCTCCAGCGCAGTGTCGGTGCGAACCTTGTTTTTGTGATGCTGATGCGCCTCGATGGCGGCAACCTTGGCGCGCACCATGGCGCGATAGACCAGGTAATGACGGAACAGCGCCAAGCCCTGATAATCGTTGGCCGCCTCCAAATAGTTATTCAGGAAACGTCGCGCGAAGCTGCGGCGGCCGCGGTGTTCGAGATCCATGTACAGGAAGGCCACCTCGCACAGCGGGTCGATCCAGCGCAGATCTTCAGCAAACTCCAGCGCATCGAAGATCACCACGCGGTCGTCGATCAGCGCCATGTTGGCCAAGTGCAGGTCCCCGTGGCATTCGCGGATCCAGCCTTCGCGGCGACGCGCTTCCAGATCGTCATGCAGCTCGTCTAGACAGCGATCGCTCCATGCGCGCAGGGTTTGCAGTTGCCGGGATACCTCCTCGTCGGTGCAATGTGCGGCGATCTGTTCGAAGTTCTGCAGTACGCGGTCGCCGACACCGGCTGCGGTGCCGTACAGTTGCTCGCGGCTGGCCGCCGGGGCGTTACGGTGAAACGCGGCGATGGTGTCGGCCAATTGGTCGATATGCACGGCGGTCAGGTCGCCGCGGTCGCATACCTCGTCGAGACGCGCACCATCCGGAAATTGCCGCATACGGACGGCGTACTCGATGGGCTCGCCCGGGCCATCGAAGCCGGGATCTTCCGGCGTCCCGGTGATCTTGACGACGGCTTCGTACAGTTCCGGCGCGAGACGCCGGTTCAGGCGGAGTTCCTCATGACAATAAAAGCGGCGCTTCTCGAGGCTCGTGAAATCCAGGAAGCCGAGATTGACCGGCTTCTTGAACTTGTAGGCATAGCGCCCCGTCAGCAAGACGTAGGAGATATGGGTCTGGATCACCTGGACGCGATCGACGGGATGAGGGAAGCGCGCCGGGTTCTGGAGTGCCGCGATCAGGCGGGACTGTTCAGTCGCGTCCATGTCGCGCTCCGCCGGGACAGAGCGCGTTATTGCAGAATGGATTGCCGTTGGCGATCGCATGATTTCCTCGATATCTCACGTAGCCCCCTTGTATTTCCCAAGGCCGCTGCGCGGCCGTCGGCAACGTGTCTCTCCGCCGCCTTGGTGTCTGATTGCATGGTAATCTGGCGGCCTGCTGCTGCATTGACACGGATCAACTAGGGGGCCGTTGCCGGCGCGCGGTTACATCCGGCCTTGATTTTATGAACGGCTACGGCGCATGAAGCGAATCATCTGTCTCGGCTCGTACCAGGGCGCCGATCGAGTCGGTTGGCTGATGGCCGATGCATTGGCGGGCCTCGCGACCGGCGAACCCGCTCAGGCGCCGGCCCTCGATATCCGACGCTGCGCGTCCCCCGCGCAAATGCCGAGCCTGTTCAGTGGCGCCAATGCCGTGATGCTCATCGACGCCGTGCCGCAGCTCGCGGTCGGATCCGTGCAAAGGCTGCAGATTGACGATCTGGCCCGCGACGACGCCTGGTCGACGCACGGTCTGGATCCGGCGGGTCTGCTGGAGCTGATCCGCGCGTTGGGCGACATGCCGGCGCGTTTCGTTATATTGGGGATAGGCGTGGGCACCTGCGATGTCGATCCGGGAGCCATCGTCACGCAGGCATTGCCCGAGGTGCTCACGGCGATCCACGCGCTCTAGGCGTTTGCGCGATATGGAAGGCGGCGGCCGTAGAGCGCTGGGCTCATTGTCAAACCTGGGGTCTGCTCATCGCCAGTTTCAACAGCGGCGGCGCCATCAAAGTCGTCACCAGCACCATCAGCACCACGGAGGAAAACAGCGCATCGCCGATCACGCCCAGGCTTTTGCCGATGGATGCGAAGATCAGACCCACTTCGCCGCGCGGCAACATGCCGATGCCGATCGCCAAACGGTTCAGACCGCGTCCCGCGACATAGCCGCAAAGTAACTTGCCGAGCACGGCGGCGGTCAGCAGGCCGCCAGCCATCTGGAGCACATGCCAGTCCAGGAAGGCTTCGAGCTTGACCTGTATGCCCATCAGCACGAAAAAGATCGGCACCAGAATCACCTCCAGCGGCATGATAAGGTCGCGGATGCTGTAGCGGTGGCCGCGATGTTCGCCCCAGCTGCGGAAATAGGCGTCGTGCAATATCAGCCCGGCGGTGAAGGCGCCGACGATGGTCGCCAGGCCGACCAAGTTCGCCGTCCAGGCCAGGATCATCACGAACAGGTAGGAGACGAACATCTTCGCTTCGATCAAGTCCAGGCGTTCGACCAGGTGGATCGCGCCACGCAGTAAATACGGCCCCAACCAGATCGCGCCGCCAAGAAAAGCCAGCGCTAGCGCAATGATCTGCACGACATTGACGATCTGCACCGAGCCGGACACGATGATGCCGGAGACGATCGCGAGCAGTACCAGACCCAGGACGTCGTCCATCACTGCCGCGCCCAGGATCACGCGGGCTTCGGGCGTGTGATCCTGCTTCAGATCCTGCAGCACGCGGGCGGTGATGCCGACGCTGGTCGCGCCCAGAGTGGCGGCGATGAACAGATCGGTATTGACGGACAGCTCCGGCATCAGCAGTCGCGCCGCTTCGAAGCCGAGCACGAACGGCAGCACTACACCGACGAATGCGACCCGCATCGATGCCGCGCCGACCGCGCGCATCTCCTGGACGCTGGTGTCGAGGCCGACCAGAAACAGCAGAAAGATCACGCCGTAGCGCGAGAAGACGTCCACCGTCTGGGCGATCTGCAGCAGCTGTGCGCCGTGCGGTCCCTGCAGCGCCGCCAGCACGCGTGTCGCCGTGTCGCCCTGCAGGATCAGATGCGCCGCCTGGGGCAGGGAATGGCCGTTGCTGAAGGCCTGCTCGACGATCGCGAAGATCGCCGGGCCTTCGCGCAGAACCAGTATGAGATCCAGTCGAAAATAGTAGGCGAGATTGCCCAGCAGCAGCCCCATGAGGAGTTCGCCGAGGACCGAGGGCTGGCCCAGTTTACGCGCGGCGAAGCGCCCGAGGACGGCGAAGAACAGGATGCCGGTGACGCCGAGGATCACGGGTGCGATGGGATCGCTGTGTCCGCCGTTGCAGTCCGCGACGACCAGTACCGGGAACAAGCAGATCAGAATGCCGAATACCCAGGCCCTGATGGGCACGTCACGAACCTCCGTAATGCCTGCGTGCGCAGGGCGAAGCCCGGCTGGCGTTGTGTCGCAGCGAGTTGAACCTCTGGATTCCTGCTTTCGCAGGAATGACGAAACAGGGCTTGTTCAAAGATTTCTTAAGAACGTTTGAACAAGCCGTCATTCCGGCGAAAGCCGGATTCCAGGTCTTCGAGTCTCCGCATCGAAGACTGCGCTCCACGCCAAGCCGTCATTCCGGCGTATGCCGGAATCCAGTCCTTTGAATCCCCGCATCAGGAACTGCGTTCCACGCCGCCTGCACCGCGTGCGATGCGCTGGTCTCCCGGGGCGGCGAGGACCGCGGCGAACGCACCAAGCCGTATTCCTCGGCCGAAACCCGGCAAGGTTCGGCGCCGGGACCTCAACAGATCCGCGGCAGCGGATCGTCCTCGAGCTCTTCCAGGATGCGTTGACCGCCAAGCTCCGTATGCATGACCACATGCCGTGCGGCGCGATCGATACGCCCGATGACACAGGCCTGATCGCCGTTCGGTAGTGCCCGCAAGGTCTGCACCGCGGCGTCGGCCTGGTCGGGCGCCACCACGGCGACAACGCGGCCCTCGCAGGCCAGGAACAGCGGATCGTAACCGAGCATCTCGCACACGGACTGCACCGGTCCGCGCACGGGGATGCGCGGTTGTTCGATGCGCACGCCCAGGCCGGTCGCGCGTTGGATCTCGTGACAGACGGTGGCCAGTCCGCCGCGGGTGGGATCGCGCATGAAGCGCAGGCCGGAGAATGCCAGCAGGGCGCGCGTCAGCGGCAACACGCTCGCGGCGTCGGACTGCAGATCACCGCGCAGCCCGAACTGTTCCCGCGCCAGCATGACGGCGATACCGTGGTCGCCGACCGATCCGCTGACGATCAGGACGTCGCCGTCGCGCACCTGATTCAATCCCAAGGTCGGACCCGGCAGGCGCAGACCGATACCGGCCGTTGCCAGATACAGACCGCCGCCTTCGCCACGGCGTACGACCTTGGTATCGCCGGCGGCGACTTCGACGCCGATCTCGCGTGCCGCACGCGCCAGGCTGCCAACGATGCGATCCAACACCGCGACCTCGAGGCCCTCCTCGATGAATGCGTTGAGACTGAGATAGCGCGGCAGCCCGCCGGCCACGGCCAGATCGTTGGTGGTGCCGTGCACGGCCAGTGAGCCGATGTCGCCGCCCGGAAATTCCAGCGGCTGCACGGTGAAACCGTCTGTCGTGAACAGCAGCTCGCCGCTTTCCAACGACAAGGAGGCCGCATCTGCATTCGTGTCGAGCGAAGGATTGCCGAGATGCCGCGCAAAGATGCCTTCGATCAGCTCACGCATATAGCGCCCGCCATTGCCGTGCGCGAGTGCGATGTGGGCGTCGGTCAGCGTGTTTGTCATTATGGTTTTCCTATTGTCATAAGCCTACTTTAACCGCGAAGGACGCGAAGGCGCGCTAAGAAAATCATTTCAATGCAGGGCGCATTGGGCCGGGAGGCCGTAATGCGCTGAATGTAGAAACGCAGTGCTTCTGCAAACATCCGGCGCCATACGCTGTGCTACTGCGCCATCCATAATCTTTCCTTCGCGCGCCTTCGCGTCCTTCGCGGTTAAATTCGCCTTTAGGAAACTCTGATCAATCCCAGTTTCGTCATTCCCGCGAAAGCGGGAATCCAGAAATTCAAAGACATGGATTCCGGCCTGCGCCGGAATGACGGATTGTTCAGACCTTCCTTTATTCACTATACAGAGCCTCCACGACCTGCCCGAAGCTGATGGCCGCATCATTGCAGGGCAGGCGTTCCGGCAACGCCACCTCGAAGCCCGCCGCGGTGAGTTCCGCGCAGGCGAGCGCAGCAAGGCGCGCATTCTGAAACACGCCGCCGGTGAGCCCGACGCGGCGGAATGGATGTTCCGATGCCAGGCGCTCGGCCTGCCGCCGTATCGCGCGCGCCAGGCTGGCATGAAAGTCGGCGGCGCGTTGCGCCTGTGTGGTCTCAAGGTCACGTAGCGGTGCGATCAACGGCGACCAATCCGTCTGCCATCTGCCGTCCGGGTTTCGCTCGAGCGGGAGTTCGGTGGCCGCGCCTTCGCCGGCGGCCACCGCCTCGAGGTACATCGGGCCCTGGCCTTCGAAGCTGCCGCTCTGCAATACGCCGGCGAGGCTCGCGGCCGCATCGAACAGGCGCCCCGCGGCGCTGCTCTGCGGTGCATTGATGCCGCGCTGCCAGGCCTGTCGCAACAGATCCAACTGTGGCTGCCCACTATCGAACGGCACGCCGGTTTCCCAGCAGACCGCCGCGGCACTGCGCCAGGGTTCGCGCCCGGCCTTTTCACCACCGGGTAAACGAAACGGCCGTAGTTGCGCGACGCGTCGCCAGCGTCCGGGTCGACCGTGCAGCGTCTCGCCGCCCCAGAGCGTACCGTCCTCGCCGAGACCGGTGCCGTCCCAGGCGAACACCAGCCAATCCTCCGTACTGCCGAACTCGCCCGCGAGCGCGGAGGCATGCGCGTGATGATGCCAGACCTTGTGGCAGGGCAGCGTCTGCGCCTGCGCCCAGCGCGTCGTCGTGTAACCCGGATGCGCATCGCAGACTAACTGCTCGACGCGCACGCCATAGAGTCGTTGCAGATCGGCGACCACCTGCTCGAACACGGCGAGGCTGCGCGGCGTGCCCATCTCACCGATGTGCGGCGAGATGACCGCGCGATCGTCCCATGCCAGGCAGACCGTCAGCTTCATATGTCCGCCGACGGCCAATGTCGGAAGGTTCAGCGTGCGCGGCAGCTGCACTTCCAACGGCGCACCGCCGCGTCCCAGACGCAACGGCCGCGCCTTGCCCGCGATAGTGCGGTAGACCGGATCGTCCGCCGGCCGTACGATCGGCCGGTCGTGGTGCAGGAAGGCATCGGCGACGTGCACCAGCCGCGCTTGTGTCTCGGCATTGTCCGTCAATACGGGCTCGCCGCTGAGGTTGCCGGAGGTGACCACCAGCGGCCCCGCGAAGGAACGGCACAGCAGATGATGCAAGGGCGAGTAGGGCAGCAGGACGCCGATCTCGTGCAGGCCCGGTGCAATACTCGCGGCCAATACCGTATCCGCAGGATGTGAACCCCGCGCTCCCGGGAGGTGGGCGGCAGTGGACATAGGCGAACGCTCAGTGACTGCCTCGCCAGCCGCCACAGGTTCGCACGCGCCATCACGCTTCCGCGCCAATACGATCGGCCGCATCGGACTGCACAGCAAGGCGCGCTCGTCGTCACTCAACGCGACGCAGGTTTCCAGCGACACCACATCCGGAAACATTACCGCCAGCGGCTTCGCCGGCCGCGGCTTGCGTATGCGCAACTCCGCTACGGCATCGAAGTTCCGCGCATCGCAGACCAGGTGGTAGCCACCGACGCCCTTGATCGCGACCAGCTTGCCAGAACGCAATGCGGCGACGGTGGCCGTCAGCGCCGCGGTCGTGTCGTCGATCGATTCGGCGCCGCTGCAATAGGTCAGCTGAGGTCCGCACTGCGGACAGGCGACCGGCTCGGCATGAAAACGCCGGTCGAGTGGGTCTTCGTATTCGCGCCGACAATCGGCACACAACGCGAAGTCCGCCATGCTGGTATTGGGACGGTCGTACGGCAGCCGGTCGATCAGCGTATAGCGCGGCCCGCATTGCGTGCAGTTGGTGAAGGGGTAGCCGAAGCGCCGATCATCGGGGTCCTCCACCTCGTGCAGGCAATCGGGGCAGGCGAAGTAATCCGGTGGTACGTGGATGCGCGGGTGCTCGGTGCTTGCGCTGACGCGGATCTCGAAGGCTTCGAGCCCTGCGACCTCGGCCGCCGTTTCGGCCTCGATGCGCGGCCGGGCGATGGAGGGGGCCGTATCGACCAACGCCTGCGCAAACCGGTTCAGATGGTCGGCCGCGCCTTCCGCATGGATCTCCACTTCGCCCAACCGATTGCGCACCCAGCCTTTCAGGTCCAGCGCGTGCGCCAAGCGATAGACGAAGGGGCGGAAGCCGACGCCCTGCACCTGGCCGGTGATGGTCCAGCGGCGTGCTTCGAGCGTTGCAGTGGTATCCCGTGCAAGGGGTTGAGTTTCCGCCATCCAAGGGTCCAGTCACGTTGTGCCTGCATCCATAGTAAAGGATCGCAGCCGCAGGTCGAGCGAGGGGGTTGATTAGCGTCAAGCGAAGCGCTCGAAATGCCGTTAATAGGCAGACCATTGAGCGACTTGTCGAGCCTCAAGCGCCTCCGGGCTGAGATAGCCGCAGGTGCATCCTTCTGCGGAGTAGATGCCCTTTTTCCCGCCGTGCGCTTCACCGCGCTGATCTGTTCGCTTGTTGTTCTGGCGCTGACAGCCCATGCCGCGCCCGTACCGGAAGTGAGTGCCGCCGAGTGGGGGCCGTACGGGAAAATGGTCGGCAAGAGCTGGCTCGGTAAAAGGGACAAGCGCAATTACCGCGTCACCGTGGAGTGGCAGGAGCCGGGCACGGAGCTGGTCGAAAAGTGGATCGACCTCGACGCGCGCTTTGCGAATGTCGCGCGCAACATCACCAACACGATTCAAAAAGGGACGCGTCCAGGCGAGCTGGCCATTAAAACGCTGGGCGGGCGCTGTAACCGCGACGGTCGCATCCAGAGCGATGGGTCACTGCTGCTGGTTTGCAGAACCAGCCTGTTGAAATGGCCGGAACGGCTCACCAGCGCTGGCCCGGACGCATTGGAATTGCAGACCGTCAAGCTGGAGGGCGATGCCGTTACGCAGGTCGTCGATTCGGTAAAGCTGACGGCCGAGCCGAGTGAGGCGGAGAAGCGCCAGCTCATCGCCGCCCAGGCCGAGTCGATCAACGCCGCTGACTGGGGCGTCTACGCCGACCTGGCCGGGTACAGCTGGGCCACCGAGCAGGGTGGCCAGCAGCGGGAGGTTTCGATCGAATGGGCCATTCCCGGGAGAGAACTCAGCGAACGCTGGATTTATAAGGCTGCAGACGGCAGCGAGCGTTCGTCGATCAATAGCAGCATCACCCGGGGCGAGAAGGCGGGCGAACTGCGCATGGTTTCCAAAATGCCCCGATGTAGTACGCGTATCGGGCAGATCCAGAGCGACGGTTCGATCCTGTTCACCTGCTCGGGGCTGTTGAAGTTTCCACTGCAGGTTGTGGCGCCGACGCCCGGCGTGCTGGAGCACCGCAGCGTAAAACTTAAAAATGGCGTAATCACGCGGGTGAGTGAGACGATCACCTACGCCTGGGGAGGAGTCACAGATATTGACCGCGCAGTCGAATTTTACCAGCAGGCCGCCGATAAGGGCGTGCCTGATGCGCAGGCGCGTCTGGGCGATCTGTATGACACGGGCAAAGGTGTGCCTCAGGATCGGCCTCAGGCAGTGCGCTGGTATCGAAAGGCCGCTGAGCAGGGCGACGCGTACGCTCAGCGCAAGCTCGGCGACGCTTACACCGACGGCCTCGGCGTTGCCGCCAACCAGCGAGAAGCGGCGATCTGGTTCCGCAAGGCGGCCGATCAGGGCGATATTTATGCCATGAACAGCCTGGGCTTCTATTACTGGAAGGATAACGTCGCGGTCGCGGACCAGTGGTTTCGCAAGGCTATCGCCGGCGGCCATCCCATGGCGCGAGAAAATCTGGCGAGTCTGCATGGGCAGGTGGCGGCCGATGCGGAGTATAGAGAGGCGATGATCGGTGCTATCACGGAGGGCTTCTCGGAAGGGTTCACCAGCGAATGGAGTGCGCGTAAGGAACGCATGGCCCAGCAAGCCCAGCAGGTGGCGGAGTGGCAGGCACAGGCCGACCGCCAGATCGAGCAGCAAGCGCAGCAACGCGCCGATGAAGAGGCGCGCGAGCGTGCCGCCGAGATGGAGCGAGTGCATCAGCTGCATGAACGCCAGGAGGCCGAACGCCAGCAGCGTGCCCAGCAACAGGCTCAGCAAACTTCGCGGGTTGCTCCGAATGCCGCCGAACAGTCGCAGCAACGACAACAGGAGCAACAGCGCCGCGCGGACGAGGCCCGGCGCCGCGCCGCTGCCGACGCCGAGCGCGAACGGCAGCAGCAGATTGAAACCGAACGCCGCCGGCAGGAGGAGGCCGCTCAGCGCGAGCGGGCGGAACGGGCGGCGCAGGAGCGCAGCCGGCAGCTGGAGGAGGCACTGAAGCGGCAGGAGGAGGAAGCGCGCAACCGCCCGGTCGCCTACCCTGAGGGC
>Ga0172382_10009696_pt1 | contig 13077 bp, 10 predicted proteins | sample Leawel138RmetaG_FD_122245 | JGI IMG/M metagenome (GOLD analysis project Ga0172382, IMG submission 122245) | Leachate microbial communities from a municipal landfill in Southern Ontario, Canada - Leachate well 138R metaG | ecosystem: Engineered > Solid waste > Landfill > Unclassified | place...
GATCTGCCTGCATAGCTCGGACCCGATCGATCCTGCGGCGCCCGTGACCAGTACCCGCTTACCTGTCAGATAGTCCCGTATTTGTTCCCTGTTAAGCTCGACATGCTCGCGGCCAAGCAGGTCATCAATCCTAACCTCGCGGATCTGGTTTATGTGTACAGTACCATTCAGGATATCACTGATGGCAGGTACCGTTTTGCATGCTATCCCCGCAGCGTCACAGAGGCCTATTATATGCCGTATTTTTTTTCCGGTTAGTGAAGGAATCGCTATAACGGCTTCTTCTACCTGTTTCCTGTCGACTACCCGGGGAAGATCATCTACGTTACCAAGAACCGGTACACCGTGGATCCTCATTCCCTTTTTTGTCCGGTCATCATCCAGAAAACCCACCGAGTCATAGCCTATCCGCGCATTTTGTTTCATTTCCCGAAGGAGCATTTCACCAGCCCTTCCCGCCCCCACGATAATGACCCGTTTCTTGTCCCTTTTAATGCACACCGGGTAAGATTCCCGGAAAAGCCTATATAAAAAGCGAGATCCCCCTACAAGGAAAATGATAATAAACCAATCTATAACAAATACTGACCTTGAAAAATCAATCCAACGAAATAACAGACCAACATACGTGACAAAAAGGCAGGAACCGGTCACTGTCCCCTTGATAATTCGTAAGAGATCATTCATTGACGCATATCGCCATACACCCGAATATAACCCGAAAAAATAGAAGCAGATGATCCGGATAATAACAATGGCAGGCAATGTCTTGTAGAACATGCTTAGATAAATATCAGGTATTGTAAAATTGAATCTCAGCATAAACGCAAACCAATACGAAAAAACAGTGCACCCGGTATCCGTCAGCATAACTACCAAGCGCTTTGTATTGAGGATAAGTTGGTGTTTCATGGATTTGTTTTTATAACACAGCTAGTTTAATAAGAGAAGTCGATCAATGCTGAATATTCTCCGATTTTAGCACTTTTGCAAAAGTCAACCACAATATTTTAAGGTCAAAAAAAAACGACTGATGCTGCATGTAGTATTCGTCATATTCCACTTTCGCCGGTATTGATATCTCGTCACGGCCGTTTATTTGAGCCCACCCGGTGATCCCGGGAATAAGGCGATGGACTCCCATGGCCGTTCTTATTGTGATAAGATCATCCTGATTATGCAAAGCCGGCCTTGGCCCCACGAACGACATATCCCCTTTCAAGATGCTCCATAGTTGAGGGAGTTCGTCAAGGCTATATTTCCGCAGTAATGGACCTACGGGCGTCAGATATGAATCGGCATTTTCCAGAAGATGTGTTGCGATATCCGGGGTATTGGTAAACATAGTCCGAAATTTGGGCATTTTAAAAATAGTATTATTTATACCAACCCTGTCAGACCAGAATAAGGCGGGGCCCTTCGATGAAGTTTTGATAACTGCTGCTATGACCAGCATCGGCAATAACAGGATAAGAAGCACTATAAGTGCGATCAAGAAATCAAAAACCCGTTTCATGGAACTATCTCTGCGCCTTCACTGAAGGTGGACTTGAGGCCCCACGGCAGATTCGTTCCGGTTCTCCTCAATCTTTCGATTGAATATGTGGCATCCAATGAAATTTTTCTGACTTGATATTTATAATATTCCGCTTTTTTCGGCAATACCAAAGATAAACATGAAAACGTTATATGTGGTATTGTCGGAGGTATTGTTATGATCGGCTTCTTTTTCCCGGAACCCATGCTGAAAAACGAGATGATGTCATTTATGGAATAATTCTCGGGGTCTCGGATATTAAACGTTTGATTGAATAAGGCGCGATTATGCAAACCCGTACCTATGACCTCTATCACGTTATTGATCGAACACAATGATAGTTTCTGATCTCCTCTGCCTATGCGGTAAAAACAATGATGACCGGGAAGATAGACCCGCTTATGGATATTGAGAAGAAAAGATCTCCCGTACACGGGAGATAATCTTAAGACCATATACGGTATATTGTGCTGTGCCGAAAATGAATGTATTTCTTTCTCGGCCGCCAGTTTGCTCTCACCATAGAAATCGTCCGGATCGGGCACCATACTTTCATCCGGTTCAACGCCAGCCGAAATGTTCCCGTAAACAGATACCGTGCTCAAAAATATGATCAGTTTCAACCTGGAGGGATCGACATGTTCGAGCATATTCTTTGTACCGAGATGGTTGATCCGGAAATAATTTTCCCGCGAAAGGTCGGTGGACTTTTTGTGCACAAGTGCAGCACAATGAATCAGGACCCCGGCATCCTTAAACTCAGCAGGAACCTCCGCGAGAGCTGTTATATCCGCAAAGAAACATGCGAGGTTCTTGTCATTCTTCACGTCGGCTAGATTATTAAAAACGAGATCCAATCCGATGACCCTATTCCCCTTGCGCAATAATGCCCGCGCCACATTTGACCCTATATAGCCGTTTATCCCTGTTATTAAGATCTTTTCCATTTCAATTCTGAAAATTCGATAATATCTGACGTGCAGCGTTCTCGACCGAGAACTGATTTTTCAGCAGAGTCCTGGCGTTTGAACCCATCTCTTCCCGTAACGCCCTGTCACGAAGCAGTCGCATCGCATTGGAGCGAAAGATGTCATCATCCCCATTTATCGAAACGAGGCCGGCCCTGTTCTGTTCAAGTATCTCTTTCAGGTCATTCTCAGGATTTATACTCGCAAGGATAGGCATAGAATTATACATATACCCCAACATCTTTCCCGGGAAGTTGTGTGTCCTCAGTTTTCTGTCCAAAGAAATGAGGCCGATGTCGAACTCGGACAGTATTGCCAGATACTCATCCTGATCCACGGCACCCAATATGCGTATATTCGAAAGGTCCTTGTCGGAAATGGTCTCCTTAAGCCTGGCCGCTTCGCTGCCCTCTCCAATAAGAAGGAAAAAAGCATTCGTATTACTGCGCAGGCTTTCGGCGAGTCTCAGAATGTTGTCCATGTCCTGAGCAACCCCGATATTCCCTCCATAGAAAAAAACCAGTTTACCCTCTAACCCAAGCTTTTGTCTGTAGTTACTTATCGGAACATTTACTTCGTCAAGGGTCGTCCAGTTATACAATACCTCCGACCTGAAATTCTTCAACCGGTCGTTTTCCCTGAAATACCTGAGATTTTTCGTGGATTCGACGCCTATAACGTCCGCTGCCCTATATTGTTCCATTTCCTTTCGGCAAAAATAACGATAGATCAACCCGTCTTTTAAAACACCTGCATCGAGGGCCCATCTCGGGAAGATATCCCGTAATATCAGGTACGATCTGCAGCCGTAAAACGAACGCGCCCGGTCTACAAACGATCCGAAAAATATTGTCGGGGAGTAATATACGATCAGGTCAAATTTGCGGTCCGCCAGGTATTGCCGGCACTTCTTCCAGAGGATATCGGAGAGTCGTGCTTCATTGAAGGCTCTCAGCACCCGGGGGGCGGATTTTATTTTTCCAGATCTTACACGCACAACCTCAATATTGTCTTCTATTGATATCTCATAATCGGAGCCGATCGATTCATCCGGGGCGATGACAGCAGGCTGATGGCCCTGGCGATGGAATTCCACAGCAAGGTCATGGATGAGCTTTGCACTCGACATCGTGCTGGGAAGGTAATAAACAACGACGAGAAGTATGCGCATTCGGGAAGGAATCTCTATTTGTGCCAGACCGTGCGGTTGACGTATCCCGTATAACTCATAATAATGCGCAGGACCTTATTTGAAACATTGGGAACATCATAATCCGCTACGATACGAAGCATGCGGTCACTACCTCGCTTCTGATGCTCCAGAATACGGATTCCATCCCGGATATTTTCCCATTCGAGGCCGGTCATCATCACGGCCCCTTCTTCCATCCCTTCCGGTCTTTCGTGCGCATTGCGGATGTTGAGCGCGGGGAAATTCAGGATCGATGATTCTTCTGTAATCGTTCCGCTGTCTGAAATAACGACGCGTGCGTTCGCCTGAAGATGCACATAATCACAGAAACCCAGGGGTTTTAACAATTCAATCCCCGGACCGATCATCGCTTTTGTTTCGTCGATCATTTTTCGGGTCCTAGGATGCGTACTGACAATGATATGCTTTCCGTATTCCGACGAGAGATTGTTGAACATTTTAACAAGTTTTTTGAACTGATCAGGAAAATCGATGTTCTCTTCGCGGTGCGAACTGATGAGGAAATAATCCCTTTCCTTGAGACCGAGTCGGCGCAGGACATCGGATGCGGCGATCTTGTCTTTGTAAAAGTGCAGAACCTCGTACATCGGGCTTCCCGTCCTGACGATCCGGTCGGGGGGCAGACCTTCGCGAAGAAGATACTCTCGTGCGATCTCGCTGTACGGCATGTTAATGTCGCTCGTATGATCGATGATCCTGCGATTTATCTCTTCGGGAACCCTCTGGTCAAAACACCTGTTCCCGGCTTCCATATGAAAAATCGGGATCTTTCGTCTCTTCGCGGATATTACCGACAGGCAACTATTGGTATCGCCAAGAACCAGTACGGCGCCCGGCCGCTCCTTTTCCATTATCTCGTCCGAAAAAGCGATAACATTGCCGATTGTCCGCGCTACCGACCCACCAACCGCATTGAGAAAATGGTCCGGTTTTCGTATACCAAGCTCCTGAAAAAAGATCTCGTTTAATTCATAATCAAAGTTTTGACCGGTATGGACTAGTACATGTGGTAGGTTTTCATCCAGTTCAGCTATAATCCTGCTGAGCTTGATAATTTCAGGCCGGGTCCCGACAATGGTCATTACTTTTAACGGCATGGTATGTTTCCTTTCAATGATATTAGAGTTGGTAAGAAATCATTATATGTTTTTATTTAATACGTCTTTAAATAATTCTACGTAAAGTCGAGCAGCATTATCCCATATAAATTTGTTGAATACATACTGCCGAAGATTTTCTCCCATCTTGCTAAGCAACTCACGATTACCGAGCATTTCGACCAGTCCGTTATATATTCCGTCGGGACTTGCATCTGTCACAATACCTCCACCTATTCCGGCAATATCATTGAAACCGCACCGATCGGTTATCAGAACCGGCAGTCCTGCAGCCCCTGATTCCAGAACAACAATTGACATGGCTTCCTGGCGCGACGGTATAACCAGAAAGTCCGCAGCATGATAAGCATAAGACTTATCGATACCGCCGATATAGCCTATAAAATGGACCCTGTCATCAATACCATGTTCCATGCACTTTTTCTTCAGTTCCAATAGCAAGCCCCCATCAGGACCGGCAAGTACCAAATTATGATGGGACCTTATTTTTGCAGTGAATTGCTTGAACGCCTCGATGAGAAGATCGGGGCCTTTAATGCTGTTAAGACGACCCATAAACAGGATAAAGGGTTCTTTGTTTAGGCCGAATTTTCTCCGAAATTCCCAATCGTCTTTCTCAATATATTCGTCGGGATTAACTCCATTAGGGATAACGCGTAATTTATGACCGGGGATGTTGTAATAGCTTTGTAGGTCATTAGCTTCTTTTTGAGAAATCGCAACACAACCCCCAGCATTTATGATGATTCGCCGCCCAATAAGAGAATCATAACAACTTTTGAGCAATTGAGAACGGCCGAAGATCGGGACACTTCCGGCAGGGCATACAATGTACGGCTTTTTATGGCGCCTGGCGTAGCGAAAGACAATAGCATTAAGAACTGTCCAGTGGTTCGTCAGTTGAATAATATCCGCCCAGGAAACCATATCGTCTATGATATTCCAAGGTAATGACGGGATAAAAAATCGCTTATTCAAACATGGAAGCACTCGAACATCAATTTTTATCCTATCTTCGCTAGCCCGGCCATTGATGTCGATAGTCAGGATTCTGCAATTATGTCCAAGTTTTTCCAAAGCTTGACTTAATTGAAAAGTCCGCTCTGCCGTTCCTCCACCCGTCACCGGATCCAGAATATTATTGACGTTTAATATTTTCAAGAAATTTGAAATAATGACTAATATACATTTTCAAACATTTCCAGAATAATTCGTTAGATACCAATCAGCGAAGTTTTTTAAGCTATCGCGGAGATTGATCTTTTTCATAAAACCCGATCCCAACAATTTCTCGCTGGTATAACACGTAAAAGGATCGGGATTTGTCCGACCAGACAATCGCAGCAATATTTTCAATACAAAAGATGGTATGAAAATGCGCGGGATCCGGTAATCCTGTATGTCGAAACAATTCATCAAAAATTTTTCCATAGTGCGGTACTTATTCAATTCATCATCGTCATCCGATATGATAAATACTTCATTTTTCAAGCCTGGTCTTTTCAGGTATACAAGGAACTTAAGTGCAGCGATGACATTTTCAATAGCCACGATATTCATATGTCGATAGCCATAAAGACATGATCTTATATAATTTAAAACCCGATTACCATTCCTGATATAATTTGCCTGTTTTATCAGATTCCGTCCACCAGGACCAAACACAGCGGTCGGACGTAAGATGATCACTTCGAAAAAATCGGTGTACTTTGTCAACAATAATGTTTCAATTGCCATTTTTGTAAGCTCGTAATTGTTTGTTGGGCGCGGGATGATATTCTCACTAATTATGCGTGAATTAACACTACCGGCCACCACGGCTGTGCTGCAATGAATAAACCTCTTTATCCCTGCTCTTGCACAGACAGCCGCCAGATTGTCAATAGCCGCCAGATTGTCTTCGGTCGACCTTTTACCCAAATATACGAGATTGATTACCGTACAGCCTTTTACCGGGAATTCTTCCAGGCTCAATGCATCCAACAAGTCACCTTTAAAGGTGGCAAAATCTGTATACCTATGATCGGTTATCGCATCATTGTGCAATAGGATCCGGACTTCGAGATCCGAACTATGTGATACGTAGGCAATAAAGTGCGAGCCTATGAAACCGGAGGGGCCTGTTACCGCAATTGTTATCTTATTCGCGTTATGCATTTATATCCCGGTAACGAACAACGGATTTATTTTTCGATCTTGAATATTTCAAAGGAATAATCAAGATAGGAATCGAATTCAATTATATGAATCTGTTTCAAGGTTACAGGATGGGGATTCTTGACAAAAGACATAACGGACGGTCCCATCGTCTTCTTATCGATTATCAAGTAATTTGAACCTGACGATTTTAAAAAACTGGCCATTTCCGACGCTTTTATATTTTCGGGAATCGTCGTATATTTTGCGCCAGCATAAAAGGCCAACCGGTTCAGTCTAGATTCGATTACCAGTTTCTGCGTGGAATAGTTCGCATTCCTCAGCAGAATACCCGCTTTCTTCATTTCGGTTTTGTCTGCCCCCGACCAGGAAAGAGTACTTGGAAGAACAATGACACATATCATTACCATGACTGCTAATATCATTTTTTCTCTGGCCTTTTCCGCAAACCTGAAGTATACGCGCAATTTTTCCAGAACATCTATGAATTCATGTAAACCTACGGATACCCAGGCGAACGCGGGCCACCCCATAAGCATACCATGCCTACTACTCAGGTAATATGTCCTTGAAAAATAAATTAAACATGCGATGAAAAAAAACAACAACCAGGAAACTAATAGAATTTCTCTGGAATTATAAGGGATACTTTTTCGTCGGGTAATTCCTAAAATAAATAGCAGGATAAACAATACATGATAGGAATGAAAAAACTTGTAGATCGGCTGCCACAGGGTTACCAGATATTTATTTCCCGATAATAACACGGTTACATTATCCGATTCATCTATGTATTGCTGATACATCTTGTCTGGATTTGCGATCTTGGTGCGGACCATTTGCGGTATCCTTGATCCGGCTGGACCGAGTTCCCAGTGTCCCAATTTGGCCTTGAGTAAAATTAATGGAGAGAAGAATAAAACGGGAAAGGACAGCAAGAAAATAAGCGTATAAGCCATAACTTGCTTCAGGCTTAGTATTTTTTCTCCAACATAATGCCAGATTATCCAAAATAATATGATCGGAACTAAGACGATTCCTTCCATTCGCGTGAATGTCGCTAACCCGACACAAAATGCCGACAATACAAAATAAAACCAAATACTTTTTCGTGCACCTTCCAACGCCGCCCAAAGAGCTAACAGGCCAAAAAACCAAAAAACCGGTTCGCGGAGCACGTTTGACGAATATTCAACTAATCTGGGACTGATGACAAAAAAAATAGCCGAAATCAGGGCAATTTTTGAATTAAAAACGTATCTAACGATAAAAAAATATGGAATAATGGCCAGCGAACCGAAAATGATAGATACGGTTCGAGCGCAGAGTTCCCAATCGGAGATCAGTTTATGGAAAACTGCTATGAGGAATGGATAAAAATTATAAAAACCTTGTTCAACTATCTTTTGCCATTCCCCGTTTTCGATGAATCTGGCGTTATTGATATACATAACGCCGTCCGTCACAATAATGCCAGGTACAAGGGCTGCATATATTCGAAAAATAAATGCAAAAAAAAGTAACAATAAAAGTATTTTTTTTTCGGACATTTTATTTATTAAAACAGAAAATTGCATTCTAAAATTATTTTTTGCTTTTGGAATTAGATTTCAAACTTTGGCTAATCGTCTGATTTTCATTCTGATTTCTCTGGGTGTGTAATAATAAACGCTACGCAGTATTTTTTTTATCTTTATTCTGATTATTTGAGGTATGAAATCGTAAGCTTTACGTACTATTCTGTACAAAAAGGAGACCTTCGTTTTGATAATCGGCAGATTTTTTTTAAGGATTGATGCCAAATAACTGCTGGTACTTAAGATGTCGTGACCCATTAAGTGATAATATTGTGAGGCCGTACTGAACGCTAACATCTGACCAAAACACTTTTTATACTTAAAACCATATAATCTGGAGGGGAAAAATAATTGTCGCTGTCCGTAACCATGAATTTCTAAAGGCGCAAACAAAGTAGTATCATATCTATAACTATTTTTTTCGTTCAATAGAGGCTCTAGAGCAAGGCCACCTATTTCATTCCACGAAGGTTGCAATCCGAGCGCTATCTTTTCCTTCAAAATAATATCTAGTTGTTCAATCAGTCTTTTTAATATATCGTTGTGTTTTTGAGATCCAAGAAAAGCAATTAATGGAAAAATTTTTCCATCTTCCCCTATATATCCGGTGTATACGAAACCATATTTCTGGATATTCTTGAGGACGGCAGCCAACGATCTAAAGGCAACAAAATCGCTATCCAACCAAATACCACCGTAATGATAAAGAAGATTATAACGAATATAGTCTGCTCTATGGGCTATTTTTTCAAAAAATAGATAATCTCTGTTAATGTCCGGCAGATAGTGTTCAATGTTAGACGGTGTGACCAAAATCACAATAAAATTCTTTGAATTTCTGTTGATAATAGTTTCCCGACAAAGTTCTATGATGCCTGGAGTGGAGGTACCCTCCTCATTTTCCCAATAAAGCCATATAGCCGGTTTCCCTATATCCAGTTCAAGCATGTTCTCCTTAAATATCTGCAGTTCATGCAAATAGTTATATGATTCGATAAGACCCCTGCCTCGCGCTATGCCAGCTAATTCCGCCAAATGAGAGGAGGAGAAAGAGCACAATTCAGCAGAAAAAAGTTTACAAGCAGATAGGTACAATTCGTGTAATTCTGCCAGATGGCAATCAATAAGTTTGATGGTTCCTTGATCTTCATGATGTCTGGTCAAAATAAGTGGTTCAGGAATGTAACGAAATACATATCCATTTTTCACCATTTTGAACCAATAGTCATAATCTTGAGTTGTAATTAACTTTTCTGAAAATAGTCCTAAAGATTCAAAGCATGATTTACGCATCATCATGGTGCAACCATGAATAGAGGAAGAGAATAATAGTTTTAGATTATTAAAAATATTATTCTTATATACCAAAGGCTCTACTGAATATTTTTTATTTTTATAAGAATTGAGTATATCGAAGTTGCTAAAGAGAACTATTTTCTCATCCGTATGATCATTAAAATAATTTATCTGAGTTTGGACCTTATTCTCATAGTACACGTCGTCATGGCTTAACCATGAAATAAACTCACCATCAGCTTGAGTTATACCTAGATTTAAAGCCGTAGCCACGCCGCCATTTTCCTTAAAAAAATATCGAATCCTATCACCATAAGCTCTCGCAATTGAATCCGTTTCTCCTTCATCGCGAGAGCCATCATTGACAACAATAACTTCTATGTTTTTATATGTTTGAGACAGAGCACTATCTATTGCTTCTCTCATGTACCTGGATCCATTATACACAGGTATTATTATTGATACCTTGGGATTATTTGCCATGGTCTTCCTCTGAAATTTATACTAGGTTTGGTTTTACTCTATAATAAAGCTTGTATATAGTCCTGTCTTAACAATAAATTGATCAGATCATCAAGCCCCAGGCGATGCGTATTTTCTGAAGTATAGTCTTGATGCTCGGATATATCTAATTGCCCTACCTCAAAGTATTTTTCATAATTCAAGCCACGAACATCCGGACATATTCTATAATAATCGCCCAAGTCAACCGCACGAACCATTTCCTCTCTATTCAGCAATGTCTCATGTTTCTTTTCTCCATGCCTTGTTCCAACCACTGTTATATTTGGCTTGGCATTGAATATGGTACACAAGGCAATTGCCAGATCTCCAATTGTTGCTGCAGGTGCCTTCTGTACAAACAGATCACCTTGATTTCCATTTTCGTACGCATACACTACCAAGTCTACGGCATCATCAAGTGTCATCATGAAACGCGTCATGTCCGCATCAGTAATTGTAATTGGATGATTATCGTGGATCTGCTGGATAAATAGTGGAATCACTGAACCTCGGGATGCCATTACGTTACCATATCTCGTCCCGCAAAGCACGGTTTCATCTTCCTTTAAAGTGCTTGATTTGGCGATCATTACTTTTTCCATTAATGCTTTTGACATACCCATTGCATTTATCGGATATACAGCCTTGTCGGTACTCAAACAGATCACTTTTTTTACATGATTAGCTATCGCAGCGTTTAAAACATTTTCCGTGCCAAGAATATTTGTCCTTACTGCCTCAATTGGATAGAACTCACAGGATGGAACTTGTTTGAGTGCCGCCGCTGAAAAGACATAATCAACATCGTGAAGAGCCGAAAAAATACTATTGTAATCCCTTACATCACCAATATAGAATTTGACTTTTTCGTTATGCAATTCATGCCGCATATCATTTTGTTTTTTCTCATCTCTGCTGAATATCCGGATTTCTTTCACTTCCGTATCAAGGAATCTTCTCAGAACCGCATTACCAAAAGAGCCCGTCCCTCCAGTAATGAGCAATGTCTTATCTTTAAACATAATCAACTCCTCTTTTATGGCCGATACATATTTCGATTTTTAATATACGCACGATGCATATTGTCAATCAATATTTCCCAAGATGGCGGCGTATAACCTGTCACTTTTCTAAACAAACTGGAATCGAGGGATTTATTGTCTCTTATCATGTCAAATGGCTCAATTTCTATTTCTTTCCCGTAAACATGAGCTACCAACGTTAACAAGTCAAATTTTGATATAGGATTTGAAGAAACATGATAAAGACCACTTAGACTCTGGTTCGGTATCACAATATCAGCAATTATATGTGCTAATTCAATTGTGGGAAAGCCCGTATAAATTGCGCTCGTATATCCTTTTATCAAGTTCTCGCTGCCAAGAAACCATTCGATTAATCCAAATTTACCTCTCAACTCATGTCCAATGATCGATGTTCTCAAGGTTACACAATTAGGATACTTAACTTCTCCCAAGTATTTCGATCTTCCATAAAGATCGTCGGCATCAGCAAAATCATTTTCATTGTAATTGCCCTTTCTACCGGAGAAAACGCAGTCAGTACTTATATGTATTAACCGAACACTAATTTTTTCACATATAGCAGCAACTTCATGCGGAAAAAGAGAGTTTATTTTGATTGAAATGATGGAATCTGCAGCTTCCGGCAATTGCTTTATGATCCCGATTGCATTTATTACGATATCGGGTTTCAGGGATTTTAATAAATTTTCAATACCACATATATCACATGCATCTGCACTTGTATATACGTGAAAGTCTGGATTAGCATATGTGTTTCTTGTTGTGCCAAAGACCTCAAATGATCCTTTTTGGGAAAATTCATTCATAAGAACGTGCCCCAGCATTCCTGTACAACCCAATATAAGTATCTTCCTCATTCCGTCCTCTGTTTTCCTTCTATATATTAATAAATTGATATACTTTAATCTATTTTTTTATAATTGTATTGTCTCGACCCTTTTCCATAATTTTCTGAGTTTGCGCCGGATAAAGACTTTTTATCCACCACCACCGCACTCTATGGCAGGGCTGTAATGACATGGCGGCTTGTAAAGCTATATCTAGGTCGGTGTATATATATTTCCCAAGAATTAGTCCTAATTTTTTAAAGATCATGTCGCGAAATATTATTTATCTTTCAGTAGACACACACTCTTAGCGTTTTAAATTATGTTTCCATAACAATCTGTGAATTTTTGATATGCTACCGCCATCCGACTTGAATGTTTTCTCAAAAAATAATAACTTGATATGATCAATTGTTGACCGCAATCATCATCTCAATTCCAATTCAACCTGTCAAGCTTTTTTAGGCTAGCTTAGTGATATTACAGACATTATTATGATCAATACTGTGACGCAGGTAGTGTAAACTCTCTTGTGTAAGTAAATTAATCAGAGGATGACAAAAAGGATGTCCTTCCTATAAAATGAGTTATAACCAAATCTTGTGTATGACAATAAAAAAGACGTATCCTTTAATGTCACAAAATCTCAAAGAACCCCTCTGCAGAGGGGCAAAAGAAAGGATACGTCTTATGAAGAAGAATGACCCGAAGCAGAACAAAAATCAAGAACAAGTTGAAGAGGTAAAAAGCCCCCTCGAAGAGATCATCAGGGAAGGGGCAAGAAAGCTCCTCCAGAGTGCCATAGAGAGGGAGATAGCGGACTACATGGAAAGC
>Ga0172382_10009697_pt1 | contig 13075 bp, 5 predicted proteins | sample Leawel138RmetaG_FD_122245 | JGI IMG/M metagenome (GOLD analysis project Ga0172382, IMG submission 122245) | Leachate microbial communities from a municipal landfill in Southern Ontario, Canada - Leachate well 138R metaG | ecosystem: Engineered > Solid waste > Landfill > Unclassified | place...
AACTCAAAAATTCAATTTTAATAGTAATACCAATTTTTGACTTACCAAAAATGCGAATACTCTGATTCGCTTGGAAAATTATATTATCTTGAAAAATCGGTGCGAGGTAAAAATCTTTCTTCATGCTTATGACTCCAAAATTCTTAGTTACTTAGGGGGTTAGTTTTAACCCCCTAAGTTAAACTTAAGAAGAAAATATGAAAATTATTTTACAACTATGTTGTCCATAGTCATTGTGCCAGTGTTACCTGAAGCTAAGTTAATCATCAAGCTAATTTGTGTTAAGCCTTCTGGTAAGTCAGAAACTTTTATATAGAAATAAGTTCCTTCGTCAGTGTAAGAAATTGTACCATAAGTAGTTACTTGTACAAAAGTACCGCCAACATAATGAAATGCTTGGAATACATTACTAGTTCCAACTAATTCCGCTGATGTTTTTACATAAATACCAATGTATTCAGCACCTAAAGCAACTAATTCCGCTTTAGTTACATCAAACTTAATACCGTTAGTTGATGGTCCATAAGTAAATTCTAATAAATTATTATCGCCATCAGTTGTTAGTGTAGCTGCTGTTAATCCCCAAGAACCGCCTGAAACTCTAAAACTTTCAATCCTTGGCCAATTAGCCTTGAAATCAGCATCATCAGTATAACTTTCAAAATTTTCTACAATGTTTACTATATCGATAGTAAATTTCATAGGCGTAGCTGCTAACCCTTCTGAGTCAGTAACATTAACAGTTATTTCATATGTACCCATAAGAGGATTAGCGGGATTTAAAGTTCCAAAGTCAAACATTCCTTGAGTAGTTGTAATTACACCATCTTCAGCGTCATTGATTTCAATCATCGCTAGTAAGTCTGGTAATAAACTTTCGATTGAAGTTCCTTCAACTAAAGTCATTCCGCTAATAGCTGCTAAATTTTCGTCGCTGATAGTGATTTCAGGAGCGTTATTTGTATCTTCAGGAATAACGATAAAGTCTTGTTGAGTAAAGACGATATGGTCAAATATTAACTGTCCGCTAACACCAGTTGCACAATTTACAACTAAAGATATAACGGCTGTATCCCCCGCTATTGAACTAACAGGAATAAAAACGAATGTTCCGTTTCCTAATTCCGAGAAATCGCCAATAATAGTAGAGGTGATTTCAGTATGAACTCCAGCTGCTGTATACCTGAACGCCTGGAATTTAGTCATATTTGCAGTGTTGGTTGCTTGAATGTAGATTGCGATGTATTTAGCGATTGAAGGAATATCATCTTGAGTAATTTTAATCTTAATACCATTGGTACCTGAACTTACATCTTGAATCAGATAATTATTATCTCCATCAACAATCAATTCACCTTTAGTTTTAACAAAATCACCACTCGAAATTCTAGTTCCAACGATATTGTCAGTTGTATCCGCTTGATAAGCGGTATCATCTGCATAGCTTTCAAAATCATTATAAACGAAGATGAAATCAGTTACACCTAATAAATATATTGGATCTTCAACCATTACAATACGGTGAATACTATATGATCCGGTAACTTGATTATCTCCACTCCAGTTATTGAAACCAAAAGCAAAATCAGTTATTTCTGAAACAACTTTTTCTGAACCAGTAATATCAATATATGCCCATCCGGTTTCTCCGATTGCTGGTAAAGTAATCGGATAAGAGTTTTGATTATCTGACCAATATAACCAAACATAAGCGCTAGTTACATTAGTGTTATTGGTAACCATAAACGCTAAGTAGTTAGTTCCATCAACTCCGCCTAAACTAGAAAGTGAGTCATATTTTCTTGAAAGGATCCAACCATTATTAGCAGTTTCTGGTAATGTAAATATCAGCGTGTTATTTGTTGCATCTAAATCCATAATAGTTGATGTAGTTGCGTCAACTCCATTAGTTCTTTCTGTCCATTCTGCTTCAAAAGCAGTTTCATCAGTGTAATCAAAGTCATCGATTACAATTGGTTCCGGAACTGAATAAACTGGTTCTTCAACAACTATTTTTTCAAGTTCAGCTTCAGCTTTAACAACAGTTACATAGTGAATTTTATAAGAACCATTAACTTGATTATCTCCAGCCCAGTTATTAAATCCAAAAGCAAAATCAGTAATTTCTGAAGAGGTCTTTCCACTATTTGTAACATCAATTACTACCCAGCCACTTTCACCAATTGCTGGTAATGTTACTGGATAAGCATTTTGACTTCCTGACCAGTATAACCAAACTGATGCTGAAGTTACATTGGTGTCATTGGTAATGTAGAATGCTAATTTAGTATATTCATCTGTTACACCAAAGCTTGCTAGTGTATCATATTTTCTTGCCAAAATCCAACCACCATTAGGTGTTTCTGGTAAAACAAATTCTAAAACACCATTTTCATCAAGATTCATCTTGTCGGAAAGATCGTAATTGGTACCATTTGTTCTTTCAGTCCATTCTGCTTCAAATGCTGTTTCATCCGCATAAGTAAAATCATCGATTAATAATTGATCAGCTTCAACTACTAATTCTTCTAAAGCGAAATCTTTTAGATAGAGCACATTGCCATTATCAGTATCTAAATATCCGTATTGGAATTGGAACTTAACATTTCCATTAGGAATCGCTTTATCTGCGGTAAAGACCATTTCGTAAGTAGCGTATTCATCAGTAATTTCAATAGTTTTTAAACCGCCAGTAAAATCATCTATCCAAGGTTCAACCCAAAGTGTTGAACCGATTCTCAAATGAAGTTCAGTAGCTGTATCAGCTTTAATAGTAAAGATAATACGATAAGTATTGTTTAAAGTAAATAAACCTTCATCTAGATAATATACAAGTCTTCCAGTATCCCAGTCATCTTGGTATTTAACTAAATCAGTTATTACATATGCTTCTTCGGTAAAATCTACTGAAATATTGCTGTTATGAATTTCATCAGGCATTAATAAATCTTGAACTAAAGTATATTCGGGTTCTACTTCTTGAACTAAATCAAAATCTTGAATGTATATTGTATTAGTATCATCAGCTGGTAAGTTACCAAAAGTAAACTCAAATTTAGTGTTAGTCAAAATTTCCTTATCAACAGTAAAGATTACTTCATAAGTTGTATAAGTATCACCAATAGAAATTGTTCTTAGTCCACCGGTATAATTATCAATCCAAGGATCAGCTCCTAGAGTTGCGCCAATTCTAAACATCAGTTCAGTTGCCACATCAGCTTTTACAGTAATTTCAAACTTATAAGTTCTACCATATACTAACTCACTACTATCAAATAGATAAGTCCAACGTTCTCTTTCCCAAGAATTAACTTTATAAACCATACCAGTAATAACATCAGCTTCTTCAATAGGATCATAAGTAACTGTTGATACGCCTTGAATACCGTCAGGTGTACCTAAAGCTGTTCTTGTTGATTCATCCCATTCAATGCTAATAACTTCAACTGCAACAATCTTAGTTCTAACATTTCCAGCTGCATCAGCAATTTCGTAAGTTAAATCAAACTTACCTTCTTGGTTAACATAACCGCCGTCAACGAAAGCATCTAATCCCGTAATAGTTATGTCGTTTGGATCTAAAACTCCATCAACGTTATCATTTACAGTAACGTTAAATAAAGGATCAAATGGATCACCTAAATTAACAGTAAAATCATTAACACCAATAACTGGTGCTTCTTTGTCATTAATAGTAACAACAAATTCTTCTACAGTTTCATTACCAGATAAATCATAAACGGTAAATGTAATTGTATATGTACCAGCAACATTAAAGTCCAAACCACCATCATCAACCATTTCTGGCAATACAGTGATTACGCCGTCAACGGCGTCAACTGCGTCAACTAGTTGATGAAGTTGTACTTCGCCCAAATTAGTGAATTGGTCAAGAGTTGTCGGAACACCATCTTTAATAGTCACCACTGGTCCAACAATATCAGCATTTTCTTCAGTCAATACTTCAATTTGTAAGGTATAAGATGTTGTCTTATCCCTTGAATCAGTAGCACTAAAGATTACATCATATGTACCAGCAGTATTCATATCAACAGCACTTGCATCAATAGTTGGTGTAAGTTCTACCATGCTCATATCATAGAAATTAATGTAATTTGCCCAAGTCGGTTCAGCATCACCAACAGTAAACTTAATTGGTAAATCTGCGCCTTGATTTAAGGTATAAGTAGGTGGATCATATTCAGTAACTACCTTATACATATAAACATCTTTAAATGTTGTAATTCCATCAACGCCAATATTTGAGTAATTAAAATTACCAAGATTAAGTTCAATCTTATAATCAGTATAACCAGCTGTTGAAGTTAAAGAATCTAGTTTAAAGAAGAATGTAAAGGTTTGATAATCACCATTAATATCTAAAGTCATATCACTTCTGCCATTAAAGTCATCAATCCAACCATTTGCTTCATCGGTATCAAGACCCATTCTAAAGCCTAATTTACGATCGATTGTTGTCTTAACAGTGAAAGTAAACATATACCAGGTATCAACTTCTAATCCAGATGTAGGTTCTTTTAGATAAGTACCTGCAGCTGATAACCAATCTCCAAGTTTAGTAATGGTAATACTCATAGTACCTTCAACTGCATCATAAGCAATACTAGCTTCACCATTATTACTCTTTTCAATCCATTGATCATCACTTTCATTTTGGAAAGTTGGATCGGAAATAAATCCTGAATCAATCAAGTTACCAATTACTACATTTCTTGTGTAATTAGTTTCGTTACCACCAGCATCAATAATAGAGTAAATGACTTCATATTCACCTGCTGTAGTTAAATCTAAAGTACCGTAATCGATAGTGATTTCACTAGTGATATTTCCATCAATATCATCTACTGCAGTAACATATTTCAATAATTCTGCTTCTAATCCAGCTTGAGTATAATTTACTGGATAAGCAATTTCTGCAGTTGGTACATTAAGTACAGGAGCTACCATATCTCTAACTTCCGCAAATGAAATATCAACGCTAAAGTCAGTTAAAATAGCTTCATCATCAGCAACTGTAAACGAAACATCAGTTAAACTTTCTGAAATCACATAGTAAATCGTTGTCGTTGCTTCTGTAGTAGAAACATCTACTGTGTCTAAAGAGGAAACTTCATCGTTAAGATTAACGTTGATAGTACCTGCAGCTGAGCCAGTAGCAGTGAGTTCTACTTTAATATAGGTAAAATCAGCAATACTTGTGTTGATTACTCCACCACTAAAAGCTGGTGAAGAATAAAGGGTACCATCTAAAGTAAAATCACCCATTGCATAAGTTGTAGCGTCACCGAAAACAAAATCTCCGAATGTTACGGTAATTACTCTGTCTTGAGTAGTTTCGTTTGCGCTTTCATCTTCTGCAGCATATGTGAGAGTATAATCTCCAGCCTCCCAAATATTTACTTCTCCTGTATAGGTTACAGGAACATCTCCATCAATAGTGTCATTAGCGCTAACTCCTGCCGTTGGATCAAAATCCTGACCGACATATATTGTTTTAGGGCCAACTCCAGCTAGTAATGGGCCTTGTGTGTCTGTGAAAACAACAGTAACAGTTCTATAAACTGTGGTTACATTTCCGTCGTTATCCACAACTGTGTAACTTACTTCATACTCGCCTACTGCCATTAAATTGACATTTCCGCTATATTGAATCTCAGAAGTAGGAATTACTCCATCTTCCGCATCATAAGCGGTGATACCTTCAAGCGGTATAAAGCTTGAGTTTTTCTCAACTGTTACATCTTCTGCACCTTCGATAACTGGATCGGTATCGCTTGTTACAGAAGTCGGTTGAGTGTCAGAGCTTTCTGTTGTGCTTTCAGTAGTACTTTGTGTAGTACCTTCGGTTGTAGTTGATGATGTTACACCATTACAACCAACAATGATTAACGCAAACAAAAAACTCATCATTAGTAAAATAAACTTTTTCATATAAACCTCCTTATATTTTTTATCTTGTTTATATTATTTTTTAACTTCCAGCGATTCCGGAACGGTCAACGCCTTCAATAAACCATTTCTGAGCGAATAAATATACTAACAATAATGGGAAAATGGATATTAAAGTCATTGCGTACTGGACGCCTAAGTTATAAATACTATTTACTGAATCTAAGGTAACATTACCTTGAGCATACATCGAACTATAAGTAGCAATAAAAGAATCTAAGCTCATTGGTAGGGTAGTATAATGTGAACCAAAATAAAGTCTTGCTAGTGCAGTTTCATTCCAATACCAGACAAAAGAATATAATCCACAGATTAGAAATGCCGGTGCTGCTAAAGGAATTCCAATCCGAATAAATGAGCGAAATACATTAGAGCCGTCTACTTCAGCGGCTTCGAATAACTCATCGGGAATAATTCTAAAGAACTGATAGAAAATAAGGATAAATATTGTCTGTCTAATCCCATTCCCAAAAATTGCGGGGACGACAAAAGCTCTGATTGAGTTCATTAAGTTCAGTTTAATACCTAAGATACTTAAATCTTGATAAAGTACGGTTGTAGGAATATATGTCAAAACTGAAGGGATTAAAAACATCGCAATCATAATTCCCATAAGGGTTTTCTTCAAAGGAAACTTAAATCTTGCAAAACCAAAGCCAATTAAACTCGAAGAAATGATTGTAGCTATTGTCGGAAGAATGGAAACTTGAATAGAGTCGAAGAGTGCATTAAAGAAATTCATCCATTGAAAAGCATTGGTGTAATTCTTGAAAGTATAATTTCTCGGAATCCAAGCCACGCTAGTATTAATCAAATCTTCTACTGTCATTAAGGATTTAGCTAACATCGCAAGTAATGGATATAAGAAGATAAAACTAATACCGATTAATAAAACATAAATTATTACTTTGAAAATCAATCCGTATTTATCGTTCTTTCCAAATAATATACGTTTAATCTTCATTTTTGTTGGATATTGCATTCAAGGCTCACCTCCTAATCATACTTTCTTGAACTTAAACGAACGACAAAACTATAGAAGCCGATTACGACAAGTTCAATTAAGAATAATATCCACGATAAGGCCGCTGAATAAGCTCTACCATAGTTAATTTCATCGGTAAGCGTACCTGCTAAAATCCCCGCTTCATCCGAATGAACATTGATAATTTGGACAATCGCATTATTGGAAAGATTTGCATAGATGATTGTCGTATAAATTACATTGATATAAATTAAAGGAATTAATGCCGGTAAGGTAATCTTCCAAAACAATTCCCACATTGAAGCACCATCAATTCTCGCTGCTTCATAAAGACTTTTATCCATCTTCTGTAACCCAGCAAGGAAAATCAGTATCTGAACCCCAGAAAGCCAAAGAATAAGCACAATCTTTCCAAAAGCTCCTAAAATCACTTCGTTAAAAACTTGAGGGAAATAGTCAGTCATAAAATTAGAGATCGTTCCACTTGCAATTGCTGGTACTGTTAATAAAGAGTTTCTTTCGAAGTTCATTAACATGTTTCCTGATAATAAAATAACTGGAATAAAGAATATGGTTCTAAATATACCAATACCTTTAAGCTTTTGGTTTAATAACAAGGCAAGAATTAGTGCGAAAATTACAACTAAGGGTACTACGATTAAAATATCTTGGAATGTTTCAATAATTCTTGTCACATGGAAGGGTTCATCCATAAAGATTCGTTTGAACTGAGTAAAGTCATACCACTTCCCAGTAATTCTCCAACCGACATCAATAATATAGTAATACTTATCGCTAAAAGCCATGCGGATCGATCTAAAGAGAATTGGGATTGAAATATAGATAAGACCAATTAACCAAGGAAGAATAAAGATAAAACCATAAATCATTCGTTTATACTTATTTGGTAAATGCTTAAATTTTTTAATTAAAAAGTCAATTCCCGTATACTTTCTAACTAGTTTAAGTATTCTACCGCAATGTGATTTAGCTGTTTTAAGCATTGCTTTTAGTTTCACGGTATCACCACCTTAAAATTATAAGGTTCAAGAGTGATGCCTCCAGTTAGACTGATGGTTTCTTGATTATAATTAACATAGATTGTGACATTGTTTTCATACATTACTTCAGCTACTCCACTTTGGATGTAGCGGTGACTAATAATTTTTTCACCAGTTACATTTAAGAGTGGATCAATAATTTTATCGCTGATGGATAGAATTGTTGACTTCCATAAATCATATTGAGAAGTATAGATGAATTCAGAGTTTGTATACCGGAGTTTAAAGGTTGGTTCCTTAGTAATTAGGAATGCCGGAGAAACTCCATACTCAATTAACCTAAGTGCAAACAAATCATAATCACTAACATAGTTAATATAGTTTGAATACATATTAACGCTTCCAACTAAGACTAGTTGAATAAAGGGAATCGAGTCGGTAACATAAGCATATTTATTAGATTCTATTGGTGTGAAAAGGTATGAATCTAGAGATTTCCATAAATATGAATTAGGTTGATAGGCTGCGAGATTATAAGCAGTTAACTCAGCTAACTCAGCTGTTAAAATATCAGCCATTTGATCACGAGAGATATTCAAAGAATTACTTCGGTAGGTAAATAAAGTATCGCCAATTGTTGCTAGAGCTAAGTTTTCGATATTAAGACTCGCATAATTATCTTTGTATTTTAAAATTGAATTAGCGACATTATCTGGGTTTGTATAATAAGCATTTAAGAAAAGTGATGTTCTTCCTTCATTAGTTTGAAATAATGAAAGTGTTGGTTTTCTAATAATATTTCTTCCTAAAGCTTGACTATAAGAAAGCATTGGGTTATTAAGGTAGAATACATTGACACCTAAATTTTTGAGTTCTTGATTCATATCCAAAAAGTCTTTAGTTCCGCCTAATATTCTGGCAGCTTTAGGCTTAGAAAAATTATTATCATAATATCCACCTTGATTCCAAGCTTGGTAAATTAAATCAAGATTTGTAAGACCTGATTCATTTAAATCATTAGTGATTTCTAGGACATCTTCATAATCAGTCATCTTAACAAAATCTTTACCGAACAAACCGTTTTTAAAATCTAAACCAATTAAGGTGAGTTGAGCTTTAGCAGCTTTACTCTCTCGATTGATTTCTAATATCTCCCGATATTTTTTTGCCATGCCGCTATATGAAGCTTCTTCATTAGCTAAGAAATAATAATCAACACTATAATCGGTAGGATAGACGTTTTCAGTTACCATTTGGAAAGAATCGCTTTGATTCGCTGAGGTTTGAATTGTATAGCGTTCTCTTAGGATAAATTTAGCGAAGGTTGTATTAAAAGGATAAGCATTATAACCATAGGGATAAGAGTGGATTTCACTATAGCCGTCTCCTTCTGATACAACCGATAAAAAGGCTGCTTGTTTATATCCGTGATTAACCCCAAACACTGGTAGAGTGGCTGTTAGTTCATCGCGGATATAACTAGTCGTAGTTTCTTCTCGGTACCTGAGAACCCCTTCATCTTCACCATAGATTCGTTTGATATATGCGGTTGAAGATGGTGTATCATTATACCTAATCAATGCACCTGAACCATCAGGTATCATTGAATACCCATTGATTTCATAATTCTCTGAACCAAAATATGGGAAAAGGTAAACCGCTCTTAAGCGATACTTAGTAATTTTTTCCGATGTGGTTCCATCGAGGTTTAATACCTTGGAAACTACATCTTCTTCCTTAATTGTAGAAGTTGGTAAGTTGACATTTAATTTATCTTCAGAAATACTCACCACTACAGAAAAACTAATACCTAAATCTTCAAATACTAAATTACCAATGACTCCATTATCAAGATATTCATAGGTGATATCCACATTATATTTAGGTCCAGAAAGATAAGATCGGTTATCTTCGATAGCGATATTATCGAGGTTGTAATACTCAATTATCACTCCCGATTCAACAAAAAACCTTGAAGTTCCACTTAACATATATTGTAAGTAATCAGATTTTACTGAATACCATAAATATTTAGAAACCTTATCATAGATAGCAATATTAAAATTACGTTCTTTAACATAAAGTTCTATTTTTTCGGTACTTGCGACAAAATCATAACCTTTAACAGCTAATTCTTGTTCGTAGTCTTCAGGCAAGGCTACTAAAGACTTATCTTCAGGTTGTCCAAAGAAGTTAGACTCAGGAGAAATCGTATAGGTTTGATCAACTGATTCTAAAACCGTATTGTTGAGGTTTTTTGCGTTGACGATTATTTGCAATGTGAAAAGCGAAATCGTAAAAAGCAAAAGGCTAATAACAAATATTTTCTTATTCACGCAAAATCACCTCCCGAGCAATATCGATAACAAATCTTGTTACTTGATTAACCATCAAGTAGACAATTAGTAAAATAATTATAATAACGACCATAAAGATTAATGATAAAAAGATATTAGCGAAGGTCTGGCCGACTGAGTAGTTATGAGTTTCTTTAATATTGAAGTATAGCATTATCACCGACCATAACAACATTCCAAAAATTCCGAACTGATAAATAAATGCTTCATTTAAAGTAAGGTAATTAGATATCAAGATTAAGAAAGGATAGATTACAATTATTGGTAGAAGCGCTCCGATAGTATTGATGTAAACCGCTTTAAAGGTTCCTTCGCCTTCCATCAATGAAGACATCAAATAATTAGAGACAACAAATATTAATATTGGAATTACGATCTTGAAAGCTTCTTTTAAAAGAATGGTTTCTTCAATGATAATATCGTTAAAGATAAAACCGGTGTAAACTAAACTGATAATATAAATCACTACTAATAATAGGAGTGTTATTGTCGCTGAAAGGGTTGTAGCCCGCTTTTCCTGTTTAACTCCGTAACAAGCATCTGCGGGGTTTTTAAGAAAGTGGAACATGTATAAAAATTCACGTATATGTCTTTGTTTTTTTACTTTAGTTTTGATATCACCAGTAAAGGCAAAAATCTCATACTTCTTATTAAAAAACCTTAAAGCGAAGATAATTAAAACAAAGATAAACATGATATAAATAGCTTTATCTAAATGGTTAATAAGGCTTATATTACGGATTTCCCAATAAGCTTCAGAGTATTGTTCCTGATCTCTAGCAATCTCAAATTGTTCTAAAGCTTTATCATATTCTTGATTCATCATATAACCTAAACCAATGCCTCTATAAGCCATATCAAGCATCGAGTTATATCTTAAGACTTCTTCCCACACTTCAATACTTTCAATATATTTAGCATTATTATAAAGGTCTAAAGCCTCATGAACTTGTAAGGCAAACGGGGTAGGTCTAAAAATTTGAATAGCATTTCTTGAAGATGAATCATCAATTACATAAATGAAATTATTAGAATCCATTGCTAGTGAAGAAGCTGAGCGAAATAGTCCAAGTTTATCCTTACCGACACCTTGGCCTCCCCAAGCAAAAAGCAAATTACCTAAATTGTCATATTCAAAAAGAAAGCCACTGGAACTTACAGCGTAGATATTTTCTTCATTGCCAGGCCAAGCATCAACGATATCGTTGTAAACATACATTCTATCTTTAAAGTAATTAATCCCACCGATATTAATTTTCTTAAGATTATTACCAGTGATATTTTCTTGATTACTTTGGGTAACTGTATAAAAATACCCATCATTGTTCAAAGTAATATTGTAGATTGGTGTGGGTATGTTCTTTGTCATTTTAACATCATCATTATTTTGGTAAATTATCCTTAACATTCGATCCCAAAAACTTAAATCAAAAGAGTTTGAAGCGAAATAATCGACAAAGCGATTATTGCTATTGACCATTAAAACTCCTGAAGTTGTTCCTTCGTTAACAATATACATTGTACGGTTATTATCAACAGCTATCTTCGTTGGTCTAAATATCAAGTTTTCCGCCTCAAGAATTGGTGAAGTTGGAGTTGAAAATTGCTTATCTAAAGTTATCGCTTCGGATAAATCAGTTTTCGTTTTATCAAACTTATAAACGTAGATACTACCGATATCAGAATTAACCTGTCCTAAACCATAATCAGCGACATAGATATACTCATCAACCACAAAAATTCCCAGGGGTTTAATGAGCAAGTCTTCGCCAAAGCTAAATAAGACTTCATAGTCTGGGTTTAAAATTACAATTCGTTTATTGCCGGTATCGGCAATATAGATGTAATCTTCACTATCGATATATAGGTCTTTAGCAGAATTTAGTGTTGAACCGTCACTGAGTTTTCTTAACATCAAAACCGCTTCGTAAGCTTCATTGGTTTCAACAAGTTCATTATTTCGGTTTAATGTATAGGTATAATACGCCGAAGCTGCTTCTGCTTTGTTTAGACTAAATACCGATAACAGTATAAAATTGAGGATAACTACTAAGAGTAATATTGCTTTTTTCTTTTTCATATCACTTTATTCCCGAATAAGCCATGGTATTCATGACATTTTTTTGTAAGAGGATAAACAAGACTATATTAGGTACAAATATGATTAAGGAAGCCACCGCACTCATTCCCTGGGCTGCAATTGCACTAGTTCCAAAGGTTAGAGTAGAAAAATAGTATGGTAAGGTTTTTAAAGCTTCATTATCAACATAAAGACTTGAGGTTTCAATATTATTCCAAGAACCTTGGAAAGCAAGAATAGCTACAGTAACTAAAGCCGGTTTAACTAAAGGTAAAACTACCCGAAGATAAATCTGCCAATTACTAGCGCCATCAATCTTAGCCGATTCATATAATTCTCTTGGGACTTGATCCATAAACTGCTTAACCAAGAACACCCCAACTGGCATTGCCAGTAACGGAACGATATGCGACAAGAGATTATTTGTTAAACCAAGTTCGTTCATAACAATGAATCTCGGTACAGCAATCGCTACTGGAACAATCATAATTGCTAACTGGTTCAAAGCGAATAATGCTTTTTTCATCTTATATTTTAAGAATGAGAATGAATAAGCTGCAAGCGAACCGATTAAAAGTGATAAAAAGATTGTTAGAGAACTTGAAAGCAGTGAGTTAAAAATATATCTAACAAAAGGAACTCCAGTTTGTGAAGTCGCAAGGATTAAATTTCGGAAATTATC
>Ga0172382_10009698_pt1 | contig 13072 bp, 9 predicted proteins | sample Leawel138RmetaG_FD_122245 | JGI IMG/M metagenome (GOLD analysis project Ga0172382, IMG submission 122245) | Leachate microbial communities from a municipal landfill in Southern Ontario, Canada - Leachate well 138R metaG | ecosystem: Engineered > Solid waste > Landfill > Unclassified | place...
AAAAAGCAGAATCCCTGAAGGAATCGGGCGTCGAGCTTTACCCCAATGACGCAAGAATCACCAACACGACGGGGGAAATTTTAAAGCTCTACGCAAACGCCGACCAGGAGACCCTTCAGGGCTTGAAGGAGTCTTTCGTCGTCGCAGGCCGGATAATGGCCATGCGTGACTTCGGGAAGGCCGCCTTCATCCATATCCAGGACCGGCAGGGCAGGATTCAGTCCTACATACGGAAGGACAAGGTCGGGGAAGATTCCTTCCAGCTCTTTCGCAGGCTCGACATTGGCGATATAGTAATGCTGTCGGGAAGACTGTTCCGCACCCGGACTAACGAATTGACAATAGATGTCGAAGGCTTCAGGCTCCTCTCAAAATCTCTGCGCCCTCTGCCGGAAAAATGGCACGGGCTGACGGACACGGAAGCCCGCTACCGCATGCGCTATCTCGACCTGATCGTCAACCCGCAAGTGCGCCGGACTTTTCACCTGCGCAACCGGATCATCCAGATTATCCGCCGGTTCATGCAGGACAGGGATTTTCTGGAAGTGGAAACTCCCATGATGCAGTCCCTGCCGGGAGGCGCCGCCGCCCGGCCGTTCCGGACCTATCACAATGCGCTCGGGATGGACCTGTACCTTCGGATCGCTCCTGAGCTTTACCTGAAGCGCCTGGTTGTAGGCGGGCTGGAGCGGGTCTTTGAAATAAACCGAAATTTCCGGAACGAAGGGATTTCGACTCACCATAATCCCGAGTTCACGATGATGGAGTTTTACCTGGCCTATGCGACGTATAAAGATCTGATGGACCTCACCGAAGAGCTGATCGTCCATATCCTCAGGGAGCTCTTCGGGTCCTTGAAAATATCGTACCAGGGAACCGAGCTGGATTTCACGCCGCCCTGGCCGCGCCTGACGGTCAGAGAGGCCCTGCTGCAGTACGGGTGCGCGGACCCGATCATTCTGGAAGACCGGGCAAAGGCAATGGAAGCGGCGCGCGCGCTCGGCGCCGAACCGGGCAAAGACGATCCCCAGGGCAAAATCATCATGGAAATTTTCGACCGCACGGTCGAGGAAAAACTCATCCAGCCGACGTTTGTTACCGGGTATCCCGTCGAAGTATCCCCCCTGTCCAGAAAGAATTCCCTCGATCCCGCAATTACGGACCGGTTCGAACTGTACATTCACGGCAGGGAGATCGCAAACGCGTTTTCGGAGCTGAACGATCCCGTTGAGCAGCGCGAGAGATTTCTGATGCAGATCCGGCAGAGGGAATCCGGGGACGAGGAAGCCCATGTAATGGACGAGGATTTCGTCCGCGCCCTCGAATACGGCATGCCGCCCACTGCGGGAGAGGGGATCGGCATAGACCGCCTGGTAATGATTCTCACCGACTCCGCCTCCATCCGGGACGTCATTCTTTTCCCGCTCCTGCGGACAAAAGAGGGGGTTACCGAAGAAGATTAGGACCAGGATCAATTCATGTCATATGAATTCTTAATAAGTCTGCGCTATCTGCGGGCAAAACGGAAACAGGTATTCGTTTCCGTTATCACATTCATTTCCATCGCCGGCATCCTCCTGGGAGTGGCCGCGCTGATTATCGTGCTGGCCGTGATGAACGGATTCGAGGCCGAGCTCCGCGATAAGATCCTGGGCGTAAACTCCCATATCGTAGTGACAAAATACAGCGGGGCCATGGAGGATTACCGGGCGGTCGGAAGTAAAGTGGAGCAGGTGAAGGACGTCATCGCCACGACCCCGTTCGTCATGAGCCAGGTCATGCTGAGAAAGCAGGACCACGTGATGGGGGTGTTTCTGCGGGGCCTCGACATTGAAAGCGCGCCGAAGGTGGTAAACCTGGGGAAGATATTGGAAGGCAACCTTCATTATCTGAATAAGGAAAGCCGGGAAGACCTTCGCCTCCGGCAGGAATTCCGGAACACCCCGGGGATCCTGATCGGGAAGGAGCTGGCGAAAAACTTCGGGCTCTATCTTTTCGATACCATAGACATCGTTTCTCCTGCCGGAATCTCGACCCCGATGGGCATTGTCCCGAAAATGAAAAAGTTCCTCGTAGTGGGTATTTTCGATTCGGGGTTTTACGAGTACGACTCCGCCCTCACCTATACCTCGCTCGAAGACGCGCAAACGTTTCTCGGCATGGGAGACGCGGTCACCGGGATCGAGATAAAAATAAAAGATATTTACCGGGCGCGCAATATCGCGGACTCGATAGAAAAAGACCTTGGTTTTCCGTTCTGGGCAAGGGACTGGATGCAGATGAACAAGAACCTCTTCTCCGCCCTCCGGCTGGAGAAAAGAGTCATGTTCATCATTCTCACTCTCATCGTCCTGGTCGCCGCGTTCAACATCATCAGTACGCTGATCATGGTGGTAATGGAGAAAAACAAGGATATCGCCATCCTGAAATCGATGGGCGCGACATCGCGCGGGATCATGAAAATTTTTCTTTACCAGGGCGTTATTATCGGCGTCATCGGGACCGTCCTGGGCTGCGTTCTCGGCCTGACCGTCGCTTTCAATTTGGAACAGATCTCCGCATTCATCGAGCGCGTCTTCGGTTTCAAAATCCTGCCGGGAGATGTCTATTATCTGAACGCATTGCCGTCGCAGGTTCATTACGGCGATGTCGTCGCGATCGTGATCGCAACGATGGTCATCAGCCTGGTCGCCACGATCTATCCTTCCTGGAAGGCTTCGCGCCTCGACCCGGCGGAGGCGTTGCGGTACGAGTAAAAAACGAAGTTAAGAAGCTGAGAAGCTGAGAAGATAGGAGGCTGTAAACCAGACAGATTACAAATTGCATACAAGTCCAAATCACCTTGCGGCGGGAAATGAGTCCATAGCGTCTGTTGCGTCCATAGGGTTAAATGACAGACGTTGGACGTTGGACATCAGGTTTGGGACGTGTGCGATTTGGGGCAAAGGGCAAAAGACGTTTGAGATATGAATCGCGCCAAGAAGCAAGCGATGGCATGAGTGCGCTTTCGCCCTTTGCCCTTTGCCCTTAGCCCTTTGCCTTTAGCCCCTATATACAAGGTTAATATGATCGAAATTAAAAATTTAAATAAATCGTTCGTGAAGAACGGCAAGAAGATAGAAGTTCTCAAGGATATAGACCTGGAGATCAGACGCGGGGAATCGCTGTCCATCGTCGGCGTTTCGGGCGCGGGGAAAAGCACGCTTGTCCACATAATCGGCACGCTGGATCATCCTACTTCCGGAGAGGTTCTCTTCGACGGCAGAAACGTGTACCAATGGAGCGAGGCCGAGCTTGCCGATTTCAGAAACAGGAAAATAGGTTTCGTCTTCCAGTTTCACCATCTCCTGCCGGAATTCAGCAGCCTGGAAAATACGATGATGCCCGCCCTTATCAGCGGGGCGTCGAAAAAGGACGCGCGGGAAAAGGCAGAGATCGTCTTGAATGAAGTGGGGCTTGGTGATAGGATGCCCCACAAACCCGGGGAGCTTTCCGGCGGAGAGCAGCAGCGCGTGGCCGTGGCGAGGGCGTTGATGATGGAGCCGGAGGTCCTGCTGGCGGACGAGCCGACGGGCAATCTCGACACGGAAACCGGCTCGAAGGTGGAGGATATTCTGCTCGATCTCAACCGGCGCAAAAGAATTACTCTGATCGTAGTCACCCATAACAACAAGCTTGCAAAAAGGATGTCCCGCAGCATCGGCTTGCAGGACGGGAAGGTTGTAGAATGATAAGATCCGCCGGACTGAAATGGGCGATCCTGGTCGTACTCGCAATTTGTTTATCACCTTCCGCAGCAGCTCCCGCTCAGAGCCCGAAAAAAATAGTCGTTTTCCCGTTTGAAACCCGCACGGCGGCTCCCGCCCCCGACCTCCAGAAGATAATTCACGCGGAAATAATAACCGAACTTTTGAAAAGCGGATCGATCCGCCTGACAGCGCCTTCCGAGTATGCCCCCCTTATAGAAAACAGGAAAATGGACGAAAACCTCGCCCTTTCGGCAGGCGCCAGGGTCGGAGCGGACCTGGCCGTGCTCGGCAGCATCAGCCGCTTCGGGAACATCCTCAGCATCGACGCCAGAATGCTTGACGTGAAGACCCGCCGCAGCCTGGGCAGCTTTTTTGTGCAGGGCCCTTCCGGGGAAACGCCCGCCCCCCTGGCCAGGCAGCTTGCGGAGCGGATCGTTATGGCCTCGTCGGGCGAAAGGAAAATCGCCGCCGTCCGGATCACCGGAAACCGCAAGATTGAGGAAAACGCCGTGCTCAACATCATCCGCGGCGCAAAGGGGAAATTTTTCTCGGCGGCGGACCTGACCGCCGACATCAAAGCCATTTATAAAATGGGTTATTTCACCGACGTCAAGGCCACCGTCGATGATGTCCCCGAGGGGAAAGTAATCACTTTTATTCTCGAGGAAAAACCCGTCATATCCGAGATCCAGGTAAGGGGAAACAGGGAGCTGGAAACGAAGGACATTGAGGATGCGGCGGCCGCGAAAGCGCGACAGTTCCTCGATATGGACAAGCTCCAGGCCGATGCGGAAAAAATCAGAAACCTTTATGCCGGCAAAGGGTTCCTGAACGCGGAAGTAAAGGTTGAAACGGAAAAAAGGGGGGACAGGGACGCCCTGGTCGTATTCAACATCATCGAAGGCGACCGCATCTATATAAAGACCATTACCTTTGAGGGAAATCAGGCCTACACGGATAAAGAACTCAAAAACATGATGGAAACCAACGAGTGGGGCATATTCCACTTCTTCACCGATTCCGGCGTGCTGAAGAGGGACAAACTCAAGGAAGACATAAACAAGCTCAACGCCTTCTATCTTAACAACGGGTTTATTCACGCCAAGGTCGGCGAACCGGAGATTACCAACGACAAAAAATGGATCTATGTCAAAGTTCCCGTTTCCGAGGGGAAACGCTTCCGGGTGGGAAAGGTGGAAATAGAAGGGGAGCTTCCTGCCGCGCCCGTTAAGGATTTGAGGGAAAAACTCAAGATCACGAAAGAAGTCCATTACGACCGGGAAGCGATCATGAGGGACGTGGACTATCTCACTCAGGCGCTGAACGACGAAGGGTTTGCCTATGCGGACGTCTCGCCCCTTACGACGCCCAAGGAAAAGGAGCAGGTCGTCGATATCACCTACACCATGAAGAAAGGCGAAAAGGTCCATTTCAACCGGATCACGATCAGCGGCAATACGAAGACCCGCGACAAAGTAATCCGCCGCGAACTCGGGTTTGCCGAAGGCGAGCTTTATAACCGGGCAAAGTTGAAGACGAGCTATATGAACCTCGGCAGGCTCCGGTATTTCGAGGAGGTGGATTTCCAGACGGAAAAAGGAGCCGAAAAGGATTCGATGGACGTCAATATCCGCGTCAAGGAGAAGCCGACGGGGATGTTCAGCATCGGCGCGGGATACAGCGCGGTCGACCAGGCCGTCATTTCGGGCCAGGTCGTGCAGTCGAATCTCTTCGGACGGGGACAGTCGCTCGGCCTCGACGCGGCGTTAAGCGCCAACTCCTCGACGTATGATATTTACTTTATCGAACCCTGGCTGTTCGATATTCCGCTGTGGAGCAAATACGAAATCTGGCACATGGACAGGGCCTACGATACGTACGACCTGAATTCAAAGGGGTTCGGCGTCACCTTCGGCTATCCGCTCTGGCCCAGGATAACCGGTTATCTCGGCTACAGGCTGTCCATGGATACGATAAACAATATCTCCACCACCGCCTCCAAGTACATCAAGGAGCAGGAGGGCGAGACGACAACGAGCTCCATGACCGGCACCCTGCTCCGGGATACGACGGACGATTACATCTTTCCGACGATGGGATCGAGGAACAGCATCTCCGTCGAACATGCCGGCACCATCCTGCAGGGCGATGCAAGCTATACGAAGACGGTCGCCTCTTCATCATGGTTTTTTCCGATCGCCAGCGACATAATTTTCGGAGTCCGGGGCCGCGCCGGGCATCTGCTGGAGCAGGAGGGCAAGAAAGTCCCGGTATATTCCCGCTTCTACCTGGGAGGCATTAATTCTCTACGCGGCCTGCGGTCCGTCGGCCCGATCGACCCGGAAACTAAAGACGTAATCGGCGGTCTGACGATGCTGAATTTCAACGCGGAAGTCGTGTTCCCGCTGGTCAAAAACGCCGGGATGAAAGGGGTAATCTTTTACGATACAGGCAATACCTGGGAAAGCGGATACCAACTGGGCGACATGAGAAAGACCGCGGGCACGGGTATCCGGTGGTACTCCCCGATCGGCCCTCTCCGGCTGGAATGGGGGTACGTACTCGACAGGAAAGACGACGAGCCTGCAAGCAGATGGGAATTCACGATCGGTTTCTTTATGTGAGAAAGGAATATGTATTAAGGCTAAGGGCTAAAGGCATAAGGCGAAGGGCCGGAGACAAAAGGCGAGAGTAAAGATCGGCATGCCGTTTGCCTTTTGCCTTTAGCCTGGTTGTTAAAAAAGGAGGGTAAAATGAACAGGAAGAAATTTTTTGCGACCTGGATAATTGTTATCGTATCCGTATTTCTCATTGCCGGCCCGGTTTCGGCGCAGGCGGAAAAAATCGGATTCATCGACATGAAAGAGATAATCTTCAACTCGGACGCCGGAAAAGCGGCGGCGGCGGACTTCAAGAGGGCGTTTGAAAAAAAGAAAGCGGCAATTCAGCATAAGGAGAACGATCTGAAAAAGCAGAAAGAGGCCCTGGATAAGCAGCGCTCGGTCCTGAAGGAGGAAGCCTTCAAGGAAAAAGAGATGGAATACCAGCGGCAGTTCCGTGAATACCAGCGTCTCGTAAGCGACTCCAATGAGGAACTGTCGGCCCGCGACCAACAGCTCTCCGGCAGGCTGATTCCCGAGATAATGAAAATCGTTCAGTCCGTGGGAGATAAAGAAGGATACACCCTGATTCTCGACGTGAACAATCCTATCGTCGTTTATCATTCCAAGACAAATCAGAACCTCACGAAAAGAATCGTAAGCGAATTGAACAAGAAAAAGGGCAAAAGGTAATTCGTGGAGAAGACCTTAAAGGAACTTGCCCTTATTCTGGAAGCCGAGCTGATCGGGGATGAATCGGCGGTAATCCGGGGCGTCAGGGGAATCGATGAGGCTCAGGCAGGCGACCTGACGTTCATCGCCAACCCTAAATACAGGAAAAAGATCGGCTCCACCCGGGCGACGGCGGTGCTTGTCGGTCCGGCGCCGGAGAAGGCTCAGACGAATCTGCTGGTCGTAAAGAATCCGTATACGGCCCTGATCAAGGCGCTCAATATATTTTATCCGGCCGTCCGCCCCAAGCCGGGAATCAGTCCCCATGCCTGCATCGAGCCGGATGCGGAGATTTCCGCAACGGCCGCCGTCTATCCCGGCGTCTACATCGGATGCGGCGCCCGGATCGAAGACGGATGCGTGATCTATCCGGGGGTTTACATCGGCAACCGCGTTGCTGTCGGGGAACATTCCACCCTCCATCCTAATGTCGCCGTTTACGACGGGTGCACTATCGGGAAAAGGGTCATCCTGCACGCGGGAGCGGTGATCGGCGGCGACGGATTCGGTTTCGCGGACTTCGCCCGATCCAACCTCAAGGTGCCGCAGGTCGGCACGGTGGTCATCGAGGACGACGTTGAAATCGGCGCGAATACCACAATAGACCGCGCGGCTCTCGGAGAAACCCGGATCGGACGGAACGTCAAAATAGACAACCTGGTGATGATAGCCCACGGCGTCACCATCGGAGAAAACTCCGTCATCGTGGCCCAGGTCGGCATCTCGGGAAGCACCAAGCTGGGAAAGAGCGTCGTCCTCGGCGGACAGGTCGGAATCGTGGGCCACATCGAAATCGGCGACGGAGTGATGATTGCAGCCAGGTCGGGCGTGGCGCGAAGCATCCCGCCGGGCCTTGTTGTCGCCGGGGCGCCGCACCAGCCCCATCGCGAGTGGCTGCGCCTCCAGGCCCTGATTCCAAAGCTTCCGGAAATGCGCGAAAATCTTAAATCCCTTTTGAAGAGGGTTGAGGAATTGGAAAAAAAGGAAAAATTATGAACATTCATCCCACCGCCATCGTATCAAAAGACGCGGAGATAGCCGAAGGAGTTGAGATCGGGGCCTATTCCGTAATCGGCCCCAAAACCCGGATCGGCAGGAACTCGAAAATAGGACCGCATGTAGTCATTCACAGCCATACCGATATCGGCGAGAACTGCAGCCTGGCTCCGTTCAGCTCGATCGGCGGCCTTCCCCAGGACCTGAAATACAAGGGGGAGGAGACTCGAGTGATCATCGGAAACAATAACCTCATAAAGGAATACGTGACTATCAACCGGGCTACGTCCGCGGACATAGGCATGACCTGCATCGGCGACAACAACCTGATCATGGCGAACTGCCATATCGCCCATAACTGCAAGCTGGGCAATTGCATTGTTATGTCCGGCGGGTCGATGCTGGCCGGGCACATTCATATTGACGATTTCTCCATCATCGGCGGGATGAGCGGCGTCCATCAGTTTTCCCGCATCGGCTGCCATTCGTTCATCGGCGGCGCCTCGGCCGTCGCCAAGGATGTTCCGCCGTACGTCATGGTCGCCGGCAACCATGCCAAGCCGCACGGCTTGAACCTCGTAGGCCTGAAGAGGAGGGGCTTCCGGGAAGAGACCATCCGCGCCCTGAAGGCGGCGTACCGTATAGTTTACAGGTCATCGCTCCGCGTCCCGGTGGCGGCGGAAAAGGTCAGGAGCGAAGTGGAAGACATTCCCGAGATCCGTCATTTTCTCGATTTTATTCTGAGCTCGCAGAGGGGGATTTGCAGATAGATAGACGTTAGACATTAGACGTCAGGGCGTTGGGTCTTGGGCGGGAAATGCGCGAAAAGTCGATTGTCTATTGAGTCCATTGCGTCCGTTGCGTCTATTGAGTCTGTTGAGTCCGTTGGGTTTGCCCTATTTCAGATACACCTTACACCTTACGATTTACGGTTTACGGTTTGGATTTCGGATTTAGGATTTGTTTGGAATTTGGTGCTTGGGATTTGGGATTTATCACCTTCAAACAGGAATGAATTGAAGAAGCCAATCAGGATAGGCGTGGTCGGCATCGGCCACCTCGGCAAATACCACCTGCAGAAGTACGCCTCCATTCCCGGCTGCCGTATCGCCGGCGCGGCGGACATCGATATTGCGCGCGCCCGCGAAGCCTCGGCTGCATACGGATGTCCCCCTTTCAGCGATCACCGCGAGCTGATCGGGGACGTCGACGCGGTCAGCATTGCCGTACCGACGGAAAGCCATTTCGCAATCGCCCGCGATTTCCTGAAAGCCGGGGTCGACATCCTTCTGGAAAAACCGATCGCGGCGACAATGAAAGAAGCGGGCGAGCTTGTCCGGCTGGCCCGCCTGAAGAAAAATGTCCTGCAGATCGGTTTCGTAGAGCGCTTCAATCCCGCAATCAAGGCGCTGGAAAAAGTCATCGGGATTCCGATGTTCATCGAATCCCACCGGCTCCATCCTTTTTTCACCCGGGGCACGGACGTGGACGTCATTCTCGATCTCATGATTCACGACCTGGACATAATTCTTCATTTCGTGAAATCCCCGATCAAATCGGTCGAGGCCGTCGGCGTATCCGTCCTCTCGGACAAGGCCGATATCGCGAATGCAAGAATAGTCTTCGCGAGCGGCTGCGTTGCAAACGTAACGGCAAGCCGCATTACCGGAAAGAAGCTGCAGAAAATCCGCTTTTTCGGGATGGAAGGGTACCATTCCGTGGATTATGAAAAAAGGGAGCTCGTCTCCCTCGCGCGCAAAGACGGGCCCGCGGGGCGCGTCGAAATATCCCCCAACACCGTACAGATAGAGCAATGCGACCCGCTGGAGCAGGAGATCCGGTCATTCCTGCGCTGCGTATCCGAAAGGATCCCCCCCCTAGTCACGGGGGAAGAAGCCGGGAGATCCCTCAAACTCGCCCTGCAGATCGCAAGAAAGATGAGACTCAACCAGGAGAGGATTCTTTCATGATTCCCATGGTCGATCTTGGCCGGCAATACCGCCTTCTGAAGGAAGAGATCGATAATGCGATCCTGGACGTTCTGAACAGTTCCCAATTCATCCTGGGACCCAATTGCCGGGAACTGGAAAAAGAGATCGCCGCTTATCTGGGCGTGTCCCATGCGATCGGCGTAGCGAACGGAACGGATGCGCTCCTGCTGGCGCTGGAGGCGTGCGGCATCGGCCCGGGCGACGAAGTCATCACCACTCCCTTCACGTTCATCGCCACGGCGGAAGTGATCGCACTGGCCGGGGCCGCGCCCGTCTTTGCGGATATTCTGCCGGACACGTTCAACATCGATCCGCGGGAAGTTGAAAAGAAAATCACCCGCAAAACCAGGGCCGTCATCCCCGTTCACCTTTTTGGAATGCCGGCGGACATGGATCCCATCATGGACCTGTGCCGTAGAAAAGGAGTACGGGTAATCGAAGACTGCGCCCAGTCGTTCGGCGCCGAATACCGGGGGAGAAAGACCGGATCGTTCGGGGATTGCGGATGCTTCAGCTTCTTCCCGAGCAAGAATCTCGCATGCTGCGGAGACGGCGGGATGGTCGTCACGGAGGATCCCGGGATTGCCGAGCGCATCCGGCTGCTGAGAAACCACGGGAGCCGGGCAAAATACATGCACGGCATCATAGGCCACAACAGCCGCCTTGACGAAATACAGGCGGCCGTTCTCCGCGTCAAACTGAAAAGAATAGATGCGTTCAATGAGGGGAGGCGAAAGGCGGCCGGGCTGTATAGAAGATATATAACCGGGAAAGACGTCCGGCTTCCCGGCGAGAGGGAAGAGTCCAGGCATGTCTATCATCAGTTTACCGTCCGTTCCGCTCTCCGGGACCGCATAGCCGCCCGGCTCAATAAAAACGGCGTCTCCACCGCAATCTATTACCCGGTCCCGCTGCATCGTCAGGAGGTCTTTTCCGGAATGAAACAGTCCGCCGAAGACCTCCCCTGCGCGGATGCCTGCGCCCGGGAAGTCTTATCTCTGCCGATGTTCCCCGAGCTCAGCGAAGAGGAAATCCGGCTGATCAGCAGTATCGTAAACAGCGCCTTTTGAATCCGGGAAGCGGAAGGAGCGTGCGGCAGGGTGGCCAAGCATACCACTTCCTTATTCCCCTCTCAAAAAGGGAGCAGGGGGGATTTTCCCCTTCAGCCAGATCCCCCGTAGTCCCCCTTTGCTGAAGGGGGAAAGCCCGGACAACATCTTTGCCGAAAGAAAGATCCGATAATAGCCTATGGCCGACTTTTCAGACAGCCGCACACGGAGCGTCCTGATCGTCGCCGGAGAGGCATCCGGCGACCTGCACGGATCCAATCTCGTGCGGGAGATGCGGCGGATAGATCCGGGGCTGGAGTTCAAGGGAATAGGCGGCAGGAGGATGGCCGGGGCGGGGGTGCGGATCCTGGCCGACGCCTCCGATATGGCGGTGGTCGGACTGACGGAAGTTGCGTCCAGGCTGAAGCTCATCGTGGAAAATTTCTTCCGCCTGAAACGCCTGCTGCGCGAAGAAAAGCCGGGCCTCGTGATTCTGATCGACTATCCCGATTTCAACCTCCCGCTGGCGAAGGCGGCCCGGAAGGAAGGCCTCCGGGTATTTTACTACATAAGCCCGCAGGTCTGGGCCTGGAGAACGGGGAGGATCGGCCGATTGAAGCGGGACGTGGACCGGATGGCGGTGATCCTTCCATTTGAGGAGCCTTTTTACCGCCGGGCCGGAATGCAGGTAGATTTTGTGGGACACCCCCTCCTGGACGCGGTGAAAAGAAAATACTCAAGAGAGGAAACGCTGGATAGAATCGGCCTGGACGCGGAGCTGCCCGTCGTCGCCATTCTGCCGGGAAGCCGCGAGGGCGAGATCAGAAGAATTCTGCCGGTCATGCTTTCCGCCGCCGAGATCCTCCGGAAAAGAATACCGGACGTACAGTTCGTCCTTACCCTTGCCGATACCCTGGACGCCGGCCTCATCGAGGAATACACCCGATCTTCGTCCCTGCCCGTCCGTATCGTTGCGGATGATGCATACGACGCCGTCGGCTCTTCCGATGCGGCGATGGTGTGCTCCGGCACGGCGACGGTGGAAACGGCGCTGCTCGAGACTCCCATGATCGTCGTATACCGCGTTTCTCTCCTCACGTACCTTGTAGGCCGCATGGTGGTGAGCGTCGATCACATCGGCATGGTGAATATCATCGCCGGCAAGACGGTCGCGCCGGAATTCATCCAGAACGGGGCCCATCCGGCAAAGATGGCCGATGCCCTTTACGATCTCCTGAAAGACCGGCCGAAAAATGAGGCCGTTAGGGAGGAACTGAAGAAGATAGCAAAAAAACTGGGAGAGCCGGGGGCCGCGGAACGGGCCGCCAGACTGGCTTGCAACCTTCTTCAGTCGTGAGGCGTAAGGAGTAAGGCGTGAGGTGTTCTTTTTCGTCGTAAGGAGTAAAGAGTGAAGGGTAAGGTGTTCTCATTCACCTTTCATCTGATGACATATAAAAAGTCGCAGTTGACCAAAGCAGTCACGCGGAACAATTGATTTTTCTTGCAGTAAACCCGGCGAAATGATTTTATTTGGAAAAATGTGCAAGGAAATGCTCACTGCCGAAAGGGCGCGAAAATGAAGCCCCTTTCCGTCGGCCCTTTGCCCTTGGCCTTTTGCCCTTAGCCTATTTATATGGATATCTTCAAGCGACTGCTGAAATTATCTCTGCCGCATGCCGGCAAGTTCATCCTGGCCATGTTCTGCATGCTGATCGTGGGAGCGGCCACTTCCGCCGCCGCCTTCCTGATCAAGCCGGCCCTGGATGAGATCTTCCTGAACCGCAATGCGGATACCCTCGCATGGATGCCCATCGCCGTCATCGTTATTTATTTTCTGAAAGGGGCGGCAAATTACGGACAGACCGTCCTGATGAGCTACATCGGCCAGCGCATCATCACCGATCTGCGATTCGATCTTTACCGTCATATCCAGAACCAGCCCCTTTCCTTTTTTA
>Ga0172382_10009699_pt1 | contig 13071 bp, 11 predicted proteins | sample Leawel138RmetaG_FD_122245 | JGI IMG/M metagenome (GOLD analysis project Ga0172382, IMG submission 122245) | Leachate microbial communities from a municipal landfill in Southern Ontario, Canada - Leachate well 138R metaG | ecosystem: Engineered > Solid waste > Landfill > Unclassified | place...
CATCCCGCCCTATTACGACAGCCTGATCGGCAAGCTGATCGTGCACGGGCGCAACCGCGTCGAGTGCATGATGCGGCTGCGCCGCGCGCTCGACGAATTCGTGGTCGACGGCATCAACACGACGCTGCCGTTGTTCCGCGACCTGATCGGCAATATCGACATCGCCAACGGCGACTACGACATCCACTGGCTCGAAAAGCACCTCGCAGCCAAGGCGCGGTAAAGGGTGGACCAGCCGATGGCTCGACCCATCGCGCCGGGAGAACGCATCGCGATTGATGTCGATCGTCCAGCCGCCTTCGCTTGACCACTTGTACGAATATGTTATGGTGAAGCACCGTTGATACATTGAGAGTAAAACGTTGTTCTGGAAGGTTATGCATCGTGATAGGCGAACAAGTAGACGAAGCGGCGATATTGGAGGTCATCGAGCGGTGGCTTGAGCGCGAGGTGCGCCCGGTTGTCAAGAAGTTCGACCATGCCGATGAGTGGCCCGAGGAAATCGTTGCCCAGATGGCAGGCTTCGGCTTGTTCGGTGCGACCGTCTCTCCGCAATATGGAGGGCTCGGATTGCCGGCGACGACCTATGCCAAGATCGTGATGAAGATTTCGGCCGTGTGGATGTCGATAACCGGAATCTTTAATTCGCACCTGATGCTGTGTCTGGCCATCGAGAGGTTCGGGACGGAGGATCAGAAGCGGACCTGGCTTCCAAGGCTTGCCTCGGGCGAATTGCGCGGGGGCTTGGCGCTCACCGAGCCGGATGCCGGCACCGATCTTCAGGCTATTCGTATGTCCGCGAAGCGCACCAATTCCGGCTACGTGATCAACGGAACCAAAACCTGGATTTCAAACGGCATCCACGGCCAGGTATTCGCGTTGCTGGTGAAGACTGATCCCGAAGCGCAGCCTCGCCACAAGGGTATGAGCCTTGCCATCGCCGACAAGCGCGACGGCTTCACCGTCAGCCGCAAGCTGGAAAAGCTCGGATACAAATCTATCGACTCGGCTGAATTGGTCTTCGACGACTATCATTTGCCTGCGAACCAACTGATTGGCGAAGAGGAAGGAATGGGTTTCTACCAAGCGACGGGCGGGCTGGAACTGGGGCGCATTAATGTTGCGGCACGAGGTGTAGGCATTGCCGAAGGATCGCTGGATTTGGCGCTCGAATACGCCAAGCAACGTAAGACATTCGGTCAACCCATCGCGCAGCATCAGGCGATCCAGCTGAAGCTTGGCGAGATGGCAACGCGCGCGCGCGCTGCTCGGCTTCTGACCCTGGACGCTGCCGAGAGGTTCGACGCGGGAGAGCGCGTCGATATGGAGGCCGGCATGGCAAAGTATTTCGCCTCGGAAGCGGCGCTGGAGAACTCCATCGAGGGCCTGCGCATCCACGGCGCTTATGGCTACTCCAAGGAATACGACATCGAACGGCTTTACAGGGACGCACCATTGACCTGTATCGGGGAGGGTACCAACGAGATGCAACGCATAATCATCGCCCGTCAACTCGTGAAGCGGAGCGAGGCATGACCGGCTCCTTCGCTGCGGCAGCTTCGGCTTCGGCTCGCCCGCTGTCCGGGTGGCGCGTACTGACCGTGGAGCAGTATGGTGCCGCTCCATATGCGACACAGTTCATGGCCGATCTGGGCGCCGAGGTGATCAAGATCGAGAACGCTGACGCCGGCGGGGACGGGGCACGTTATGGCGGGCCGTTCCTGCTGGGGGAAAGCGACAGTCTCTACTTCCAGGGTTGGAATACCAACAAGCGGAGCGTTGTCCTGGATCTGAAGACTCCCGATGGACAGACCGCACTGCACCGACTGGTCGCTGGAGCGCAGGCGATCGTGAATAACGTGCGCGGTGATCTCGCGAGCCAATTGGGGCTGGACTACGCGGCCCTGTCAAAAACCAATCCGCGGATCGTGTGCGGGCACATATCCGCCTACGGGCGTGACAACGAGCGCGCCAAGCGCCCTGGATACGATTTCCTGATGCAGGCCGACGCAGGCCTGATGAGCCTGACGGGAGAGCCGGACACTGAACCGGCGCGATTCGGCGCCTCGATAATCGACTTTATGACAGGGATGATCCTTTCCACCGGCGTGCTCTCGGCGCTGCTTCGGGCCGAGCGGACCGGCAAGGGTTGCGACGTGGAAACGTCTCTCTTCGAGGCGGCACTCCACCAGCTCAACTATTCTGCGACCTGGTATCTTAACACCGGATTCCAGTCGACCCGGCAGGCGCGCAGTTCGCATTTCTCGATTACGCCATGCCAGACCTTTCCAGCCGAGGACGGCTGGATTTTCATCATGTGCATGACTGAGAAATTCTGGATGCGCCTGCTCGAGGCGCTCGACCGGCAGGACCTCGCCGAAGACCCGCGCTTCGCGACCAACAAGGACCGGTCGACGCATCGTGCAGAGTTGACAAGGATACTCGACGCAATCTTCCAAAGGAAAACCGTCGAGCACTGGGTCGACTTGCTCGGCCCCCTCCTGCCGATCGCCCCGGTGCACGACATTGCCCAAGCGATCGATCAGCCATTCGTCGACAGCATCGGCATGGTCAGCAATGTGCCACATCCCGAGATGCCGGGGATGCGGTTGCTTTCCAATCCGCTCAAGTTTGACGGCATTCGTCCGCCCCTGAAAGTGTGCTCGACGCTGGGAGAGGACAACGAGACATATCTGTAAGTTATGTAGACGCCGGGGATTGCACTGACGATCGGACCGGGATCGGGAAATCGACAGCAATCCCGATGAACAGCGGTGCCGCGCCGATTGCCGTCATGCCTACATACGCCGCAGTTTCATCGAGAAGTTGAACCCTGTCGCGGGATAGTAGTTCGCCGCCAACATCGCCACGCTCTCTGTCGACTTCACGCGGTATACACGGTCGATCTCGAAGCCGGTCTCGCCCTCGGTCATTCCGATTTCGGCCCCGCGATTCTGGTCGGACACGAACGAGCGAATGACCTGATCGACCTCGTGGATGGCTTCGCCATAGAGTGCTTCGATCAAGCCATAGATCGGACCGCGGTGGGCTTCGATCACGCGGCCAATGCCTGCGAAGGCGATGGGGAGAAAAGCATCCATCTGATTTGAGGGACGCTCACCTGGCCGGGCACGTAGCGCCCTCACATGCAGCCACTCTCCGTCGCGTGGTATGTCCTCGAACCCGTCGACCCAAGCAGGGAGGGCTTGGGGAAGGCCCTCTGGCAAAGAATAGACGACATCGAGCCCAACAGGGAACAGGTCACTGATGGTGTCGACCTGATGGACGTAACCGCGGTTGTGTCCGCGATGCTCGACGATGGTGCCCAGCCCCTGGTGAGACCTCACGAGCCCAGAGTCACGGAGGCTTCGCACGGCCTGACGGACGGTTTGGCGGCTCACCCCGAATCGTTTAACCAGTTCTGCTTCAGATGGCAGTCGGGTGCCTATCGGAAAGCTTCCCTTGGTGATCTCCGATTGGAGCGTGCGAAATACGGAAAAGTAGAGCGGCTCGCCGCGGCCTTCCCGCACCCCTGTCACTATTTCAGCCTTTCGCATCGTATTTCGGCAACTACAGCCAGCTTCACATAACGCCTGGGTGCTCTTTATGCAAGTCCTTGAGTTTCAGGCTAATTTTCCCGACAGTCTGAATAGCTACAGTGGGTATCCCCGGTCTTCCCAAATGAAGCGGCTCGATCTCAAGAGCACCCTGACGACACTGACCCGATCGGCGTAACAGAATCACCTCCTGCTCTCGATGCGGAGGGGGATGCAGGCGGACGGTAATTGGGTCGCCGCTCTTAGAAAGGTGCGATGGTATTTCCGGAATTTACAATCGCCTCGCGGATTTCCTTTGCGATTTCCACCGAACCTGTCGTGTCGCTGTGCACGAGAATGGAATCGAAAGTCATTTCGATGGCTGTACCGTCTACCGTTTCGAGTAAGCCGTGCTGCATCAGCTTTACAATGCGCTCACGGACCCTCCTCGGATTCTTGATCACCGCACCGGCAGCACTGCGTGGAACCAGCTTCCCCTCTTGCGTATAGGCGCGATCCGCGAGCAGGGAGCGGACGACGTGGATTCCCTGTCTTTCGGCCTCCAGCGCCGATTCGCCGAGAGGGACGCCGACAAACTTGAGGGACTTATCGAAGCTTTTAAGCGCCCCTATCAGCACCTTCGCCACATCTTTGTCGGATATTGCGAGATTGCCGAGTGCACCATGAAAGTTGGCATGGGTGAGAACCGTCCCGGCATGCGCTGCAATCGCTGTCAGCGTGCCCAGTTGAGTGATTGCGAGCAGCTCAAGCTCCTTGGGGGACATCGGAATCAGACGGCGGCCGAAACCTTCCCTGTCGGGAAAGCCGATATGCGCACCGACGACGACACCGCGTTCCCTGGCCGCGGCGACGGTGTCGTACATGATCGTCGGATCGCCGGCATGCGCCCCGCAGGCAACGTTGACGGAGGTGACGATCTCCAGCAGGGCCGGGTCGTCCGCGACCTTGTATCTGCCAAAACCCTCACCCAGATCCGTGTTGACATCGATCGTCGCCATCGTGTTTCCCTCTTGTTGCTATGACAGGCCCGACAGTCATGCATACTGATTACGCTTCATCCTGCAGATGCTTGATATGGATGTGAGCAGCGAGTCCAGTTCCCGGGCGGCGCCAAGCGCCTCGCTGCGCTCAACCGGAACGAACCGTATGGAAGAGCGAAGCGATGCCTGCCCGATCCGGTGCATGTCGGCCGCGATCACCACGCCGAGCTTCGGGTAGCCGCCACATGTGTTGGCGTCGTTCAACTGGATGATCGGCAGGCCAGACGGTGGAAGCTGGATCGTGCCCGGCATTATGCCGTGCGAAAGCATTTCCAGACGCTTCCGCAGCTCCAGGCGGGGGCCCGAGAGACGATAGCCCATGCGATTACTCTCCGGCTCGACCGTCCAGGCCGTCTCGAGAAGCAGTTTCCGTGACGTCCGGTCCAGGTCGCCCCACTCCGCCGCCGGCAGGAAGCGGATGGTTGGAAGCTTTTCTATGTAGCTGCCGAGCGCCGGAATTGCGTAGGGTGAAAGACCGAAACCGCGCGGGACAACGCTTGCCGGCGCCTGGCCGAGCGCGAGGCGGTCCCCCCCTCCAAGCACCCGTCCTTCCAGCCCTCCGAACCCGCCTTTGACGTCGGTCGACCGGGAACCCATTATCCGGGGCACATCGACGCCCCCGGCGAACGCGAGATAGAAGCGCATTCCCCGCGGGAGCATTCCCGCCTTGAAAACCTGGCCGGCGTGAACAGGCTTTACCCACCATGCCGGAAGCGGCTCATCGTCGATCCGCGCCATCGGGCTGGCGCCCGCCAGGGCAATGGCCGTGTCGGAATGAAAGCGGATCTCAATTCCACCCAGGGTGACCTCGATAGCCCCCGCATCGGGGTCGTTGCCGACCAGGTGGTTTCCGACCGCCAGGGCGAACGGATCCATCGCGCCTGAGAACCCGACGCCGAACTTGCGAAATCGGACGCGCCCCATATCCTGGATTGTAGCCTGTATCCCCGGCTTCATGATCTCGATCATGGGAGAATATCTTCCAGAACTATCCGGACGATATCGCCGGGCGCCAACAGCGCCGGGGGTGCCACATTTATGTCGAATAGCTTGGCGTGCGTATGGCCGATGAGATTCCAGCCCGACGGCGCGGCCGTCGGATAGATGCCGGTCTGCACTCCGCCGATCATGACCGAGCCGGCCGCAACCTGGACGCGCGGCACCTCGCGCCGGGGCGTCGCCAGGCGCGGGTCGAGGCCGCCGAGGAACGCGAAGCCCGGCTGCCCCCCCAGCGCGAAGACGGTGTAATTTGAAGAAGCATGCAGCCTTGCAAATTCCTCCCTGCTCATTCCCGCACGCTCGGCCATCCAGGAAAGATCAGTTCCGTATTCCCCACCGTAGACAACCGGGATTTCAATCAGCCTGCCGGGCCGCAGATCGGATAGAGGTGGCGGCCAGTTGATCTCGGCCATCTCGATGACATCCTGGCGATCCGTCACGAGGGGATCGAAGACCACCAGAAGGTTATTCATGCCGGGAACGGTTTCTATAATTCCCCCAGCCTTCTCCATGATCGCCGACAGGGCCCAAATCTGACGCTGGACATCGAGGTCCATCTCTCCCTTGGCGCCGTCGAATAGAACCGCCGCTTCTCCAATGTCGCTGAACGTCAAGGAGCATCCGCGAGAATATTTCATCCAAAGCGTTCCAGGACATTGGGCCGAAGCCGTGCAACTTCAGGATCGTGCAGGCGCGAAAATCGGGACCCGCCTTCACGAGCGGACAGGCCCCGCAGCAATCGAGGGGACGCCCCTTTCCTACCACACCGGGGTCAGCCAATCACGATAGCGTGAGATTTTCCCGCTCACGCAGTCGAAGTAGAGATCCATTATCTTGCGCGTGATCGGGCCGACATTGCCGTCGCCGACGGGGATGCCGTCCACGCTGGTCACGGGACGGATTTCCCAGCCGGACCCGCAAAAAAACAGCTCTTGGGCGATGTAAAGTTCGCTGCGATCGATAGCGCGCTCCACGGTCTCGATGCCCAGCTCGTTCACGAAGAGCTCGACCAGCGTGTTGCGCGTGATGCTCTCAAGAATGCCATCCGTACAACGAGGGATGACCACGCGGCCGTCACGTATCATGATGATGTTGGCCTGCGGCCCCTCGGAAACGTATCCGGCTTCAGTCAGCATTATGGGGGCGTCGTAGCCGTCATGCTTCGCCTGCATGGCGGCCAGGCGCCCGTTCACGTAATTCGCCACGGTCTTTATTCGAGGCGGGCTTGCCTTGTCCGCGATGCGATTCCAGGAACTGACAACGGCCTTCATGCCTGTGTCGACGAAGACGTTCGGCTGGAACGGCCCGGCGGTAACCGCCATGATCACTGGCCCGGTGGCGGTGATGTTCGGTGGACCATCGAGCAGCGAGAGGACGCGGATGTGGCAGTTTTTCTTGAGCCCGTTCTCGCGAACGAGAGAGAGTACATCCTCCTTGAGCGTATCCATCGCCGCGGGACGCTCGAAGCGCATCATCTTCATGGAGGATTCAAGACGCTCGATATGTTCCTTGTATCGAAAGATGAACAACTGCTGCTCCGCGTCGCTCCAATACCCGCGGATACCCTCGAAAACGGCGGCGGCATACTGGAGCGCAGGTGCGAGTATATGTATTTTTGCGTCTTTTGCGTCGACAACAGACTGAGAGAATAGAATTTTTTCTTTCAATTTCCTCTCCATGTATAAAGCCGTAATTGGCGTTCGATTGTTACATACGATCAGCTTCCAGAGACGGCGAGGTAACTCTCATCCAGGTCCCGGATTGCCGGGCAGCCGACCTGTGCCAGCGCGAGCATCACCTCCTTGTTCAGTATCTCCAATGCCCGCGTCGCGCCCGCTTGCCCAAAAGCCGCCGCGCCATAGAGCGTCGCGCGTCCGACGAAGGTCATCGAGGCTCCCAGACAGAATGCCGCGACAATGTCGGCTCCGCGCGTGATCCCGCTGTCGAGCATGAGCGTGATTTTGTCGCCGCAGGCGTGCCGGATCGCGGGGAATGCGTCTATCGTCGCGATACCACGGTCGAATTGCCTGCCGCCGTGATTGGAAACGATGAGGCCGTCGACGCCCACGCCTATCGCCAGGCGCGCATCCTCCGGATGAAGAATGCCCTTCAGGACGAGCTTCCCCGACCACAACTCCCGAATTTCACGTATGGTGTCCCAGGTTTGGACCGACGGGACTTCGGCCGCGTATAAATTGGCTACATCCATGGCCGATGCGCCGGGCTGGGCATATGACTGCCAGTTTTCGAGGTATGGCAGTCCGTTGGCAAGGTAGGAGATGAGCCACGCGGGATGGGTCAGGGCTTCGAGCTTGGCCATCCATGTCGGGTTATACGGACGAACCCAGCCCTGCCGGATGTTGCGTTCGCGCTTGGAATGGGCGGGAACGTCGACGGTGACGACCAGGGTTGGTAATCCGGCATCGGCGACGCGTCGCAGCAAATCGCGAAGTATCTCGCCTGTTCGTGGCAAATATATCTGGTACCAGGCTCCCGGATGGGCACCGGCCACTGCCTCGATCGACGCGTTGGAGGCTCCCGAAAGAATGTATGGCGCCCCCGTCGCATAGGCGGCACGCGCAAGGTCCAGGTCGGCGCCCCGCCGCGTGATGTCGGACATGCCGGTCGGGGCTACGCCGACAGGAAGCAGGAATCGCTGCCCGAGCAGTTCACTCGAGGCATCGGGCGCGGAGACATCGCGGAGATAGCGGGGCGTCAGCAGCAGCTCGCGGAAGCGTCGCGGGTTCCGCTCGATGGCATTTTCATCCTCGGCACCTCCCTCGATATAATCGTAGATGATACGGGGAAGACGCCGACGGGCGGCGTGCCTCAGGTCTTCGATGCTGACGGCTTTTTCTGGTGACATTGAGAGATCCGCCTGTAAATCCGATCAGCCGCGCAGGACCGTCGACTGGAAGTCGTAGCCTTCGGGATCGACAGCCACATCGATAAGGAACGGTCCGGGTTCGTCCTGCGCCCGACGGAGCGCCGCGCGCAGCTCTTCCACGGTCGTCGCTCGGGCGGCCGCCAGACCAATGCCATGAGCCATGGCAGCGAAGTCGACAGCACGCCAGCGCAGGTTGCCCGGCTGCATTTGGCGTGCCCGCTGTTTGAGCTCAATCAGCGACAAGCCTTTGTCATTGAACACGATGCAGATCACCTTGGACCGCGTTTCGGCCAGAGTCGCGAGCTCGCCGGCACACATCAGAAGCCCGCCGTCGCCGGTTAAGCAGACCGCTGGCCGCGTGGAATCCTGAAGGCCGGCCGCAATCGCCGCCGGCAACGCAAAACCCATCGTCGAGAGCCCGTTCGAGATCAGAATCTCGTTCGGACCGTCGACGTCCCAATAGGCCATGGCCGAGAACATGTGGGCGCCCGCATCGACCGTCGCGCGTGCGCGGCTCCCCATCAATTCCTCTCTCACCGTCTTGACGACCTCGACCGGTGTAAGCCCCTCCGTGCCCGGCTGGAGGTCTAGCGCGGCACCCATCCCGGCCTTTAGCGCGGCCACCTCATCGGCAGTCCACATGGAAGGCGCGACATTCTCGGCCAGCAGGGTCAATGCGAGATCAGTGCGCGCGCGCAGCGTGGCTGCGGGCGTCACGTAATGGCGATCATACGTCACTGGTCCCACATCGAGGACCGGAGCGGAATACGGCCACGGCTTTCCGATCAGTTCCACCGGGTCGAAGCCGACGAGAACGATCAGATCGGCCTTCGATACACATCGGGATTCCAGCGCGCCGCCGGTGAACAGCCCCACGAATTGCGGATGCGTCGACGGCAGCGCGCCCTTCGCCTTGTAGGTGGTCAGCACCGGACAGCGGAGGGTCTCAGCCAGTCGTGAGAGCGCGGCGGCCGTCTCGGCGCTGCGCGCCTCAAGCCCCGCCACGATCACCGGCCGTTTCGCTCCGGCCAATAGCGAGCGGGCAACCGCGGCTTCCTGGATGGGCAAGGGATCGGCGTCGACAACGGATGCGCCGGCGAGCGGCGCCTCCGTCTCGCGATTGGCCACGTCGCGCGTCAGCTCGATGTAGACAGGGCCGTTGGGCGCCAGACGACAGCGGGAGAGCAACTTTTCCAATTCCGCCGCAGGCGCGTCGCCGTTCAATCGGGAGCCGCCCTTCACGATCTGCCTCAGCAGGGACTGCTGGTCGTAGCGTTGATGCGAATCATGGGGAGCCTGATCATCCGACCAGCCGTCGGTAAGCAGCACGACGGACGCCTTGTCCAGCCAGGCCTGGGCCACCCCGTTAACCGCGCAGGCGGTTCCCGGTCCTTGCGTCGCCAGCGCGGCGCCGATGGAGCCCGTCAACTCGGCCATTGCCGCCGCCATTATTACCGCGCCGGTTTCGGTTCGGGTCAGGACAAACCGAATCCCGCAGGCGCCGCAAGCTTCGATCAAATCCAGACTGGTGCCGCCGCCGGGCACGCCAAAAAGGTGCGTAACCCCTTCGCGCGCCAGTGCGGACGCGATGGCATCGACTACCCTCATCTATCCCCTCCCTCGTTCCGTCGCCACTAACTTATACCAATAAGATGTTATCGAGCGGTGCGCAACCCTGCTGGAGCCGGCACCTAATTTGCAATAAACCTCTTTTGTGATAATGGGTAATGGCCGATCTGAGCGTTATCAGACTGGCAAGGGAAGAAGAAAAAGGGGGAGTAGACATGTACGTAGCACCATCGCGACGAGAACTTGGGATTTTCGCGGATATTCCTGAGGCGCATCATCGGGCCGGGTCGAATGCGTGGCTCGATGTCCAGTTGCACGGCGCTGCCGCGCCGGTATTCCTGGAAGGGCCGGCGTTCGATCGCGACGGCAACTTGTGGCTGGTGGACATTCCCTGGGGCCGGCTGTTCAAGATTGCGCCGGATGGTGCCGTGTCCTGCGAACTCGACTACGACGGCCAGCCCAACGGCCTGGCGATCCATCGCGACGGACGCGTGTTCATTGCCGACGCCAAGAACGGCATTCTGGTCTACGATCCGGCAGCCGGAAAACTCGATGTCGTTCTTGACCGCATCCTGCTCCAGCCATTCAGGGGGCCGAACGATCTGACCTTTGCCTCCAATGGCGATCTCTACTTCACCGATCAAGGCCAGACGGGACTGCATGACCCGACCGGCCGCGTGTTCCGGATCACGGCTGCCGGCGACGTGCAGTGCCTGATAGACAACGTTCCGAGTCCGAACGGCCTCGTGCTCAGCCTGGATGAGCACACGCTGTTTCTTGCAGTGACGCGCGACAATGCGATTTGGCGCCTGCCTCTGGTGCCCGGTGGCCTCACGACGAAGGTCGGCGTGTTCATCCAGATGTCCGGCGGCGGCGGTCCCGACGGGTTGGCCATGGACGTCGAAGGAAACCTGCTGGTCTGCCACGTCGGCATGGGCGCGGTCTGGCGGTTCAACCCTCGGGGCGAGCCTGTTGAGCGGCTTGATGCGCCGTCAGGTGTCTATACGACGAATTGCGCCTTCGGTGGTGCCGACGGCCGGACTCTCGTGGTGACCAATGCAGGTCAGGTCCTGCAGCAGAAAATGGCCGCGCCCGGAGTCAGGTTATTCTCGCATCTTTGAAGGCGAGGCATCCGGATGGATGGATGAGCCGATTTCCGGTGAAAATCCCGGTCGGCTCTCGGTGGAAAGCAAGCCTCGCGGGGGTATTTCATGGTGTGGCGCAGTTATCTTTTCGTACCCGGCGATCGACCCGAACGCTTCGACAAGGCGGTCGCCACGGGCGCGGACGTGGTCATTCTCGACCTGGAAGACGCCGTCTCCCCGGGTGGCAAGGCGATTGCTCGTGAGAAGGTCGGCGAGTGGCTCGCGGCAGGAAACCGCGCGGCTGTCAGGATCAACGGCGCTCAGAGTGAATGGCACGAGCGCGACCTCGGGTTGCTGCGGCATCCGTCCCTCGCGGCGGTTGTCTTGCCGAAGGCCGAGGAACCGTCGCATATCGAGGCGGTGTCATGCATCGCTTCGGCCGGAATGCCGATCGTGCCGATAGTGGAAAGCGCGGCCGGCATCTGGAATGTCCGTGCGTTGGCCTGTACCCGGGGCGTTACCCAATTGGCTTTCGGGTCCGTTGATTTTCAGCTCGACGCAGGCATCGAGGGCGAAGGCGAAGCACTTCTTTATGCGCGCAGCCGCCTTGTGCTGGCATCGGCTATTGCCCGTATCGCACCCCCGATCGATGGGGTGACGACTGCGATCAAGGATGATGATCAACTGCGTAGGGATATCGCCGCGGCACGCGCCCTCGGCTTTGGGGGAAAGCTGTGTATCCACCCGCGCCAGGTCGCGATCGTTGCGGCCAGCTTCCGCCCAACGCCTGATGAAATAGCACGCGCGCATCGCATCGTGGCAGCGGCAGAGGTAGCGGGAAATGGTGCCATCCAGGTCGACGGCAAACTGATCGATCGACCGATGGTGGAGCGCGCGCGCAATGTTCTCGCGGAGACTGTATAGGGATGGTCGCTCGACCTGTTCAGTCAGTATGTCGTGTCTGATGAAATTCGCTTTAGGGTCGGGCTTGGAAGGTATGAAAGCCTTGCAGTATAGGGCTTTGAGGGATTGGCTGGGGAACTTGGATTCCCACCGCCATTGACACTTTCGGCGCGATCCCGTCCACTTGACCTCGGGACTGAACACCTAGGCCGTGAACTCATAAATCTGCTTTGAGTTTGAATGGGTTGGTGATTCAAGGGCTTCCGACAGAGATGCCTCTGATGACACATCGCCGTTACGAACTGACCGACCGGTGAGAACGGCGGTGGAAAATTGGACCATGGTAGCGGCGGGATAGTCCCGCTGCGGGCGACGTAAAAGTCGTCCACTTTTTCCCTTTTCTGCGTGGCGCAGAGAGGGACGAGGGATCTACACCGTGGAATTATATCTGAAGGTTCGCATGGCTTGCGATGGGGGCATGAGCCAGCGCGGGGCATCAAGGCATTTTGGCATCTCGCGGGACACGGTTCGCAAGATGATGGCGTATTCGGTTCCGCCCGGTTATCGGCGGCAGGCGCCGGTGCGGCGCCCGAAGCTGGACGCGTTCATCGCGATCATCGGCCGGTGGCTTGAGGAGGACCGAGCGGTCCCGCGCAAGCAGCGCCATACGGCCAAACGGGTGTTCGATCGGCTGCGGGACGAGCACGGGTTTGCCGGCGGCTACACAATCATCAAGGACTACATGCGCGATCGGGAGCGGCGCGGCCAGGAGATGTTCGTGCCGCTGGCGCATCCTGCGGGTCATGGCCAGGAGGACTTTGGGGAGGCGATGATTGTCATCGGCGGGGTGGAGCAGAAGGCGCACTTCTTTGTGCTCGACCTGCCACACAGCGACGCCTGCTATGTTCGCGCCTATCCTGCGGTCGTGGCCGAGGCTTGGGTGGACGGCCATATCCATGCGTTCGCCTTCTTCGGGGCTGTGCCGCAGTCGATCGTCTACGACAATGACCGCTGCCTAGTGGCGAAGATCC
>Ga0172382_10009700_pt1 | contig 13069 bp, 13 predicted proteins | sample Leawel138RmetaG_FD_122245 | JGI IMG/M metagenome (GOLD analysis project Ga0172382, IMG submission 122245) | Leachate microbial communities from a municipal landfill in Southern Ontario, Canada - Leachate well 138R metaG | ecosystem: Engineered > Solid waste > Landfill > Unclassified | place...
CCCGGCCCAGCGGCGCGCCCAGGGCCTCCAGCCGTCCGGACCACGGCCCCCCAGCCCCGCGCATGAGCGTGCCGTAGGCGAACAGCAGGCCGCCGGGGACGGGCGCGGCGCCCTCCCTAGGCATCCAGGGCCAGTTCCAGGCCCACGGGGCAGTGGTCCGAGCCCATGACCCCGGGCTCGATCCAGGCGCGGGACACCTTGCCCCGCAGCTCCTCGCTGACGAAGAAGTAGTCGATGCGCCACCCCGCGTTGCGCGAGCGGGCCCCGTAACGGTATGTCCACCACGAGTAGTGGTCCGGCCCGGGCTCGAACAGGCGGAAGGTGTCCACATAGCCGTGGGCCACGAAACGGTCCATCCAGGCGCGCTCCACGGGCAGGAAGCCCGAGGTGTTCTCGTTGGCCTTGGGGTTCTTGAGGTCGATCTCCTTGTGCGCGGTGTTGAAGTCGCCGCAGACCACGATGGGCTTGTGGCGCCGCAGGGCCTCGCTGTGGGCCAGGAAGCAGTCGTAGTAGCCGAGCTTGAACTCCAGGCGCTCGTCGCCCTGCTGGCCGTTGGGGAAGTAGATGGTGAAAAAATGAAAGGACGGATATTCCAGGTGGATGCAGCGGCCCTCGCCGTTGAAGCGCTCGTCGGGCAGCCCCGTGCGCACCGCCAGCGGCGCCACGCGGTAGAGCGCGGCCGTGCCCGAATAGCCCTTGCGCTTGCGGCTGGGGTTCCAGGTCACCTGATAACCCGGGCGGCCCCGGTGCTCCTCGTCCAGCTGGTGCGGCTCGGCCTTGATCTCCTGCAGGCCGACCACGTCGGCGTCGCAGGCGGCGAACCAGTCCCAGAAGCCTTTCTGGATCACGGCCCGCAGGCCGTTCACGTTCCACGAATAGAGTTTCATCCCGTCCTTCCTAGAGTGTGTGCAGCGTCACGTCCAGCGTCCGCCCGCTCAGGCCGATGACCGCGTAGCCGCCGTGGGCCAGCATCCCGGGGTTGACCACGACCGTGCGGCCCACAAGGTCCAGGGCGCGCGACTCGTGAATATGCCCGGACAGGCAGGCCTGGGGCTGCACGCGCTCCACGAAGGCGCGCACCGCGTGGCTGCCGACGTGGCGCGGGCCGACCAGGTCGGCCTTGGTGCCGTGGGGCGGGTCGTGGGACACCAGCAGCGTGGCGTCCCAGCCGTCGGCCTGGGCCAGGGCCTGTTCCAGCAGCTCCGCCTGGCGCGCCTCGGAAATCTCGCTGGGCGTGCCGAAGGGCGTCGGCCCCGAGCAGCCCAGGCCCAGCAGGCCCACCCCGGGGGCCAGCTCGCGGGCCCGGCCGTGGATGGACAGGCCCTCCCGCTCCAGCCAGCGGTCCACGGCCGGGGTGTCCATGTTGCCGATCTGGGCCAGGACCACGGGGTTGGCGCCGCGCACGGCGTCCAGCACCCGGCGCGCCGCGTCCAGCCCGCCGTGGGTGGTCAGGTCGCCGCTGATGATGATCCCCGCGGCCCCGGACACGCCCGGGATGCGCGCCACGTTGTCCGGCTCGTCGTGGATGTCGCCTATGCCGATCCAGTATCTATCGTATCTCATTTGGCTTTCCCTCTTTCCCGCCGGCCCCGAAGCGCGTAGGATCCAGCAGCGCCCTGGCCCAGGAATGGGAACCCTAAAACAAAAGACCGCGATGGAAAAGCCCCGCAACCCCGCCCCAATCCGCCCGGATGACCCCGGCGCCGACGCCGCAGCCGCGCGGGAGAAACGCGCCCTGCGCGCCGCCCTGCTGGCCCGGCGCCGGGCCCTGGCCCCGGCCGAGGCCGCCGCGCGTTCGGCGCGGGTGCTGGAGCGGGTGCGCGCCCTGCCCGCCTGGGCCTCGGCGCGCCAGGTGCTGGCCTACATGCCCGTGCGCGGCGAGGTGGACGTGGCGCCCCTGGTGGAGGAACTCTGGGCACGCGGGGTGCGGGTGCTGCTGCCGCGCTGCCGCCCGGGGCAGCCCGGGGTCATGGACGTGGCCTGCGCCCCGGACCTGGCCGTCCTGCGGCCCGGGGCCCACGGCATCGCGGAGCCCGACCCCGACGCCTGCCCCGCCGAGGCCGCCCCGGCGCCGGACCTGGTGCTCGTGCCGGGGGTGGGCTTCGACCGGCGCGGCCTGCGCCTGGGCTTCGGCGGCGGCTTCTACGACCGCTTCCTGGCCGGGCTGGGGCGCCCGGGGCCGCTGCTGCTGGCCCCGTGCTACGCCTTCCAGCTCCTGGAGGCCCTGCCCGCCGACCCGTGGGACATACCCGTGGACGTGATCATCACCGAGGAGGAAACCCTGTGGCCCCGACCCCCACAGCGCGGCTGATCCCTTTCGCCTTTCCAGGACTGGACCGCGTGGGCTGCGCCTTCGGCGCCCGGGCGCCCGGGGCCCGGGGCCCCCTGGACGGCGGCAACATCTCCCTGGACGTGGGCGACGACCCCCGGGCCGTACGCTCCTGGCGCCGGGCCATGCGGGACGCCCTGGGCCTGGGCCCGTGGCAGGAGCTGCGCCAGGTCCACGGCACGCAGATGCTCTTCGACCCCGACCCGGGGGACATCGACGCCCCCGGAACCATCGAGGCCGACGGCCTGGCCACGGCCAGGCCGGGCCAGGCCCTGGTCATCAAGACCGCCGACTGCCAGCCCGTGCTTCTGGCTCACGAAAGCGGGAGCGTCGTGGCGGCGCTGCATGTGGGCTGGCGCGGCAACGTGGCCGATTTCCCCGGGCGCGGGGTGCGCGCGCTGTGCGCGGAATACGGCCTGGAGCCCTCCGGACTGCTGGCCGTGCGCGGCCCGAGCCTGGGCCCGGCGGCCAGCGAGTTCACCAACTTCGAGACCGAATTCGGCCCGGCCTTCGCGCCCTACCACGACCCCGCCACGCACACCGTGGACCTCTGGCGCCTGACGCGCGACCAGCTCGTGGCCGCCGGGCTGCTGCCCGAGCGCATCCACGGCCTGGACCTGTGTACCCGCTCCTTCCCGGAGCTGTTTTTCTCCTACCGCCGCCAGCGGGCCTGCGGCAGGCAGGCCAGCGTGATCTGGATCCGGGAATAACCGCCGGCGACGGCGCCATGCGGCGCGCCCCGGCCCGGGGCGCAGCCGGGCGGACATCAGCCAGCCCTCCGCCCCGCCAGGCGGCGGCGATCCGGGAGCATCCCCCATGCGCGGCATTCTGACCTATATCCTTGCGGCCTTTGCGGAAATCGGCGGCTGCTTCGCCTTCTGGGCCTGGCTGCGGCTGGGGCGCTCGCCCCTGTGGCTGATGCCGGGCATGGCCAGCCTGGCGCTGTTCGCCTGGGCCCTGACGCGCGTGGACGCCGACTTCGCCGGGCGGGCCTATGCGGCCTACGGCGGCGTCTACATCCTGGCGTCCCTGGGCTGGCTGTGGGCAGTGGAAGGCGCGCGCCCCGACCGCTGGGACGCCCTGGGCGCGGCCCTGTGCCTGCTGGGCGCGGCGGTGATCCTCTTCGGCCCGCGCGGGGCGTAGCCAGACCCGGCGAAATCCCCCGGAGCCGGGCGGCCCCGGCCCGCCGGGGGCGCGGCGGCCTCAGCCCGTCTGGATGCCGTAGGCCTTGAGCTTGCGGTAGAGGTAGGTCCGCTCCAGGCCGATGGATTCGGCAAGGCGGCTGACGCTGCCTTCGAACTCTTCGAGCTTGCGGCGCAGGAATTCGGCCTCGAAGTCCTGGCGGGCGGTCTTGAAGTCCACGGCGCCGGAGGGGATGGGCAGGTCGCGCGCCAGGGCCCCGCAGGCCGCCGGGGCGGCCAGTATCTCGGCGGGCAGGTCCTCGGGGCCGACCTCGGAGCCGGAGTACAGGATCAGCATGCGCTCCACGAAATTCTTCAGCTCGCGCACGTTGCCCGGCCAGGGGTAGGCGCACAGCACCCGCAGGGCCTCTTCGGTGAAGCTCAGCGGGCGGAAGCCCTGCAGGCGGGTCAGGCGCTCCAGGAAGTCCTCGATGAGCAGCGGGATGTCCTCCCCGCGCTCGCGCAGGGGCGGCACCACCAACGGAAAGACCTTGAGCCGGTAGTACAGGTCCTCGCGGAAGCGCCCCTCGCGGATTTCCTCCATCAGGTCCTTGTTGGTGGCGGCGATGACGCGCACGTCCACGGTGACGGTGCGCCGCCCGCCCACATGCTCGAACTTCTGCTCCTGGAGGATGCGCAGGATCTTGGCCTGGGTCTTCAGGCTCATGTCGCCGATCTCGTCCAGGAAGAGCGTGCCCCCGTCGGCCTGCTCGAAGCGCCCGGGGCGCGATGTCTCGGCCCCGGTGAAGGCGCCCTTCTCATGGCCGAACAGCTCGCTTTCGATCAGCTCCTCGGGGATGGCGGCGCAGTTCACGGCCACCAGGGGCCGCGCCCCGCGCCGCGACTGGGAATGGATCATGCGGGCCACGATCTCCTTGCCCGTGCCGTTCTCGCCGGTGATGAGCACCCAGGCTTCCGTGGGCGCCACCTGGGCGATGTGCTGGCGCAGGGCCAGCACCGCCGCCGAGCGCCCGGTAAGCGAGCTGATCTGCTCCGAGCCCAGGCGCAGGCGCAACTCCTGGTTCTCCCTCTGGATGGTGTTGAATTCCAGAGCCTTGTTGACGCAGAGGATGACCTTTTCCAGGGACAGGGGCTTCTCGATGAAGTCGAAGGCGCCCTTCTTGATGGCCGACACGGCGGTCTCGATATTGCCGTGGCCGGAGATCATGATCACCGGCAGGTCGGGCTGGCGCGAGCGCAGGGTGTCCAGCACCTCCAGGCCGTCGATGCCCGTGAGCCAGATGTCGAGCAGCACCAGCTCCGGCGCGCGCTCGCCCACCATGCGCAGGGCCTGTTCGCCGCTTTCGGCCTCGTGCACCTCGTGGCCCTCGTCCTCGAGGATGCCGCGCAGCGAAAAACGGATGTCCTGTTCGTCGTCGACAACGAGAATCCTGGCCTGCACCCTGCCCTCCCCTGGCTGGCGGTTGGCGCGGGCCCCAGCGGCCCGGCCCCCTGTGCATACCCGCAAAGAGCCGGGCAGGGCAAGGCCGGGCGCGGCCAGCGGCGGCGCGGCCAGCGGCGGCGCGGCCAGCGGCGGCGCGGCCAGCGGCGGCGCGGCCAGCGGCGGGGCGGGCGCCCCCGGCCGCCGCTAGCCTTCGAAGGAAAAGCCCCCGGCCGCGAAAAGCTCCAGGCAGATGTCCACCACGGCCTCGTCGTAGCGCACCCCCCGGCCCTTGCGCACCTCGTCCAGGGCCACCTCCAGCCCCAGGGCCGCGCGGTAGGGCCGGTGGGAGCTCATGGCCTCCACCACGTCGGCCACGGCCAGGATGCGCGCCTCCAGGCACACGGCGTCGCCCGCCAGCCCCTTGGGGTAACCCGTGCCGTCCAGGCGCTCGTGGTGCTGAACCACGAAGTCCGCCACCGGCCAGGGGAAGGGCACGCCGCTCAGGATCTCGTAGCCCACCCCGGGGTGGGTCTGCATCAGCCCGAACTCCATCGGCGTAAGCCGCGCGGGCTTGGAGAGGATCTCGGCGGGGATGTAGATCTTGCCCAGGTCGTGCAGCAGCCCGGCCACGCGCACGCCCTCCAGGCGCTCCGGGGCCATGCCCAGGCGGTCGGCGATGGCCACGGCCAGCCGCGCCACGCGCTGCTGGTGTCCGGCGGTGTAGGGGTCGCGCTTCTCCGAGGTCAGCACCAGGGCCTGCACCGTGGCGTCCACGGTCTGGCGCAGGCGTTCCACGGTGCTGCGCAGGCGCTCCAGGGTCTCGCGGCGTCCGGAGATGTCGCGAAAGGCCATGACCACGCCGCTGGCCGCGCCACCCTCCCCGGGCACGATGCAGGCCGTCAGCTCCACGGGGATCTCGCCCCCCGGGGCGCTCAGCGAAAGCCCCTCCAGGCGCAGCGGGCATTCGGCGCCCAGGGCCCCGGGAACGGGGTCCACGGGCTGGCCGTCCAGCCCGCTGAGCGGCAGCACGCGGGCCAGGGGCCGCTGGCGGGCCTGCTCCAGGCCCAGGCCCAGCAACCTGCCGGCCATGGCGTTCAGATAGTTCACGCGGCCCGTGGCGTCGGTGGCCACGATGCCCTCGCCCACGCTGTCCAGGGTGGTTTCCAGCCAGCGGCGCTCCTTGCGGCGGCGGCGTTCGGCGCAGTGCTTGTAGTGGGCCATTTCGATGGCCGTGTGCATGTCGCGGTCGTCGAAGGGTTTGATGACGTAGCCGAAGGGCTGGGTGGCCTTGGCGCGTTGCAGGGTCTCCTCGTCGGCGTAGGCCGTGACGAAGATGACCGGGATGTCGCAACGCTGGGCGATGGCCCCGGCGGCCTGCACCCCGTCCATAGGCCCGGCGAGCATGATGTCCATCAGCACCACGTCGGGGTGCAGGCGCTCGGCGGCCTCCACGGCGCCCTCGCCCGAGGGCACGACCCCGGCCACGGGGTAGCCCAGGTTCACGAGCCGGTGGCGGATGTCCATGGCGACTATGGTTTCGTCCTCGACGACGAGGATGGTCGGCTTGGAACTCACGCGGAGAGGCCCCTCCCTCCCGGTGGTTGCGGCCCCGGCTCCAGGCAGGCGGCCAGGGCCTCCCGCAGCTCGGGGCGGATGAAGCGGTAGCCCTCGGCGTCCAGGCGCAGGGGGGCGGCGCGCTGGCTGGCCAGGGCTGTCTCGCGGGCCATTTCGGCGCCCAGGAGCAGCCTGAGAGCCGCCCCGGGAACCGGCAGCCACGAGGGGCGTCCCAGGGCGCGGCCGAGTTCCCGGCAGAACGCGGCCATTGTCACGGCTTTGGGCGCACAAAGATTGTAGACCCCGTGGGCGCTGGCGTTGTCCAGCAGCCAGACGATGGCGCCGGTGGCGTCGGCCCGGTGGACCCAGGACAGCCACTGCCCCCCGCCGCCCGCAGGCCCGCCCAGGAAGAGCCGGAACAGCGGCACCAGCCGCCCCAGCAGCCCGCCGCCAGGGCCGAGCACGACCCCCAGGCGGGCCACCGCGCGGCGGGTGCCCAGGCCCTCCACGGGCTCGCTGGACGCCTCCCACTGGCGGCAGACCTCGGCCAGGAACCCCGGGCCGCAGGGCCGGCCCTCGCCCAGCACGTCGCCCCGCTCCGAGGCCCGGGGGCCGTAGTAGCCCACGGCGCTGGCCTGGACGACCACCGCGGGCGGGCAGTCCACCATGCGCGCGGCCTCGGCCACGGCCCGGCCCGCCAGCACGCGGCTCTCCAGGATGCGCGCCCGGCGCTCGGGGGTCCAGCGCCCGGCGGCGATGTTCTCCCCCGCAAGATTGACCACCGCGCAGGGCCCCGGGCCGGACAGCAGCCGCGCCAGGGGCTCCGGGTCGCGGCCGTCCCAGGCTGCGGCGTCCACGGCGGGGCCGAGCAGGGCCCGGGCCCGGGCCGGATCGCGGGTCGGCGCGCCCACGCCGTCCCCGCGCGCCAGCAGCCCGGCGACCAGGGCCCGGCCGATGAAACCTGTGGCGCCCGTGACGACAACGCGCATGATCCCTCCCTTCGTACGCCACAGGCTACGGCGGCGTGTGCCGGTGGTTCTCAGTCTGACGGAGAATACAGGAAAAGGTGTTGCATGGGAAGGAGCAAAGACAAAAACCCCGCGCCGGAAGGGAATATCGGGACGGAGCGCCCCGCTGCGGCAGAGGGCGGGAGGGACGGCGGCACCCCGGGCGGCGGGGCCAGGGCGCCCTGCGGCGGCGGGGGGAGAGGGGAATCAGGCCGTGGGCAGCTCCACGACCAGCATGGAGCCCCGGGGCTTGTTGGGCACGGCGCGCACATAGCCGTGGTGGTCGCTGACGATGGACTTGACGATGGTCAGCCCCAGGCCCGTGCCCCCGCGCTTGCGCGAGAAATAGGGCTCGAAGAGCTTGGAGCGCTCCTCCTGGGTCAGCCCGGGGCCGTTGTCGCGCACCTCCACGCGCACCCAGCCGGTGACCCCGTCGTGGGTGACCACCACGTCCACCCGGCCCTCGTCCTGGCCCACCAGCGCCTCGGCCGCGTTGGTCAGGATGTTCAGGAATACCCGGCGCATGCCCTGGGGGTCCATCTTGATGGGCGGCAGGTCCGCCGGGCAATCCAGGGTCCAGGAGATGTCGCTGTGGCTGTTGTGGAAGGTGCTGACCACCTCTTCGAGCAGCGGCGCCAGCCGCCCCGGGGCGAGCCTGGCCTCGGGCAGCTTGGCGAAGGCCGAGAACTCGGCCACCATCTGTTGCAGGTGCTCCACCTGGCGCACGATGAGCCCCGTGCACTGGACGAACACCGGGTCCTCGATCTCGGGGCCGAATTTGCGCTCGATGCGCTGGGCCGAAAGCTTGATGGGCGTCAGCGGGTTCTTGATCTCGTGGGCAATGCGCCGGGCCACCTCGCGCCAGGCGGCCACGCGCTGCATCTTCTCCAGCTCGGTGATGTCCTCGAACACGGCCACCAGCCCCGCGTCGCGGCCCTCGCTGGTGCGCAGGGTCACGCAGTTGATGAGCAGCTTGATATAGCGGCTGCCCAGGGTCAGCTCCACCTGGCGCTGCCATTGCGACCCCGGGCTCTCCATGAACTGCTCGAATATCTCGCGCAGCATGCCCAGGTATTCCCCGCCCAGCAGTTCGAGGGGCTTGCGGCCCTGGATGACCTTGCCGTCCAGGCCGAGCATGTCCTCGGCGGCCTTGTTCACCGTGCTGATGCGGCCTTCGCTGTCCAGGGAGATGACCCCGGCGGTGATGTTGTCCAGGAGGGCCTCGATGTAGCGGCCCCATTGCTCCAGCTCGCGGTTCTGCTGGTTGAGTTGCAGGTTGGCCTGGGTCAGGTGGGCGCGGCTTTGTTGCAGGTCGCGGGCCATCTGGTTGAAGCTTTGGACCAGGAAGCCCAGCTCGTCGCTGGACTGGTCCTCCAGGCGCACGGACAGGTCGCCCCGGGCCACGCGCTGGGTGCCCTCGGCCAGGGCCTGCACCGGGGCCGACAGCTCCTTGGCCAGGCGCATCCCGAACCAGATGGCGCCCATGACAATAAGCAGGGTGACCACGGCCAGGAGCACATACAGCGCCAGCTTCCACTGGTGCTTCATGGTCCGTATCTGCTTGTATTCGCTCACCCCGCGCACGATGTGGTCGAGCTTGTAGAGCAGGCCGTGGCCGATGGTCTCGCCGAGCACGAGGTAGCCCTGGGCCCCGCCGTCCACGGGCAAAACGCCCACCACCATGTCGGCCACCGGGCCGGGCCGGATGGTGGACCAGAACTCCGGACGCTCGCGCAGGCCGTCCCAGTCCACGCGGTCCTTGATCTCGGGCCAGACCTCGCTCCAGGGCCCGTCGGCATGCCAGGCGCGCTCGACGCGGTCGGGCCCGAGCTGCCCCAGCAGCCCCAGGTCGTATTCCGCGCGTTTTTCGCCCAGGTAGGCGCTCATGGCCTTGCCGCCCCAGGCCATGCGCCCGGCGCGCGCGCTGTCCAGAACGTGCCCGGCGCGGCGCTCCAGGCGCTCCTGCGACGAGGCGTAGAAGGCCTGGCCGACCTCCAGGGCCTGCTCCAGCGACTCCTCCACCTGGGTCTTGAACCAGAAGTCCACGGAAGTCTGCACGAACAGGGCGCCCAGGCCGAACATGAGCACCGTGGGCACGATGGACAGGGTCAGGAAGGAAATGACCAGCCGGGTGCGCAGCTTGGAGCCCAGCACCCGGCGGCGGCGCTCCAGCACCAGCTTGACCATGTTGCGCACCACGACGAAAAGCACGACGCACAACAGGATGACGTTGATGTTGAACAGTGCCAGGAAGGCCAGGGAGCTGATCTCACCGAAATACTTGAGCTCAACACCTGTCAGCACCACCACGACGACAAGCAGCGCCAGGGCCAGCAGTATCTCGCGCTGGCGGCGCTTGCGCTCCCTGGCGGAGCCCACGCTGACCTTGATGGATTCGGATTTTTCCACGGCGCCCGCCTAGTAGTTGAATTCGAGCTGGTAGCTCACGGGCGCATAAAGGTCGAAGGACCAGAAAAAAAGCGTGTAGCGCATCCAGACCGGCACCTCCAGGCGATCCACGGAGATTTCCAGGCGCAGGCGGTACTGGTGGCCGGGCAGCAGGCTTTCCCAGGGGCCGAGGTTCAGGGCCAGGGCGCCCCAGCCCTTGTCCAGCAGGGCCGGGAGGTCCTTGCCGCGCAGGGGCCTGGCCTCGCCGGGCAGCTCGAGGATGTAGTCGTTGGCCAGGGCGTCCTTGGCCAGGGGGCTGACGAAAGACGCCGAGGCCACGTTGGTGTCGGTCCACAGGCTCTTGCGGCGGTAGACCGTGGCCCGGCACTTGAGGCCCACGGTGGTCCCGGCGGCCAGCTCCTCCTCCAGGGCGCGCACCTCGGGCAGGCCGACGCCGAAGCGCACGGAGATGTCCCCGGCCTGGTTGTCGAGGACGAGGTTGCGCAGGTCCAGGGCGCCGTCCGGGGCCGGGGGCGCCCCGCCTCCCTGGGCCGCCGCGCCCGCGGCCAGCCCCAGGACCAGGGCCAGCGCCAAAAACAGACGCGCCAGGGCGCGCCGTGCCGGTGGGTGGGGATATGCGGTGCGACGAAGCAACGTGATTCCGGTGCCTTTTCTCCTGCGCCGCCTGCCCCCCGGGAGCCGGGTTGCGCTGGCGGGCGTTTCCTGACAAGTAAACCAAGGCCCGCGCCTTGGCAACCGGCGGGGCACATCCACGGCGGGAGGCTTCGTGCGGCGCATTCGTTTCATCTGGGTCGGCAAACTGCGCAAGGGCTGCTGGCAGGACGCCGCCGAGCTGTACCTGGGCCGTGTGCGTCCGCTTGTGCCCTGCGAGGAGATCGTGGTCAAGGACGCTCCGGCACACCTGCCCCCCGAGGCGAAAAAAGCCTGGGAGGGCGCCAGGATACTGGAACGGCTCGGCCCGCAGGACTACCCCGTCGCCCTGGACGAGGCCGGGCGGACCATGACCTCCCCGGCCCTGGCCCGGCGGCTCACCGCCTGGACCGACGACCCGGCCGGCGCCCCGTGCTTCATCGTCGGCGGCGCCTTCGGGCTGTCGGCCGAGGTGCTGGCGGCCTGCCGCGAGCGCCTGTCCCTCTCGCCCATGACCTTCCCCCACGAGCTGGCCCGGGTGATCCTGCTGGAGCAGGTCTACCGCGCCCTGGCCATCGCCCGGGGCCTGCCCTACCACCACGCCTGACCCCGCGCCCCGCGCGGCCGCGAGGAGCCCCCTCATGGCACTGACCGACCTGGACTACCTGGACAAGATCGAAGCCTTCATGACCTCGGGCGACATGGCCTTCGAATTCGAGCACGGCGACGAGGCCCGGCGCCTGGAGATACTGGAATTCCTGGAGCGGCTCATGGATCTGGCCGAGCTGGCCGACGCCCAGGCCACCCGGCTGATCTTCAAGGACGGCTACATGGACATGCTCGCGGACGACAGCGCCCAGAAATAGCGCCATCCGGCGCCCGAGGGATACCGCGCCCGCCCGGCGAGGCAAAAACCCGGGGGCAGCTGCGCCGGGGCCGGGGCGTCCTGGTTGGCCATAACCACGCACAGCCCGCCCGGGGCGAGCATGGGCCGCACGAAGGCCAGCAGCTCGCGCCAGGGCATGAACGCCCGGCTGAGCACCAGGTCGGCGGGCAGCTCCGCCGCGGGCAGCTCCTCGGCGCGGCAGGCGCGGACCTCGGTACGCGCCAGGGTCATGCGCCCGAGGGCCGTGCGCATGAACGCCACGCGCTTGCGGCGCGGCTCCACCAGCAGGTAGCGCCCCGGGGTCCAGAACACGCGCAGTGGCAGCCCCGGCAGCCCGGCCCCCGCGCCGAGGTCCAGGCAGCGCGGCACCTCGGGCAGAGGCAACCCGGCCAGGAAATCCGCCAGATGCCAGGAGTCGGCCACCAGGTTGGCCAGGGCGTCCCGCCAGTCGCGCGCGCTGACGAGGTTCACGGAATCCTTCCATTGCACAAGGACGGTCAGATAGGCCGCCAGGGCCGCCGCCTGGGGCGCGGCAAGCTCGCGGCCCAGGTCGCCGGCCAGGGAGGCGACTTCGCCGGGGCTGGGCATTCCCTGCATTCTCCTTTATAAGAGGCGGACCCGGGCGCCGGGAGCGGCGCGACGGCAACCGCCGGACCGGCGCGGCGTGCGCGCCGCATCGGCGCGGCCTTGCCGTCCGGCTTTTCGCGGCGCCCTGTCCGCCTTGACAGGGGCGCCCCCGCCGGGCTACCCCGCCGGGCACACGCCAAAGAGTCGCCGGACCGGCGCCGTCCCGGTCCTGATACTGGAGGAACGACCATGAACGCAACCACCCCGCTGGTGGCGGTGAATTTTCCCGGCCAGGGCTCCCAGGTCAAAGACATGGGCCGCGACCTGGCCGAGGCCGACGACCGCTACATGTATTACTGGACCCTGGCCGAAAACATCAGCCGCCAGCCCCTGCGCGAAATCTACTGGGGCGGCGACGACCAGGACATGGCCGACACCCGCGCCCTGCAACCGGCCCTGACCGTGGCCGCCCTGACCCTGTGGATGTACGCAGCCGGGCGCGTGACGGCCCACTGCTTCGGCGGGCACAGCCTGGGCGAGTATCCGGCCCTGGCCGCCGCCGGGGCGCTCACGGTGGAGGAGGCCCTGGAGCTCGTGTCCCTGCGCGGGGCGCTCATGGCCGAGGCGGGCGGGCCCGACCAGGGCATGACCGCCCTGCTCAAGCTCGGCCGGGACGACGCCGAGGCCGTGGCCGCCCAGGCCCGCGAGGCCACCGGCCGCGAGATCCTGGTCGCCAACTACAACACCCCGGGCCAGTTCGTGCTCTCGGGGCACAAGGACGCCCTGGAAGCAGCCGCCGCCCTGGCCAGGGAACGCAAGGGCCGGGCCATCCCCCTGCCCGTGTCCGGAGCCTTCCACAGCCCGCTGGTGGCCGAGGCCGCCCGGGAGCTGGAAAAGCGCCTGGCCAAGGCCGACTGGCGCCAGCCCAAGGCCCCGGTGTTCCTCAACGTCACCGCCGACGCCCAGACCGGGCCCGAGGCCATCGCCGCGGCCATGGCCCGCCAGATGACCTCCCCCGTGCGCTGGACCGAGATCAACCGCAACCAGTATGCCCTGGGCGCCCCCACCTTCTGCAAGCCCGGGCCCAAGGGCGTGCTTACCAAGATGCTCGGCCAGAACCAG
>Ga0172382_10009701_pt1 | contig 13068 bp, 7 predicted proteins | sample Leawel138RmetaG_FD_122245 | JGI IMG/M metagenome (GOLD analysis project Ga0172382, IMG submission 122245) | Leachate microbial communities from a municipal landfill in Southern Ontario, Canada - Leachate well 138R metaG | ecosystem: Engineered > Solid waste > Landfill > Unclassified | place...
TATCGAGATGCTCAAAGCTCTTGGTACTAAAATTCTAAATGCACTTAAACAAGCTAAAGATTATATTCTTAAACTTTTTAAGGGTACTAATAATACTGAAGATAGTTTTAAAAAGATAGAAGATGTAGTTGAAGATGTTAGAGAAAATAAAGAAGAAAAAGCTAAAAAGATTATTGAATTGGTAAATAAATCTAAATTTAAAATACTTACTTTAGATGAAATGTATACATTAAGTCATTATATGCTTAAATTAAGAATGTCATATAAGGAATTTCTAGATACTTTTGTTATTTCTGTTATATCAGAACCTAGAGATAAGAATATTGTTAATAAATATAGATCTGAAATTATTAATAAAATACATCAAGCGGGGTATGAATCATATACTCGTAAGATATTTAAATACATTGATGAGATTAAACAGCTATTAAGTAAGAAAAAAAACATGACACTATTAGATGCCAACTATCTAAAACTGTCCGATGATAATAAATTTGTATTAGTAATGACAGATAGTAGTAATTTTAAGGAGTTAGATTTTGATAATAATGATAATGTATTATATTCTATTAAAAATATTATTACTGCAACAACTCAGTATATGGTTGACCTTCAAAAAGATTTAGATAGATTTAATAAAAATTCAGAATCATATAATACTGATCAAGAAATTAAAATACTACTAGATTTCTTTAAGGTTGTTTTAGATATTAGTAATAAAATTGCAATGATCTCAACCTCAACCATGGCTTATATAGCTCAATTCAGAAAAATAATGGATAGCTTAGCTAAACAAGTACAAAAGATAGCAGACGCATAAATTATTATCTATTAGAGGAGAGGACATATGTCCTCTCCTCTATAAGTTTTTATTAAATCCAGAAAGCGATACTATAAGGATTGTAGAAAATATGTATAGGTGACAATTTTATACAAGACCCTATTAGAAAATTTTACCTTTTTAAAAGGAGTATCTAGTATGATATACGGATATGTTACTGATCTCGCATTTAGAGATCCTGCTATGATTAAAGCTAATTTAACTGAACTTACTCTAAAGCATGGCTATCTATCTAGTGAACAGGAGAACTTTTATGTGGAGCCTTTTGAGTTTCGTGATAGTCGTAATACTCGTCTCTCAACTTTAGGTAGTATTCTTACTAGTAAGACATATTTTACTATCGATGCAGCTAAGAGTATAGCCGATGTAGAAAGAGTCATCAACTCATCTACTTCCCATACAGACCAGATATTTAATATTTTAGAGACTCTGTTCTTTAGAGTCAGTATACCCACTCTAAACGAATTAGATGCAGAACTTATTCTCAATTCAAATCTACCTAATTATGTAGCTGGTTCACTTAAAGTGTCAGATGGTAGATCTAATGTAACTGTATATGATAACATCAATGCACCTTTTCCAGTACTAGATTGGGTACAGTTTGCATTAACTATAGATGATACCGATGTTATATTTAAGCTATGGATGAATAATGAAGCTTTTGGTAATCAATATCCTCTTTCTACTATCTCTGAGATAGTACCTCCTATTTCTGCAGATAAACTATTAAATCCTAATCTAATCTCCAATATGTTTCAAGCTATTATTGATAGTGCCGATTTGAGTAATACTAAACTATCAGTAAAAATTGAACAAGATGGATATACTGGATATGTAAGATTTCCTACTAAGTATATAGATCCAGTAAAGGGTAGTTTATATTACTTACCTTTTAACCTACTATATAAAGGTGCAGCTCCTGGTACTATGGCTATGCGCCAAGCTGTAAGAGAATATCTTTTAGCTACTGGGCTAGCTACAGAAGATACATGGAAAGCTATTTTCCCTGATCTATTTGTCACAGGTCAGTTCTTCTTAGTACCGATGTGGGATAATACTACCCAGAGACCTACTCGCATCATGTATCCCTCTATAATTTCATATACTACCATTAGAGATAGAGTAGATCGTATTTTATCAGATATAGATGAAGATACTAGACATGATAAATTAGAGCTACTAGAAGTAGCTTATATCGAATGTATAATAGCTGCAGTACCCGATCATCTGAATCAGGAAGAATTAATCATTAGAGATATTCATCCTACATATCAGAGATATAGTCCTCAACAACCAGCGTATTCATATCAGACTACTTTGACTAAACAATTTACTACATATCTTAACAGAGCCATGGCTGTAGCTAAAGGTGAGACGACTGATAGTACATTAGTTACTACTACTATCGATGGTAAGACTTATATATCATTTGTAGTAGATAGTGTAGAGTATCATGTACTTTCTTATCTTAGCTATATCTCTGCATTAGAAGAGGGTTAAGATATGAATCCAAAAGTAAATGAAACATGTAAGTTTTCTTTTGTAAATGGATTTGAAGCACTAGATGGTATATATCTAGTTACTGGTATTTTATCTTTAGATGATATATTAAATTTAAATATTAGTATAGTAGATTCTACTTATACTAAAGTAAGTAAAACTCTGGCTGATTATCAAACAGATGTAGTAGAATTTAAAAATGATGAGATCTATAAATTAGTACATGTGACTACTGATGATACCATCTATATGCCTACTAGTTTCTTTAGATATACTCCTGACCCAAATGTGTTTGAATATCTCAAATTAGCTTTTGCTGTAAACATTGGAATATTCAAAGACCAAACTATGATTGAATGGGTACAGAATAAGATAAAAGAAGAATTACAAGCAGTAGCTGGTATAGATAATGATCCTATATTATTTGAAACTGAAAGTGTATGGATGACAGAAGATGAGTATGCTATTATAGAGAGTGATAGATCTGCTCTCATAGATAGTATCTCTAATCACTATACAGATAAACAGGCGCTATTACTTGAAAATCAAAGGCTTAAAACTCTCGTACAAAAGTATGAGCAAACTATTAAGCTTCTAAACACATAGGAGATTGATATATATGTACTATGATCCTGATTTAACAGGGATAGATCCTAGTTGTTATGTCGATAATGACATATATGTAATACATAGAGATAGTCAAAAAATTGATTTCTCTGTACCTGTATATCTAGATAGTCTAAGTCTCACTATTGTAGATAGTATCAATACTCCTATGTCTAAGGATATCGATTGGGTAGTAACTTCTGATGATTATGCTGATACTGCTATGGCTAGAGTTAGAGCATATGACCCAGATCATGATGCTATCTTAATTAATAGTCTTACTATTACAAAAGTCTTTGCTAGCCAATATAAGATCAATCTAAATTATCAAAGACTATATCCTGTAGAAGTAAAGAAGTCTTTACTAAATGATATGCGTCTAGATGTTACTCCTGATTTATTAGGAAACATGTTAGAACAAATCGCATATCTTACCTCTATTACTTCTCCTATAAATGATATCCATAGTACAGAAGAAGATAATCCTCTTATGTTAGAAATAGATAGACATAAGACTAATCCATTAAATCTAGTGACAGATGAAATTCATTCTGTTAATACTCTAGAGAATAGAAATGTAATTAGACCTGTAGCTGGAGCATTCTTTAAAGATAGTGTCATTGTTAGAATTAAGGATAATCCAGATGTATTAGTTGAAGGTACTGATTATAAAGTCTTTGGACTAAATCTTGAAAAGACTAAGCAGACTAGTAATACTAGTGGTGTCTATAACTTTATTCTATTTCTCAGATCTTATGTAGGTGAACTCCAAGTTACATACCATGCATATGGTGGAGATGCTACTTTATATGACGTTATTTCTCTTAATAAAAAGATTAATAATGTCACAAGTTATTTGACAGAGTCTGCATTTCTTACTGCAAATAGTATTGGGAATGCTCCTATTCTACAGCAGCTAAATTCTAAGATTACTACGTTGGAGGAAGATATGCGTAAGTTACTGTCAGGCTCACCTTCTTATGGAGATGTATCTGACGGTTCTGCTATAGTTATGAAGGTAGCTTCTGTAGATGATGACCTACATTTCTATACATTTGCAGAACTATTTAAGGTAGATGGTAGTGATGATATTGTAACAGCTGATAGGATGCAATTTAGAGTATCTACTCTAAATAGTAAAATCATGTTTGATGCTATCGTATCAGTCAATTTAAATAATAGAACAGATCCGTTTACAGTGGATGTATTATCTGGTAATTATCCTAAGGGATTTGTACCATTCGAAGATTATAGTGGTATCGCTAATTTGATTCGTCCTCAGCTCAGAGTTATCTATAATGATAATGAATTCCAAAATAGTGGTGTAGCTTTACAGATAGGTCTAAATCTGGCTGGTATCATCGAAGAGACTATCGTCATCGAAGATCTAAGTGGTAAGGAGTCTTGTTGGAAACTTATTACTCCTTCCACTCTAGCTATCTCTGCTCAAGATAATCTAGTCGAATTACCTAATGATGGACACATCTATGATGAGTTAAACTCTGATAGTAGAGCATATGCTACTCTAGTACCGTTTGAAGACGGATATCTAGCATGGGCCGGATCTGTACCTCTTAACTCTCCTGTAGGTGGATTAATTGTAACAGATCTAGAACATGTATTACCTGATAATATTAACATTAGTCGTATTAATAAATGTAGATTAGAATTCCATGAAGTAGATCATACATACTTCCCACTTACTATGGAATTTATTACTGGTACTGAGGATCTATTAGGTATTGGTACATTTATTTATAATGGCGAATATGCATCTGTATATATGAGGATTTGGAGAGATACAGATGGTAGTATCAAGATGCGTCTGACTAGTGATATTGATAGATATACTACAGCTACCCAGCTTGATCTAAAGCATGTATTTATCTTTACTCAATAGAAGGTAAATCGGTATGTATATTCGATTTACTTTAACTCAAGATATTAGTGATAGTAGATGGTATGTATCTAAATGGGAAATAGCTAAGACCAGAGTATTAGATACTGATACTATCAAAACACTTTGTATTAAGGATGTACCATTTGATTTTTTTAGTGATAGTCTAAGATATTATTTTGATGATTCTACTATTAGAAAGAATCCTCATCGAGTATTAACAAAATAATCAATACTAGGATACTGGTGGGGTAGTCCCACCAGTATCCCCATTTTATAAAGAAAAAGATATCTGTAGGTCATTTTATGTATGGTACTCTATTTAAAAATCACAATATGTACTCAATGAAAGGAGATGTATCGATATGACTATTTTGCAAAATATTAATGCTAGTATGCAGTTTACTACTCCAGTGGACGTAGCTTGGGATGATGTATCAGAGATAGTCCCTGCTGGTATGTGGGTATATGATACAGAGGAAGATATCATCCGTGTCGGTACAGGTACTGCACTCATCGATGACTGCCCTATCTTTTGTAATCTTAAGCTTATCAGAGATGTAGTATCTTTTTTAGCTCTATTTCCAAATAAGACTGGAAAAGAGATGAAGGTCTTAGCTGTAAATGAAGATGCTACTGGATATACTTTAGATACTATCTCAGTAGAGCAATTTATTTCTATGACAGAGTTAACCTCTAGATTAGATAACATTTCTAATATCATACATAATCATAATGATCTGTATTATACTAAAGATGAAGTAGATAGTAAGATATCCAGTACTAGTTCTTTTAGTACTAGTGATGCAGATATTTTATCATTTTTAGTATTAAATTACTTAGAGGATACATCTGAGAATCTTCAAGGATTACCTAATGGCTTTGCTGATGAGTTTGAAACAAATGAAGGCATAGATACTACTAATAGTAATGGTAGTCTTGTAGTAGCTGCAGCTAAGTATGTACTTACTAAAGATAAAGTATATACTTCTAGTAATCATGTGGTAGATGAAAGTCCTGAAACTACTAGAAGTTTCATTAGAGCGAATCTGAATGTAGATACAAATCCAAATAGAATTATAATGGAAATGAGTAGAGACAATGGTGCTAATTATAGATTAGTTGATTTATATACAAGTAAGTTAAACTGTGGTGATATGTTTACATTTATGTCAGGCGACTGTGACTTTACAAAACGACTAGTAGGTGCTGTGGGATTAGATTTATCTCAAGTACAATTAGAAAATCTAATTGGTAATATTACTCAATTTTCTGTAGATACTACAAATACTTCTGGGCATTTTAATGTTCCTGCTAATATTAAAGTAGGTGCAGGCTGTAAGATCTATCTATCTGCTTTAGAAGATACATTTGCATATCCGACAGATCTTGGATATGTTACTGAGGTATCAGAGAGTACAATTGATTTAGGATTATTATCAGATACTACTATTACTGATATAGTAGATTTGGGTGATCTTACTACTCAAGATCTTCCTTATATTACAATTACTGGTATAACTAATTTTGGTACTGCAGAAAATTCTGTTACTTTTATTGGAAATATTCCTCAAGGAAATTATACAGTATCTAAAATCTGTGGATTAGAGTATCATATAAATACTTCTCTTACTCAGTATCCTTTAAGTACTACTAATGTAACTACTATAAATGGTTGTTCTCTTAATAGAATTGGAAACTTTTTATATCTATTTGGTGGAATGATTAGTGGAATGGGTTCAGTAGATGAATTATGGAGATTTGATATAACTGCAGGTACTTGGCTTTTATTATCTCCAAGTGGTAGTAAACCTGTATCTAGATATTATCATGCTTCATGTGTCTATGATGGAAAACTTTATATACATGGTGGATCTAGAAATATTTCACCATATTCGAGAAATGATTTATGGGTATATGATCCTTCTACTAATAGTTGGACACAATTAGCTAGTGGTGGGTCTGTACGCTACGGTCACTTTATGGTTAATATTGGTGATTATATTTATATGGGTATGGGTAATAAGAATGACCAATATGATGTAGTCATGTTAAATGATCTATATCGATATGATCCGGCTACTAATACATGGACAACATTAAATGCTTCTAATAAACCTCCTGCTGGTTTTGATTATAATTATACTACTTATAATAATAAAATTTATATAAGTGGTGGCAGGACTTCTACTAAGCTACATAAAGTAACCTATTCATATGATCCGAGTACAAATACTTGGACACAACTTGCTGGAAATATCGATACTCATCGTCGAGGTCATTTCCAGTATAATGGAGTATGGTATACTAAAATTGATAATGCTGTTATAGGTTATGATTTTGAATCTAACGAATGGATTACTATTTTAGAAAATTCAGATCTTGCTTTTGGTAACTTAAATGCAGCATTACCTGTATATAACGATAAAGTATATATCACTGCTCCCAAAGATACTAGTAATACCTCTTATATTCAATTATCAGGATCTGAAACAAAGTTAAAATTACTTGATAATGTAGATACAACTCATACAGTATTATTACCAATCAATAATACTATTAATAGAATCTATTCTCTATTCTCAGATGATTCTGAAGATGTATATGTATCATTTAGAAAAGATGATGCTTTTTATAGTTATGTAAGAAATGAATGGAAAATGATTGTTAGACGCGAATCTGGTATTTGGCAATATATTGATAGTAATAATACTTGGCAGGTTAGCCCTATCAATACATCTAATTACGCTATATCTCAAGCTATATCTAGTACTGAATATAAATCTAAATTAGCTACTCTATCTACTGTAAGTTCTATGGGATTTACTCAATTAGCACTTACCTTTAATAGAGATGTGACTATAACTGAATTAGAAGAGCTATCTATGATAGCATATCAAACTGATGCGGCACCTATTGGTACTAATATCAAAACTCGTATCACCAATCTAGATGATTCTACTCTAGATATCCATGGTGTACGTATCAGATGGTAAATAAGGAGTATATATGTCAGATTATAAAGTTGTAAGTTCTAATATCCTTTATACAGGATCCAATGCTACAAATTGGAATAATGTAGATTCAATACTCTATGATGGATTGCTTGCTTATAGTCCTGATACTAAAGAATTTAGATTAGGTAATGGGGTAGATGCTTATGAAGATCTCCCCATTATCTTTAATCTAAATGATCAAGACCGCATGCAAGATCTAATGGTACAGATACCATCTATATTTACATCTGAAGATATTGGAAAACTTCTTATTGTAAATGCTGATGGTACGAGTTATATGTTATCTGATGTAAAGTTATCAGAACTACTCACTAGAGATTATATGGAAAGTATCTTATCTGGATATAGTTCTATTTCCCATTATCATGAAGAGTATCCGACTAAAGCCGAAGTCTCATCTATGATAGTAACTAATACTGTTGTAAGTATGAGAGGTCAAGATACTATCTCATACTTACTTTTAGCTAAACTTGATAGAGAATCTGAACAACAATTAGATTTACCTGATGGCTTTGCTGATGAGTTTGAGACTACTGATTATATCGATATGGATAATAGTAATATCACTCATCTACAAAACTATGTAACTAATGCTAGTTTTAGTGGTGAAGGATCTTTTAATTTACAATCTAAGGTCTACGAAGATAATAACTTAATAAATGATACTAGAGTCTTATTTAGAGGTATACTAGATGATTTAGTACCTAATAAAGATGTAGTAGCTGAAGTATCTAGAGATGGTGGTATTACTTGGACAGCAGTACCACTAGAAAAAAGTATACTATCAGGAGATATCATAGGTATCTATTCTGGTAGTGGAGCTTTTGATAAGATATTGAATAGAAGTATCATAGATCTATCTACTGCTGATATAGAAGATATAAAAGATGATGCTACATCTTTTACTATAGACTTAGGTGGAGCTATTGGTCATTTCAATGCTCCTATATCTAAATTAACAAAAGGTTGTAAGATATATTCAGATACTAATATCTGGACTATTACTAGTGTAACTGGTGATGGTACAGATATTGGGTCTGTAGGTATTGATGTAGTAGTACCTATTAGTACATATCCGATACAAAAAGTATCTCCTATAGAAGTAGGATCTGCTAATATTAAACTAAATGAAAATGTAAGTACTTCTTCTTTCTATACTGTAACATTACCTATTCCTCATGAAAGTTTAGCTACACTATACAATATTTCTAATTCTGTATCTTGTGCTATTAGACAAGGTAATGACTTTCTAATTTTTAAAGATAATGTATGGAAATCTATAGTAAGATTAAATAATAACATTTGGCAATATAGAAATGCTGCTGGATCATTTTCAAATGTAAGTGTTAATACTATGCATAATGCTTTGTCTACAGCTATGACACTTAGTGAAAATAGAATGACCTGTTCTGAATTATCACAAGTATCATTAATAGCATTAGAAGATATAACTGAACTAGCTTTAGGTTTTAGTGGTAGTGAATATAATGGAATTATATCTAATATCGATTGTATCTATATGACAAATGTTTCTTCATTAAGTGGATTTAAATATGTATATAGAATACGATTAATAGAAGATAACATTACCGCTAGTTTACCAGATATGTTATTTAAACACGGGGCATTTCCTGCAGCCGCACAAGATTCTCAAAATCGAATCTATGTAACTGGAGGATTACTTGATGGTGTTGCCTTAAATATCGTTGAAAGATATGATCCTAACTTAGATCAATGGATACAATTAACATCTATGCCATATATTACCAGATCACATGGTATGGTAGTAGATTCAAATGATAATGTATTTGTAGTAGGCGGATATCCTCCTATTTTAGGATCAGTAATAATGTATAATCCTATTAATAATACATGGATATCTAAAGCTAATATGAATACACCTCGACAACATCCTGGTGTAGTAATAGATTCTCAAAATAGAATCTATGCAATAGGTGGCTATGTCAACCACAACCAAACTAATAGTAGAACAACTAATTCTGCTGAAGTATATGATCCAACTACAAATAGTTGGAGTAATATTGCTAGTATGAACTATCCAAGAGCTGGTGCTTCTACAGTGATATCTAAGTCTGGACACATATATGTGATTGGTGGTGGCACTGGTGACAATTCAGGTCAGGTAACATATAATGAAAGATATAATCCAGATACTAATACTTGGACCATACTAGCTCCTATGCCAGTAGGTCTAAGTGTCAAAGCTGCTCATATTGATGCTGCTAATAAATACATTTATGTATTTGGACCTGTTATATACAAATACAGTATTATTGATAATACTTGGTCAATTGCTATGAACTCAATGAGTACTAATCAATTAGCTAAGGCTGTATCTCATCCTTCCAATAAATTAGTATATTTAATTGGTGGAGGTGGTAGTACTACTGAAACAGCTATAACTACGACACAAGTATTTAAATTAGATTCAGCTCCATTACAAATTCATGGAGTACGTGTAAAATATAGTTAAAGACAATGATATAGGGATAGCATAGGAGTCCCTTGGACTCCTATGCTATCTTACTTCAGCTGATATGTAACTTTAATAAGGAGAAAATATATCATGTATCAAGTAATAGAATCATTGCTTCAGTTTGAAAATGGTACACAAGAAGTTTGGGAAAATACTTTTGTAATAATTCCTAATAAAGCTTTAGTATATACCATAGATACTAGAATTATTAAGCGCGGAGATGGTGAACATACTTTTGCTGAGCTTCCAGTATTATTTGATATGAATGATGCTCAGAGTGCTCAGGAATTTCATGATTCATTTCCATATCTAAATGTAGAAGATGCATATAAACCGATTTATCTTTCTACTAATGGTAAAAATTATACAGTATTTGATTTAGATAGTAGAACTTTAGCTACTAGGGAAGATTTAGAATCTTCTTTATCTGATAAAGCTGAGATTACTCATAACCATGATTCAGATTATTATACATTACCAGAAGTATCTAATCTTATTTCTTCAAATACTAGGACATCAGAAGCTGATGAGGATATATTAAGTTATCTGGTATTAGCAGAATTAGATGCACAAAATAGTACTAAACTAAATTTAAATAATGGTATAGCAGATGAGTTTGAGACTACTAATGGTATTACATTAAATCAGAACTTTACATTAACTGATGGCGTATATTCTTCTAGCCCATCTACAGAAAGTATATTAGTATCTACTAATAGTACAAGTATGTCAAATATAGCTGAGGCTCATGTATTACTAAGAATGGCATCTGATTTTGATCTTAATGGGGACATTCTTGTAGAAGTCTCCAGAGATGATGGTATTACTTGGTGCGCAGTTATTATGGATAAGAGTATTTTATCTCAAGAATTAATTGAGGTATTTACTGGTAAAAGTAATTTTGATAGACAATTTGTAATAGTAGCATATGATATGTCATCTGGTAAAATTGAAAATTTAAAAGGTGATATAGAGACTTTTACCATCACTTCAAGTAATCAGGGATACTTCGATTCTAATATAAATGATCGAATTATGATTGGATCAAGAATAGTTTTTAGTGACGATAGTTATGTAACAGTTTCTGGTATTATAAATACTACTACTGTAAATTATCAAGGTAATAAAACTAATGGTATCTATCAAGTAAAAAGTATTTCTAACTTAAATATGGAAAATATTATTAATATAAATTCTAGTCTATTAGCTACACCCCCATCTTCATATTTAACAAGTGTAATTGCATCTGTTATTGTTGATAATTTTTTATATGCGTTTGGTGGATTTAATGGATCTTATGGTGGATACGGTAATTATCTATTTAGGTATAATATAAATACTAATACTTGGACTCAATTATCTCCTAATGGTACTATACCATCAAAAGGTAGAGTAGGGGCACCATTATGTGCACATAATAATAAGATTTATATTTATGGTGGTACTGAATATAGTACTTATATTTTAAAGAATGGGTTATATTGTTATGATATAGCTACAAATACTTGGTCATACTTATCTAATACTCCAGGTGTTAAATGGGGCCATACTTTTTGTGTATATAATGAAAAGATTTACATGTATGGTGGGTATACTACAACACAGAGGACTGGTTCTGGTTCTAGGCATATGTGGGTATATGATATAGCTACAAATACCTGGACTAATGATACTAATAATTATACAGGTACGAGACCAAACGTACCTACTATGTGCGATGGATGTATAGTCGATGGTAAATTATATGTAGCTTCAGATACTGGAATAGGTAGAATATGGTCATATGATATTGCGGCCAAACACTGGACTGAATTACCAGTACAATTTGATTTAATATATAATACTACAATAGAACACTATGATGGCTGTTTATATTTAACAGGATCTCGTACAACAGATAGTATAAAAAAAATATTAGTATATAATATCGAGCAACAAACCTCACAATTAATTGAATCTACTATTGAAACTGAATATACATATTCATCAAGAAAAGATAATATGATATATTTAGTAGGAGGAATGGGTGGTATACCACAATTAGGTCGACACATTATTGATTCTAGTTATCAACTAGTCCCCGTTCCTGGATTTAATAATTCTAGTAGTATACTATTTGATACTGAAAATCCATATTTGATAAATATAAATGCATCTAATAATAATATACTTTGTACGTTAAGAGTAGGCGATACATATGTAATACGTACTGGTAGTACTTGGAAAGAAATAGTAAGACTCAATGGTAGTATATGGCAATATCATAATGGTACGACTTGGGTAGATGCTACTGTAAATAGTCCTAATACGGCTATATCTGAAGCTATAGATGCATCAGCTAGTAATAGAATGACTCTCTCTACTCTAAGATCACTATCATCATCAGTATTATCAAGTTTAGAAATATCTGAAATAGGTATAGTATTAAATGATAATCTAAGTTCTTCTGAGATTACTTATTTAAATACTACATTTATGGAAGATATAGAATCACCCGCTGGTAACGTAATACGTTATCGCATTAGAGCAGCAGAGCTTTGTAGATTATATGGTATAAGAGTAAGATATTAAAAATTAGATATAGAGAGGGAGCAGATGCTCCCTCTCTATATCAATTCATACTAACCAGCTTTTGACATATTGTATAATACAAATTGAATATTATCTCTACCTGTACTAGCACCAGAAGATAGCTTTTGTTTAGTATCAA
>Ga0172382_10009702_pt1 | contig 13068 bp, 9 predicted proteins | sample Leawel138RmetaG_FD_122245 | JGI IMG/M metagenome (GOLD analysis project Ga0172382, IMG submission 122245) | Leachate microbial communities from a municipal landfill in Southern Ontario, Canada - Leachate well 138R metaG | ecosystem: Engineered > Solid waste > Landfill > Unclassified | place...
GGAGGGCTTCAACGAACTGCGTATCGAAGACCGGGCCGGCGAGGAACAGATCTTCATCCATGCCCAGCGCGACTGGGACCAGAACATCCAGCACGACCAGAAAATCCGGGTCGGTAACGAACGCCATGAGCGTATCGAAGCCAACCGCTACACCGAGAACCTGGCCGAGGAGCACCACACCACCCACGCCGACCGCAGGACCGAGATCAAATCCGACGACCACTTGACCGTCGGCAACAACCAGCACATCAAGCTCGGCACTGCCCACCTGAGTGAAGCCGGTCGCGAAATCCGCCTCAAAGCCGGACAGAAAATGGTCATCGAAGCCGGCAGTGAACTCACCCTCACTGCCGGCGGAAGCTTTGTCTGCATTACCCCTGGGGGAATCAATCTGGTCGGCCCAGCCGTCAAGCTGAACGCTGGAGGTAGCCCGGGGAAGGGGGCGGGCGCGGCACCGTTAGGGGCCGAAAGAACAACAATCTTCGACGCCGCTATGGCGGGAAGAACGTTGATTTCTGCAATACCGAATCAGTCAATGGAGCCAGTCACTGAAGAGCGTGAACAATTCCTGATCGCTGACGTGTGGGGCGACCCTGATTGGAGTTCCCGAATTGAAGTGATTGAGCCGGAGAACAAGGAATGACTGACTTTGTTGATGAGTCGCTGGAGCACGGAGTACGCAAACGTGCCGAGTATCGCAGCTCCCAGAATGCCACCATGGTACTCAACATTCCCCGTACTGATGGCGGCATGCTGCAGTTGCCGGTTGAATCCAACATGCGCAGTCATCAGGAAGAACAGGAGATACAACAGAACACCTTCATTACCATTGTTCCTCTGGGACGGCTGCCTGGACGCGATGGCTTGGGTGACTCGCCGCGTGGTAGCACTTTGCGGGAAGGGTATCTGTATATTTTCTGGCGCAATAAGCTGTGGCGCGAATTACATAGCGACGGTAAAGGTGGGTTCTCCGATGTGGACGTCGCCGATTGGCGTGAACGAGCCAGTGCAGAGATGGCGGGAGCGATGCGTCCGGCGGTAGGAGTAAAACAACATACGCTGGTGCTTCCAGCCATGTTGCAAGGCGCCCACGTGGCCGACGATGTCTGTCTTGCCTATAGCGAAATGCCGTGGCCATGGAAATACATAGAATGGCTGGAGGGGAGCCCGGCGCGTATTCACGCCCGTACCCAGACGCTGCGCCCGGCTTGGGCCGCTGCTGTGATTGATCCCCAGCATTGGCAGCCCAGCCAGACCGTTCCTGCCTTTCAGCTCACGCAGAACACACGAGGCTTGTGCGCACGGGATCTGCATCTGGAGACACTGCTCGAAGATCCTTACCAGCTTACCCACACGCTTGCCGAGCTGCCTGCAGATTGTCTACTACGTCTATTGCACCAACGCAAGCAGGAGCTGGCATCCAACACGGGGGAGTCCACCCCCGAGCCGTTACCTGGAATTGCCGGCTTCAGTGACACGCTGAGTGAATACAAGCTGCGCGGTTATCCGCGCCTTGTTGGTTTTATTCTGAGCGATCCGCTGTTCACTGTGCGACATGCCGTTGCCCAATCACGTCTGGCGGCGGAGCACTTGCAACTGTTGAATGCACTGGTCCCTTACCAACCCTACGGACATTATGCTGAGCTTTTATATCAGGGTGCTTACGCTCCCAACGGGCCGCTGACGTCATATTCCCATCACATCGACCGTCAGGCCTTGCGTGCCGCCAACCTGCATGATGAGCGCAAGCGCGCTCGGGACTACCTGGCGTTGCTACAACGGAGAGTGCTGGAGCTGCTCCGGCATGAAATGGCCGTGGTTTACCGTGACTGGCATTTTTGTGAAGACGAGTTGTTACTCGAGCCTTATGCACTGCTAGTGGAAATGCTCGAATTGCTTAACCGCTCGCCAGCAGCCTGTGATCCACGCTGTGTGGATAGGCCAGATACCCGTCTGGCAACTGATACGCTGGAGCAGGCTAAGCGATTGGTGGCTGGTACCGATCCGATCAGTCAGGCGCTTTTCCCGGTGCAGAGCGATGGCGCTTTGGTAACTCTGGCGGCACTCGAGGCTCTGCAGGAACAGGGGGACGCAGATCCAGCGAAAATGGGGTTAAGCACTTTGTCGCTGCTGAGTTTCTCGTCTGCCAGTCAAAGCCTGTCAGCGGCGCTCGATGAGGTCATCAACCATGTGGCTATCGTCAGCGCTGGTGTGGTCAAGCGCCTGGCGCAAAGTGATTCGGTAACTCAGGTCGAGTTACACCGGCATTTCGCACCGACGCTTAACCTGGCCAACCGGCTGCATACTCAGGCGGCGAACCTGCGATTCATGCCTCAGGGCGAGGCGCTAGCAAAAAACATGGTGGTATTGGGAGTTCACGGAGGCGGGTACAGTTTTGGCTTGAGTGCAGCTGAGCGTCAGACGTTGACGCGGCAGAATTACCTGTATGCCAATCTCGAGAGTAAAGGCGGCCGGACTGTGGCTACCAGCAGCGGCAAGGCCGCGGAACGCATGGGGTTTGCCAGCCGTGAGTTGGGTAAAATCATGGTGGTGGCGGCGGAAGCCAATGATCCCTTGATTGATGAGTATCGGCAATGGCGTCAGGGTGCGGTACGTCAACAGGCATTGAATGCGGTGTCACGTAGCGCGGTATTGCCGGGTATTGCGACGGCGGCAGCGTTGGTGAGCTTGTATGTAAACGTCCATGAGACCATTACCAGTAAAAATGGTCGTGACTTGGCAGATGACGTTAAAGCCGGGATAGCTTTTACGGACTTGGTTGTTGCCGCGAATAATCTGTCTCTAAGGATTCTGAACAACATTAATGGTCAGTCTGTTTGGCATGTTTTCTGGGAAAAAGGGCGTTTTCAGACCTCTGGCTTCTGGGCAAAAAACCTTGTAGAGCGCACCGGAAGTAGCTGGCTAAATTGGACAAGAGTTGGCTCCACTGCCGCGCTAGGGTTGAACGCTTTGCTATTTGCTTGGGACTCGGGACGGGCATTCAGAATAGGTGATGATGCGGCAGGGCTGGGTAACCTCGTGGCCATGAGTGGTGCCGGGATGTGGGCCCTTTATACTGTTGGTCTGTTAGCTAGCCCTTGGGCGCTAGCTATTGGTTTGGCTTTGGTTATCGGTGGGGCATCAGGTGCTGCAATACTGCGTGCGGGGCAGGTGGAGCAAGCCATAATGCACGGCCCTTTTGGCAAGGCGCGCCGTCTACCTCATATGGACAACCCGCTAACAGCCTACCAACAACTGCTTGGCAGCATGGGCCAATCCAGGGTAACAATCGAACGTATGGCTGACTGGTGGAGTAGCGCCAACACGCGGGATCAGATAGCACTGAATCTGGCGCGAGGGGAAGCTAGGATCACGTTGTCACCGAGCGACTGGGTGGTGGAACTCTATTGTCCGCTGCTGAGCCAGTTCGAGGATGGTAGGCATATACAGCTGCAGGCAAGGGAAGTGCAGCGCACCAGGTCCCATTCTAGTGGTTGGAATTACAGTTACCGCCGTGTGCAAGGTATCCGTTTGAACGCCGTGGTACTGGATGCCAATCGTCTACTATTCGTATTGCCAAGCGCGTTTGATTTGCCTGGTGCAGGTGATTATCTGCGTCTACACCAGACCTTTGAACATGGTTTGCGTATTTTCGCCCAATTCCAATTGGGCGAGCCCGGTTGTAGAGTCGGTGATGCCTTTCCCGGTTACGGGCATATTGTTCTTCCGCAACCGGAACCCCGCGAATGGCAAGCGTATTCACCCTCTGATCGTCCGGCGGAGCGTAATACATCCTACCCCTATTGGCTGATTGAACAGTCCGAATTTTTTAAAGCATGAATAGCGAAGAATCCAAGTATTACAGCAGCTCCGCCTATCGCAGCAATGCGATACCTACGCAGCCGCCGCATCGCTGGCAGGAAGAAGGACAGCGGGGTGAACTGCGCCGTATACCACTGAAATGGGGAAGCTATGTCTATAGCGAACCCTGGCAGTTGCTTGATATGCAACTGCAACCTGAGGCGCGTTTCTTGTTGGATGAGGCTGGCGAAGACAAGTGTTACCTTACCCATAAGATATGGCGTTTCGAAAACAGCAATAAGTTACTGATGCTACACCCGTATCTAAAATACATCGCCATTCTTTTTGGTCCATGGATTTGGTGGCTGATTGCGCTTGCTTCTTTGAGTGAAGCTCTTCTGAGTATAAATATTCAGTTTCAGAATATAGTTCGTGGTATTTTTTTTCCGCTATGCATGGTCACATTAATTGGCCTCAGCTTCTGGCATATCGGTTCCGAACCCCCCAGATACAAACGCTACTTCATCCAGGCTGGACTAACCGGCGGTATTGCGCTGCTCGGTGTGATCATCGCCTACCCTGCCCCGGAAGCCATCACCGCCCTCTGGTGCATTGGCGGCATGCTGCTGAGCATCTTCATGGGCTTTATTGGTTGGGACTTCCTGTTCGATCGCTATCTTCGGTGGTCTCAGCACGACGGTAGTGGCTTCAATCGGCAGACTGGGATGGTGACTTTCCACCGTCGCTTTGCTGGTACTTTCAGTGCACCTTTCTATGAGTTCGATGCGAGCCTGGAGTACCGGCCCGGCCCTCATGGCAGTGGCGGCTTTTCGCTCTGGCTGCATCACCGCTATGCTTATGGGGAGCTGTTTCTGGGTGGCAAGTTGCATGGACTGGATATGGCGCAGGAAGAAGCCATGGCGTTATGGGATACCCTGCAACGCTACATGGATGTGACCCAGCCACTGCCCGATCTGCCGATCCTGGAGCAGTTCCGCCATCTGGACCCGACTACCGCCGAACATGACCGCAAGGTCGGGCGTGATCCGCAGACATGGCGCAAGACTACCTACAGGCGCTGGTCACGCTTGGAGCGTCCGGAGCTGACCAGGCGCCATCGTGAGATGAAGTGGCAGCAGCAGCCGTGCATCCTGCGGGCGAAGATCGATCCGGCTCTGAACAGGCAGGACTACTATGCGATGCAGGAGGCCAAGGGTATCGTCATGCAGGGGTGAACGGGTTGGCTGGGGCCTGCATGAAAATGGGCAAGCCCCCTTTCTGAGCTGCGATCGCTACATCAGCTAGGCTCAATTGCTCAGCCCGAGATAGCCGCCAACGCCTGTTCCAGCCGGCCAACTGCCCCGTCGATATCACGCAGCTTGTCCAGTCCGAACAGGCCGATACGGAAGCTCTTGAAGCCTTCCGGCTCATCGCACATCAGGGGCACGCCGCTTGCGGTCTGCAGGCCTTGCGCGCCGAAGGCGCTGCCGCTGTGGATGGCATCGTCGTCGGTATGGCTCACGACCACACCGGGTGCCTGGAAGCCGGGGGCGGCGACGCTGGCAAAGCCCTTGCTCTCGAGCAGCGAGCGCACTGCCTTGCCGAGCGCCAGCTGCTCCTGCTTGAGCTTGTCGAAGCCGTACTCACGCATGTCCAGCATGGTGTCGCGGAATTTTTTCAGCGCATCGGTGGGCAGGGTGGCATGGTAGGCGTGGCCGCCGTTTTCATAGGCGCGCATGATCTGCAGCCATTTCTTCAGGTCGCAGGCAAAGCTGTTGCTGGTGGTCTGCTCGACGCGTTCCAGCGCCCGGGCGCTGAGCATCACCAGTGCACAGGAGGGGGAGGCACTCCAGCCCTTCTGCGGGGCGCTGATGAGGATGTCCACCCGACAGTCGCGCATGTCGACCCATAGAGTGCCGGAGGCTACACAGTCGAGTACGAACAGCCCATCCACCGCCTGGACTGCTTCACCGACGGCACGCAGGTAATCGTCGGGCAGCAGGATGCCGGAGGCGGTTTCCACATGGGGGGCGAATACCAGGGCGGGTTTCTGCGCGTGAATGGCTGCCACTACTTCCTCGATCGGCGCCGGAGCGAAGGAGGCCTGCGCGGTATCGGAGGTCGGCCTGGCCTTGAGCACGATTTCCTCGGCGGGCAGTTCGGTAGCGGCGAAGATCTGCGACCAGCGGTAGCTGAACCAGCCATTGCGCAGCACCATGCAGCGTTGATCACGGGCAAACTGCCGAGCAACCGCTTCCATGCCGTAGGTCCCGCCACCCGGCACCAGAGCGACGCCGTCGGCACCATATACCTCGCGCAGGGTGGCGGATATGTCGCGCATCACCTGTTGAAACTCGGCGGACATGTGGTTCAGCGAGCGATCGGTGAAGACGACGGAATATTCGAACAGGCCGTCAGGGTCGATGGTGGGAACCAGGCTGGACACGGGCAATTCTCCTTGGCAGGAAGGGTCGCCGGCAAAGCCGGCGGATTATAGAACCCTATCCCAATACTGGCCGATTGCAAGTGCCGGTCATTCCCGGGTCAGATGGAAGAAGAAGTCGGCAGGCTTGCCCTTGATGTCGCCGAGGCCGATAACCACATCCTCATTGACCTTGCGAAAGTAGTCCATGATCGGCTGGCTGTCATAGATCAGCGCGGCGGAGGCCTTGCCATCAAACTCGATATGGCGCATCTGTGCCGCGCCGAGCCGATCATAGGTGACCACCTCACCATCGGCATTGGTCACCAGCAGCGGCTCGACGTCGGTGAGGGAGGTGAAACGCTTGCCATACCAGTTGATCGGGTCGGGCTCGGCGCCGCCGTCGAACTTGCCGCCTTTCCAGGTGCCGACCATGAAGTCGGTATCCACCGGTTCAAGCTGCTTGAACAGCGGCATCAGGGTCTCTGCCGAATAGGCTTTACCACTGGCGATCATCTCCAGCCATTGTTGTTCCACATCGCTGGCCAGGCTCTGGCCGGCGATCAGGCTTGTCAGGCCGAAGGCGGCCAGGGTTCGGGGTAGAATCCGCATCTTGTTCATCCTCATGATGATGTTGGAGTACGGACAGTCGGATCAACCGGTGCACAGGTCCCAGCAAGCGTCACGGGCGGCGGCTATGTCTTCCTCGGTCAGACTGATATGTCTATCACGCTCGGACTTGATCAGGTTGACGAAAGCGCCCCACACCAGCGCCATCAACACCTCGGCGCGGATGTCGCTGCGGAACACGCCGCGTTTCTGCAGCGTGCGGTACTGCGCGACCACCGGTGCCAGTGCCTCATGCTCCAGGGTGCGGCTGGCTTCATCCAGATAGGGACGATGGTCCTGCAGCTCCATGAAGCGGTAGGCCTCCGGCGCCTGGCGGGTAAACAGCACCATGCGCTGCCACAGCTCGGCGAACAGCTCGCGGGGCGGCCGCTGCAGATCGAGGTCCTGGTACAGGCGCTGGTTCATCGCCAGCTTCTGCTCGCGAAACAGCTCATTGACCAGCAGCTCCTTGCTTGCGAAGTAGCGATAGATGGTCCCCGTGCCGACATTGGCCTGCTGCGCCACCACCGGCATGGGCACGCCATTCACGCCACCCTCGGCAAATACCTTGAGTGCGGCGCGCAGGATGGCGCTGCGCTTGTCCTTGATCCTTGGCCGGACAGCTTTCACCGGGGCCTGTGCTTGGTTGTTGGCGGTCTTGGAATGATTGTTCATTGCTGCATTCTAACCGCTTCCGACTGTCTGTACAGAGCTTCGTGTTTCAGGTGTAGAAGGTCTGGTATGGCTGGAAGATAGAGATATCGGTGCCGCTCATGTTGTGGTCCTCTGTTATTGTTTTACCAAAGAATGAATATTCATTCACATTTGTAGGGTAACGCCATGCAGGCAGGCTTGCCAAGCGGAAAGTGCGGAGGGGAAGAAATCCACAGGAGCCCGTGTCGGTTGGGCCCCTGTGCCAGGTCAGCGGGGCTGGTCGCCCGCGGTGGCCTTCCAGCGCGGCTGCTCCTCATCCGGCGGCGGCATGCGACTGCGGCGGTCGGCCCGCCGGGCGACGAGCCAGATCAGCAGGGTGAGCAGCGACACGGCCAGCAGGATGATACTGGCAATGGCATTGATCTCGGGCTTGACCCCCAGGCGCACCGCGGAAAAGATCTCCATCGGCAGGGTGGTCGAGCCGGGCCCGGAGACGAAGCTGGCCAGTACCAGGTCATCCAGCGACAGGGTGAAGGACAGCAGCCAGCCGGCGACGATCGAGGGTGCGATCATCGGTACGGTGATCTGCAGGAAGGTCTTCCACGGTGGGGCGCCCAGATCCAGGGCTGCCTCCTCTATCGACTGGTCCAGTTCACCCAGACGGCTGCTGACGACGATGGCGACATAGGCTACCGAGAAGGTGGTATGCGCAATCCAGATGGTCAACATGCCGCGGTCGAATACCACCCCGAGCAGTGATTCGAGTATCTGTGCCAGCGCCACGAACAGCAATAGCAGGGACAGGCCGGTAATCACCTCGGGCATCACCAGCGGCGCGGTGACCATGCCGGAGAACAGCGTGCGGCCGCGAAAGCGGCTGATGCGGGTCATGGCGAAGGCGGCCAGGGTGCCTAGCGCCACTGCGGCGGTGGCGGTATAGAAGGCGATCTGCAGGCTGCGTTTGACCGCATTCATCAGCTGGGTATTGTCCAGCAGGCCGACATACCAGTGGACCGACCAGCCACCCCACACCGTGACCAGGCGTGAGGCGTTGAACGAGTAGATCACCAGGATCACCATCGGCAGGTAGATGAACAGCAGGCCCAGCCACAGCACTACGCTGGAGAAGTCGGGACGCCTCATGCTTTCTTCTCCATTTCCCGGGCCTGGTTGTAATGGAACAGGGTGATCGGAATCAGCAGCAGCGCCAGCATGACGATGGCCAGCGCGGAGGCCACCGGCCAGTCGCGGTTGTTGAAGAACTCCTGCCACAGCACCTTGCCGATCATCAGCGTTTCCGGGCCGCCGAGCAGTTCCGGGACGACGAACTCGCCGACTACCGGAATGAATACCAGCATGGAGCCGGCGATGATACCGGAGCGGGACAGCGGCACGGTCACCTTCCAGAATGCCTGGATACGCCCAGCGCCCAGGTCCAGCGCTGCCTCCAGCAGGGTCTGGTCGTGCTTGACCAGGTTCGCGTACAACGGCAGGACCATGAATGGCAGATAGGCATAGACCACGCCGATATACACTGCGGTATCGGTATTGAGAATCTGCAGCGGCGTATCGATCAGCCCCAGCGATTGCAGCATCGAGTTGAGCAGGCCGTTGCTGCTGAGAATACCCATCCAGGCGTAGACCCGGATCAGGATCGCGGTCCAGGTCGGCATCATGATCAGCAGCAGATAGACCAGCTGGCGTTCACGCGGGGCGCGGGCGATGGCGTAGGCCATCGGGTAGCCGAGCGCCAGGCATACCAGGGTGGCCACCAGGGCGATCTTCAGCGAGCCGAGGTAGGCGGCCACATACAGGCTGTCCTGGGTCAGGAAGATGTAGTTGCCCATGTTCAGGACAACTGTCAGCGCCTGCTCGGCGTACTGGAAGATCGGCTCGTAGGGCGGGATGGCGATGGCCGCCTGGGAGAAGCTGATCTTCAGTACGATGGCGAAGGGCAACAGGAAGAACAGCAGCATCCACAGGTAGGGGATGCTGATTACCAGGGCTTTGCCGCTGGGCAGGCGCAGGCGTTTTCTCATGTCGGTAGTACCACGCCGCCGTCGTCATCCCAACTGACGTAGACCTGGTCCTCCCAGGTCGGGCGCGGCAGCCGGCGTTCGGAGTTGGCGAAGAAGGCCTGCACCATCTTGCCGCTGTCGAGCTTGATGTAATACACCGAATGGCCGCCGAGGTAGGCGATGTCATGCACCACGCCGTGGGCCCAGTTGTAGGGCTGCTCGGGCTGCTCTGTGGTGACGAAGACCTTCTCCGGACGCAGGGCATAGATGGCGCTCTTGTCCTGGGCGCGGGTAGTGACGCCGTGGCCGACGTAGATCTGCCGGTCCAGCTGCGGGCACTGGATCATCGCGTGGTCTTCCATGTCGGCGACGATCTCGCCCTCGAAGATGTTCACGCTGCCGACGAACTCGGCGACATGCCGGCTGACCGGGCTTTCGTAGATATCCACCGGGGTGCCGACCTGGACGATCCAGCCCTGGTCCATGATGGCGATGCGCTGGGCCATGGTCATGGCCTCTTCCTGGTCGTGGGTGACCACGATGCAGGTCACGCCGACCCGCTCGATGATTTCCACCAGTTCCAACTGCATCTGCGAGCGCAGTTTCTTGTCCAGCGCGCCCATGGGCTCATCGAGCAGCAGCAGTTTGGGGCGCTTGGCCAGGGAGCGGGCCAGGGCCACGCGCTGGCGCTGGCCACCGGACAGCTGATGCGGCTTGCGCTTGGCATACTTGCTCATCTGCACCAGCTTGAGCATTTCTGCCACGCGCTCGGCGATTTCGCTGCGGCTCAGCTTGTCCTGCTTCAGGCCGAAGGCGATGTTCTGTTCCACGGTCATGTGCGGGAAAAGCGCATAGGACTGGAACATCATGTTGATCGGCCGCTTGTGCGGCGGCAGGTCGGTAATATTCTGGCCGTCGAGCAAGACCCGGCCTTCACTGGGCTTTTCGAAGCCGGCCAGAATCCGCAGCAGGGTGGATTTGCCCGAGCCGGAGCCGCCCAAGAGGGCGAAGATCTCGCCCCGGTTGATGGTGAGGGTTACGTCATCCACGGCCAGAGCGTCATCAAACTGTTTGCTGATACGCTCGATCTTGACGAATTCGACCGGTTCGTTCTTGGCCATGGCCTGTTTCATGGCCCCTGCTGCGCCCACCATAGACTATCCCCTCTGATCAGATATCCAATACCCGTCATTGCGAGTCGCGCAGCGACGCGGCAATCCACCAACACCCGGCCCGACGCTGGATGGCCAGCCCCGTGGATTGCCGCGCCCTTCGGGCTCGCAATGACGGCGTTTTGCTTCAGCAATGACGGTGCTTGCTTCAGCGTCCCGATTTGATCCTGTTCCAGGCGCGGGTGATGATCCGTTGAGATGCCAGCGGACGCGGTTTGGCCACAAACAATTTGGCCATGACTTCCTCTGTGGGATAGATCGCCGGGTCGTTCAGCACCTCCGGGTCGACAAACTCGTTGGCCGCCAGGTTGGGGTTGGCGTAGGCCACATAGTCGGTGATCGGCGCAACCACTTCAGGGCGCAGTATGTAGTTGATGAAAGTGTGCGCGTTGTCGGCGTTCGGCGCACCTTTGGGAATGGCCATCATGTCGAACCACAGCTGGGTACCTTCGCTGGGGATGCTGTAGCCGATATTCACTCCATTCTTCGCTTCATCAGCCCGGTCGGCGGCCTGGAATACGTCACCGGAAAAGCCCACAGCGACGCAGATCTCGCCGTTGGCCAGGTCGGAGATATAGCGTGAGGAGTGGAAGTAGGTCACATGCCCACGCACGCTCATCAGCAGCTCCTCGGCCTTTTTCAGGTCGTCGGCGCTGTTGCTGTTGGGGTCCAGGCCCAGGTATTGCAGGGCCGAGGTCAGCATGTCGTCACCGGAATCGAGCATGGAAATACCGCAACTGGCCAGCTTGGCGGCAACCTCCGGCTTGAATACCAGATCCCAGGAGTCCAGCGGGGCGTCATCACCGAGGATGGCCTGCACCTTGTCGATGTTGTAGCCGATACCGTTGGTGCCCCACATGTAGGGAATCGAGTACTCGCTGCCCGGGTCGATGCTTTCCATCTCGTCCATCAGATCGGGGTTGAGGTTCTTCATGTTCGGCAGCTTGCCGTGGTCCAGCTTCTGGTAGACGCCGGCCTCGATCTGCTTGGTCAGGAAGTGGTTGGACGGTACGACTATGTCGAAGCCGGAACGGCCGGTGAGCAGCTTGGCATCCAGCACCTCGTTGGAGTCGTATACGTCATAGGTCACCTTGATGCCGGTTTCCTTCTCGAAGTTGGCGATGGTGTCCTCGGCGATATAGTCCGACCAGTTGTAGATCTTCAATTGACCGGCGGCCTGTGCGGCACCAGCGAACAACCCGGTCACTGCCAAAGCCAGCAACGTCTTGTGCATTGTCGGTTTCATGCTTTCTCCTGTTACAGACGCCGTCCTGGGGCCGGGCCGGTCTGTGCTGTGATTGGCCGGAGGGCCGGCCGTCATCGGTTGATCGATCAATACCCGGAAACACGCCGGGTTCCACTTTGCTACGAACGCTCCATGTCGGCAGGCAGTTCGGCCAGCCGGGATAGTGTATGCAAGGTCTCTGCGCGCGGATAGAGCATCTTGCATTCGTTGCCCTTGCCAGGCCTAGGTCAGTTCCTGCGCCGTCATGTTCAGGCTGCGCCAGGCCTTCTCGAACAGCTCGTCGATCTCCTCCGGCTGGATGATCAGGGGTGGTGACATGATCATGCTGTCACCCACTGCCCGCATGACCAGGCCGTTGCCGATGCACAGGTCGCGGCACAGGGTGCCGGCGGCGCCCTTGCCGGGGAAGCGTTCGCGGCTGGCCTTGTCGCGTACCAGCTCGAAGGCACCGAGCATGCCGGCACCACGCACCTGGCCGACCAGCGGGTGCTCGGCCAGTGCGGCGATCTTGTCCTGCAAATAGGGCGCTGCTTCGTTACGAGCATAGTCGACGATATGTTCATCGCGCAGGATGCGCAGGTTTTCCAGGCCGACCGCCGCCGCTACCGGGTGGCCGGAATAGGTGTAGCCATGGAAGAACTCGCCGCCGCTGTCGATCAGGCAGGAGGCCACGCGCTCGCCGACGATCACCCCGCCCATCGGCAGGTAGCCGGAGGTCATGCCCTTGGCGATCGGCATCAGGTCCGGTTGCAGATCGTAGTACTGGCTGCCGAACCATTCGCCGGTGCGGCCAAAGCCGCAGATCACCTCGTCGTCCACCAGCAGGATGCCGTACTTGTCGACGATGCGCTTGATTTCCGGCCAGTAGGTGGGCGGCGGAACGATCACCCCGCCGGCACCCTGGATCGGCTCGGCGATGAAAGCGGCGGCCTTGTCGGTGCCGATCTGCAGGATCTTCTCCTCCAGCTGACCCGCCGCCCACAGACCGAACTCGTTCTCGCTCATATCGCCGCCCTCGCCATACCAGTATGGCTGGGCGATGTGCACTATACCGGGGATCGGCAGGTCGCCCTGCTCGTGCATGGCGCTCATGCCGCCGAGGCTGGCGCCGGCGACGGTGGAGCCGTGATAGCCATTGATGCGGCC
>Ga0172382_10009703_pt1 | contig 13067 bp, 11 predicted proteins | sample Leawel138RmetaG_FD_122245 | JGI IMG/M metagenome (GOLD analysis project Ga0172382, IMG submission 122245) | Leachate microbial communities from a municipal landfill in Southern Ontario, Canada - Leachate well 138R metaG | ecosystem: Engineered > Solid waste > Landfill > Unclassified | place...
CTTCCCGCTCCTGTTCGGCGTCGGGGCGATGGGGCGGCTGGCGCTGCAGTCGCTGCTCCTGGTCCTCGTCGCGGCCTCATTCCTCGCCGTGGGCGCGATGCTGGCCGGCGTCATCCCCAATCCCCGCGTCGCCAGCGGGACCGGTGCTGCGATTGCTGCGGTCATGTGGTTCTTCGCCGGGATGTGGGTCCCGCGCGCCGCGTTTCCCACCTGGTTGACAACGATCTCCGACTGGATTCCTGGGGGAGCCGCCGCCTCGGTCCTGGGTGCCGCGTCCGCCGGACAGCCGATTGGGGCGCAGCCGATCTTCGCTCTCGTGCTCTGGACCGCCTTGGGCTTCGCAATCGCCACCCGCTCGTTCCGCTGGGAGTGAGCGGGGGCAGGATGGACAGCATGAGCTACAAGCGCTCGGACGGATCGGCCCTCGACCCGATAGCACTGTCCATGCTGTTCGTGGGCCTTGCCGTCTCCATCACGCTCTTCGTGGTCGAGGCGCCGGTGGTGGACATCCGGTGGGCTCCGGTCATGGTGGTGCTCACCTTGGCAGCAGCGGCGTGGCGCGCTTACCTGCTCGTCGGGACGCCTGACGTCAGCGTCCGCCGGGCTGGCTTCTGGCCGGCGCTCCTGGCCGGATGTCTGCTGGTGATGATCTCACCGGTGTATGGGCTATACGTGTTCTTGGGCTACGTTGAGGCGCCACTCATCGCCCGCGGCTTCGAGCGGTCGGCCGCCATGATCGTCACGGCCGCGTCGTGCGCCCTCGCCCAGATCGGCGGTCCGCGGTCATCCCTGTGGTCGTGGCCGATATATGTGCTGTTCCTCGCCGTCAACGTCGGGATCGCTTCGCTGATCATGCTCCTCGAGCGGCAGCGCGAGCGCATGACGCGGGACCTCGAACGCACCGTGGCCGAGTTGCGTTCCTCCGATGAGCGCAACTCCCGCCTTCAGGGTCAGCTCCTGTTGCATGCCCGGGACGCGGGCGTTCAAGAGGAGCGGGCGCGATTGTCCCGGGAGATCCACGACACGGTCGCTCAGAGCCTCGTCGGCATCATCACCCAGCTGGAGGCCTCGTCCGACGTCGCAGCACCTGACCACACCATACGTGTGGAACGCGCCGCGTCGACGGCACGCGAGGCGCTGGGGGAGGCACGGCGTGCGGTACGAGCCATGGCCTCACCACGCCTCGACGAGGATGAACTTCCCGGTGCGCTCGTCCGGTTGGTGCAACAGATCGCGGAGGGCAGCAGCATCGACGCCCGGTTCGCCGTAGACGGACAGCCAGCGCCCACGCCGCACGACGCCGAACTGCTGCGCGTCTGCCAAGAGGGACTGTCCAACGTGGTGAAACATTCGGCCGCGTCCAAGGTGATGGTGACGCTCTGCTACTTGACCGACGAAGTCCGGCTCGATGTCCGCGATGACGGACGCGGGTTCGACCCCCAGGCTGTCCGCTCCGGGAACGGGCTGCCCGGGATCAAGCAGCGGCTCGCCAACCTGGGAGGAAACCTGGAGCTCGAGGCCTCGGAAGGAGGGGGCTGCGCACTCAGTGCGGCCGTACCGCGATGACCGCACCGATCCGGATCGTGGTGGTCGACGACCATCCGGTGGTTCGCGACGGGTTGGTCGGGATCTTCTCCAGCGAGCTCGGGATCGAGATCGTTGGCGAGGCTTCCTCCGGTCCAGAAGGGGTCACCGTGGTCGACCGGACCTCCCCGGACGTCGTGCTCATGGATCTCCGCATGCCCGGGGGTGACGGCGTCGAAGCCATCCATGAACTCATCGCGCGCGGCACGCATGCCCGCATCCTCGTCCTGACAACCTACGACACCGACCACCACATCCTCGCCGCGCTGGGTGCCGGAGCGCACGGGTACTTGTTGAAGGACGCGCCTCGTGCTGAGTTGGTGCGCGCGGTGCAAGAGGTCGCCGCCGGCCGGCCGGTCCTCTCGGCTGAAGCACTGAGCGCGCTCTCAGGCCGTCGACACGACCAGTCGCTGACCGATCGGGAATCGGAGGTGCTCAAGGTCATCGCCAGCGGAGGCACCAACAGGACAGCAGCCCACGTGCTCAAGGTGTCCGAAGCCACGGTCAAGACCCACCTGGCCCACGCGTACGCCAAGCTCGGCGTGTCGGACCGCGCGGCGGCGGTCCGAGTGGCCTTCGAACGCGGGCTGCTCTGAACGGGCTTCGGGCTGCGCAACCATCGGAGATCGTGCTTGTCTTATGGAGGATTCGGCCCGTGTCATCAGCAAACGTGCGTGAAGAACCATTCCGTCGCAGCCAATCGCCAATCGCCCTGATCCAGGCGCATCCGATGTCTTCTTTCTTCGTCCTGGCATACCTCCTCAGCTGGACGTACTGGCTGGTCGTTCTGGGGTTCATGCGACACGACACCCTGGGTTGGTTCGTTCCTGGCGCGTTTGGGCCCCCGCTGGCAGCGCTGGCGGTGACTGGACTGGTCGAAGGCCGGGAGGGGATCCGCTCGTTCCTGAAGCGGATCTTCCTGTGGAGGATAGGGCTGGGCTGGTACATCTTGGCGCTCATCGGTCTGCCAGCGCTGGGACTCGTGACCGGGCTGGCGGTCGGGAACGAAACAGCGCCCATTGGCGGATGGAGCGCAGGGGTGGGCATCACCTATTTGGCGGCCTTCAGCTTCCTGGTGGTGCTCGGCGGGGGTCAGGAAGAGCCCGGATGGCGAGGCTTCGCGCTACCCCGGATGCAGCGACGCATGGGTCCGCTTCGGGCGTCGGTGGTGCTCGGTCTGCTTTGGGGTCTGTGGCACCTGCCGGTTTTCGTCTTTGTGCCCGGGTACCACTCCGCGGGGGCTGGCGTGGCAAGTATTGCCGCCAGCCTGCTGATCTTCACTGCAGTCGACGCGGTTGGGCAGTCGCTCCTCCTGACGTGGTTGTTCAATCACACCCGCGGCAGCATCCTCTTCGCTGTCCTCGCTCATGCCTCGCTCAACGCCGGCCAACTGTTCGTCTCGACCGGACGTTCAGCCTCCGTCGCTGTCAGTGTGTCCTTTGGCGTGGTTGGTCTCGTTGTGGTGCTGGCGACCCGGGGGACCCTGGGCTATCGGCCGGCCGCCAGTGAGCTTGGGCACGGTTACAACCGCTGCTCGGAACGATAACGGGAATCGGGGCGACCCCGTCATCATCCGCCGTGGGCCCTTCCTGTGGGCACCCCGCGCTGCAGAAAATGGAACTCGACGACAGGCACCCTCATGACAAAGCTCCCTCGCACCCTTCTTGCCGTTGCTGCCGCACCTGTTGTTGCCTCCGGCGTCGCGGCGGCCGCCTTTGTCGCGTCGGGTAGCACCCGCCGGCTTGGCGCGACTCGCGAGGAGGCAGCGCTCGCCCTGCCCGGCAACGAGCTCCTGGATCGTGCTGACGTGCAGGCTGACCGCGCGATCACGATTGCCGCCCCGCCCGAACGGGTGTGGCCCTGGATTGCCCAACTCGGACAGGACAAGGCTGGCTTCTACTCGTACGCCTGGCTCGAGAACCAATTCGGCTGCGACATCCACAATGCCGACCGCATCGTGCCGGCCTGGCAGCACCCGAAGGTCGGCGACCCGTTCCCGCTGCACCCCGAGATGGTCCTCAGAGTGGGCCGGGTCGGTGACAGACGGGTACTTGTCGCCACCAGCCAGGGCGGCTCCGCCCCGCAGGACGTGGGCATGGACTTCACTTGGGCCTTCGTCGTCAGCCCGCTGCCGGCGGAATCGGATGTGGCTCCCGCCACCCGCCTGCACATCCGGGAGCGCTACCAGGCCGACGGTCCAGGGATGCGGGCCGGGGTCGAGGTGGTGAACCGGATCAGCACCCTGATGAGTTGGCGAATGATCCGCAGCATTAAGCAGTTGGCCGAACGCCCGTAAGCAAGATCTGCTCACAGGTACACCGCGTCGGCCAAAGCGGTCGCAGAGACCCGTTCACGCAGCAGAGAAGTCGTCACCACATCGACATGGAGGCCCAGCACGTGGCTGAACTCCTCGGCGATTCCGGCGACGCGCAACAGTTCGTTCCACCCTCCGGGCAGGAGGTCGACGAGCAGATCAATGTCGCTGTCCGCTGTCGCTTCGCCGCGGGCCACGGACCCGAACAGACGCGGGTTCACTGCTCCATAGCGCTCCAAGATGGCGTCCAGTGCTCGGCGGTGACTGGCGATCGCTGCGCGCAGGGCAACAGTCTCACCGCTGGCAGGGCCCATGCTTCAACACTACCGGCCACCTGCTGGTCGGCAGCCGTGTGCGGCTACCCTCACCCATCGTTCGGTTGGTCGGGGCGACAGGACTCGAACCTGCGGTCTCCTGCTCCCAAAGCAGGCGCGCTAGCCACTACGCTACGCCCCGGTCGTACGCTAGGTGCGTACGTCACATGTGCACACCAGGCCCGCCGGAGCGGACTGTTGTGCAACCCTTGGAGTCTAGCTGTGGCGGCGCCCTGCGTCCAAGTCCACATTTTTAGCCCGGACGGCCGTCAGGCTAGGATGGCGTTCTGTCTGCGCTGGGGTGACTCGGCCAACGACATCACATGACCACATGACGTGAGGGGCCGACCATCCGGGCCGTGGCCCTGTGTCCATCGATTCAGGAGTATCTGTCTTGCCGAGCACTGTTGAGCAGCTGAGCCCTTCGCGGGCCAAGATCACCGTTGAGGTGCCCTTCGCCGACCTGAAGCCGCACCTGGACAAGGCCTACAAGGAGATCGCCCAGCAGGTCCAGATCCCCGGATTCCGTCCCGGTCACGTGCCCGCCAGCATCATCGACCAGCGTTTCGGCCCCGGCGTGGCGCTCGAGCAGGCGCTCAACGAGGCGCTGCCCGGCCTGTACTCCTCGGCTGTGAACGAGCACGAGCTGGTGCCGCTGACGCAGCCGGAGATCGAGGTGACCAAGCTCGAGGTCGGCGAGACCATTGAGTTCACCGCCGAGATGGACGTGCGTCCCGACTTCATGATCCCGGACCTGGAGGGTGTCGAGGTCGAGATCGACGCGATCGAGTCCTCCGAGGGGGAGCTCGAGGAGCAGGTCAAGATCCTGCGCGAGCGCTTCGCCACCAACATCGACGTCGACCGTGAGGCCAAGGAGGGTGACCTGGTCACCTTCGACCTGAAGGCCTTGAAGGACGGCGAGCTGGTCGAGGGTGGCGAGGCCGAGGGCGTCACCTACCGCGTCGGCGCCGGCGGCATGGTCGAGGGCATGGACGAGGCGCTGGTCGGCATGAAGGCCGGCGACGTGAAGACCTTCACCTCCACACTGGTCGGTGGCGCGGCCCAGGGTGAGGAGGCCGAGATCGAGGTCACGGTGTCCAAGGTCCAGGAGCAGGAGCTCCCCGAGGTGGACGACGACTTCGCCCAGATGGTGTCGGAGTTCGACACCGTCGAGGAGATGTACGACGACCTGCGCGAGAACCTGGTCCGCATGCACCGCGTCGAGCAGGCCAACGTCGCCCGCGACAAGGTCCTCGAGGTCGTCATCAACCAGATCGACATGGAGCTGCCGGAGAACCTGCTGGCCAGCGAGATCGAGGCCCGCAACGCCCAGGTGGATCGCGAGCTGGCCCAGGCCGGGATGACCCTGAAGCAGTACCTGGCCGAGTCCGATGAGGAGGAGAGCGAGGAGGAGTTCCGCGAGAACCTCGGCAAGCGCTCCGCCGACGCAGTCAAGGCCCAGCTGGTGCTCGACAAGATCGCCGAGGACCGCGACGTCCAGATCGAGCAGGCCGACCTAACCGAGCACCTGTTCGCCCGTGCCCGTGCCAACCGCACCTCCCCCGAGCAGGAGATGCAGCACATGCTCGAGCACGACCACACCAACGACTGGATGACCGAGATCCGCCGCAGCAAGGCGCTCGCGCTGGTCGTCGAGTCCGCGACGGTCAAGGACAGCGACGGCAACGTCCTGGACCTGAAGAACCTCATGCCCGACGGCACGTACGCCGAGCCCGAGGAGGATGCCCCGGCCGAAGAGGGCTCTGTCGAGGAGGCCCCGGTCGAGGAGGCTCCGAAGAAGGCCGCCAAGAAGTCCGCCACCAAGAAGGACGAGGCGGAGGACGAGGCCGAGAAGAAGGCTTCGAAGAAGGCTGCCAAGAAGAAGGCTGCCAAGAAGGACGAGGCCGAGGAGGCCCCGGCCGACGAGGCTGTCGCCGACTCCGAGTGACCCAGGCGGGTCGCTGACCCGTACGTTCCTGCAGCAGCGGCCGTTCCCCTAGGGGGAGCGGCCGCTGTTGTCGGCTCGTCTGCCATCAGCGAACACCTCGACCATTGGCTCCGATTTGACGCGGGGGACCGGTAGGTTCGAGACGTGAACGTGAATCAGGGAAGCCCCTTGCTGGCTGCAAATGGCACGAGCCCGCTCGGCATGGCGGACAACGTCTACCAGTCCCTCCTGGCGAACCGGATCATCTTCCTCGGCTCCGAGGTCCGCGACGAGAACGCGAACGCGATCTGCGCACAGATGCTCCTGCTCAATGCCGAGGACCCGGAGAAGGACATCTACCTCTACATCAACTCCCCAGGCGGTTCGGTCACCGCCGGCATGGCGATCTACGACACCATGCAGTGGATCCAGAACGACGTCGCCACGGTGGCGATGGGCATGGCGGCCTCGATGGGCCAGTTCCTGCTCAGTGCCGGGACCCGGGGCAAGCGCTACGCGCTGCCGCACAGCCGGATCCTGATGCACCAGCCGCTGGGGGCGATCGGGGGTACCGCCACCGAGGTGAAGATCAACGCCGAGCAGTTGCTGGCCACCAAGAAGGAGATGGCGAAGCTCATCTCCGAGCACACCGGCCAGCCGCTGGAGCGGATCGAGGCCGACTCCGACCGTGACCGGTGGTTCACCGCCCAGGAGGCCCTCGAATACGGCTTCATCGACCACGTCTTCGAACGTGCGTCGCAGATCACCAACAATGCCGCCGATTCCCCGAACCAGTGAGGAGTACCCACATGGACAAGAATTATCTCGCTCGGTTCAACATGGAGCAGCGCCAGGAGGCACTGACCGCCCCCACCGCGCCGCTGGGCGCTGGCGGGAGCACCCCGCTCGGCCCACAGATGGACTACTTCATCCCGCAGTGGGAGGAGCGTACGTCGTACGGCGTGCGGCGCGTGGACCCCTACACCAAGCTGTTCGAGGACCGCATCATCTTCCTTGGCACCCCGGTCACCGACGACATCGCCAATGCGGTGATGTCGCAGCTGCTGGTGCTGCAGTCGATGGAACCGGATCGTCCGATCAGCATCTACATCAACTCCCCGGGTGGCTCGTTCTCGGCGATGAGCGCGATCTACGACACGATGCAGTACATCAAGCCCGACGTGCAGACCATCTGCCTGGGCATGGCTGCCTCGGCCGCCGCCGTGCTGCTCGCCGCGGGGACCAAGGGCAAGCGCCTCGCCCTGCCCAACTCGACCATCCTGATCCACCAGCCCGCGATGGGGCAGACCTCGTACGGCCAGTCCTCGGACATCGAGATCCAGGCCAACGAGATCCTGCGCATCCGGGCCCTGATGGAGAAGATGCTCTCCGATGCGACCGGTCAGTCGGTCGAGCAGGTGAGCCGGGACGTCGACCGTGACAAGTACCTCACGGCTGCCGAGGCCAAGGAGTACGGCCTGATCGACGATGTCCTGACCTCCCTGAAGGACGCGTAGGGCGCAGAGGGGAAGGGAGCGAAACATGTCGCGCATCGGGGAAACCGGTGACCTGCTGAAGTGCTCCTTCTGTGGGAAGAGCCAGAAGCAGGTCAAGAAGCTCATCGCTGGGCCTCAGGTCTACATCTGTGACGAGTGCATCGAGCTGTGCAACGAGATCATCGAGGAGGAGTTCTCCGAGACCGGGGAAACCGGCTTCTTCGACGACCTGCCGAAGCCGCAGCAGATCCGTGAGTTCCTCGACGAGTACGTCATCGGTCAGGACTCGGCCAAGAAAACCTTGGCGGTGGCCGTCTACAACCACTACAAGCGGGTCCAGGCCCAGAACGCCCCCACTCCTCGGCGCGCCGCCGAGGAGGAGGGGGTGGAACTGGGCAAGTCGAACATCCTGCTGATCGGTCCGACCGGCTGTGGCAAGACGTACCTTGCGCAGACGCTGGCCCGGATGCTCAACGTGCCCTTCGCGATGGCCGATGCCACAGCCCTGACCGAGGCCGGGTACGTCGGGGAGGATGTGGAGAACATCCTGCTGAAACTGATCCAGGCCGCCGACTTCGACGTCCACCGGGCCGAGACCGGCATCATCTACATCGACGAGATCGACAAGGTCGCCCGCAAGTCGGAGAACCCGTCGATCACCCGGGACGTCTCGGGTGAGGGTGTCCAGCAGGCCCTGCTGAAGATCCTGGAGGGGACGGTGGCGTCCGTGCCGCCGCAGGGCGGGCGCAAGCACCCGCACCAGGACTTCATCCAGATCGACACCACCAACGTGCTGTTCATCGTGGGTGGCGCGTTCGCCGGGCTGGAGGAGATCGTCAACGACCGCGTCGACAAGCGGCCGCTCGGCTTCAACAACGACCTGGCCGCACGGATGACGAAGAACCCGGACCCGTACGCCGATGTCCGGCCCGAGGACCTGCACAGGTTCGGCCTGATCCCGGAGTTCATCGGCCGGTTGCCGATGATCGCCACCGTCTCGCCGTTGGACGGCCCGGCGCTGGAGCGCATCCTGGTCGAGCCGCGCAACGCGCTGGTGCGCCAGTACCAGCGACTGTTCGAGCTGGACGGGGTGGACCTGGAGCTCACCGACGACGCGATCGCTGCGGTCGCCGCCCGTGCATTGGAGCGGGGGACCGGTGCCCGTGGTCTGCGAGCGATCCTGGAGGAGTCGCTGCTGGACATCATGTACGACGTGCCCTCCAATGAGAACATCACCCAGGTCGTGGTGAACGGCGACGTCATCACGTCCGGCGCCCGGCCGGAGTTCCTCACCCGGGCACAGTCCACCAAGCGTGGCCAACGGCACGAGCGGAGCGCCTGACCACACGCACGAGCAACGCGCGGGCAACAGCAACGGTCCCCGCCGAACGATCATCGTTCGGCGGGGACCGCTTGGTTCTCGGGACAGTTCCCGGGCCGGGTGCTCAGGCCCGGTCGGGGGCGGCCTCCGGCTCCAGCTCGACCTGGGCGGAGACCTCCTCGGCGCCACCCTGCCAGGTGATGTCGCCGGTGATGCGACCCACGGCACGCAGGTCCGCCGTGATGCCCTGCAGGCGTTCGATCGCATCGTCCGGGCCGGCGAGCGTGATCGCGACGATCGACGTCTTCATCGAACGCTTCGCCGACGACTTGGATCCGCGGATCACCTCCAGCGCGTCCGCGATGTCGGTCAGCAGCTCCGGGTCACCGGTGCCGGCCAACGAGCCGGTCAACTCCTCCGGGGTCGGCCACGACGCGGTGTGCACCGAGCCGGACTGCCACCAGGACCAGACCTCCTCGGTGACGAACGGCATGAACGGGGCGAACAGCCGCAGCTGGGTGTGCAGGGCCAGGGCCAGCGCGTTCTGCGCCGAGGCCGCCGCCTTCTCGCCACGCGCACCGTAGGCGCGCTCCTTGACCAGCTCCAGGTAGTCGTCACAGAACTGCCAGAAGAACTTCTCGGCCGTCTCCAGCGCCACCGAGTAGTCATACGCCTCGAAGCCCTCGGTGCACCGGCGGACGACATCGGCCAAGGCGGTCAGCATCGCCAGGTCGGCCGGATCGGTGACCTTGGCGGCGTCGGTCGAGCTGCCGTAGCCGAGGACGAACTTCGAGGCGTTGAGGATCTTCATCGCCAGTCGGCGACCGACCTTCATCTGCTTCTCGTCGAAGGGGGAGTCCATCCCCGGGCGGGCCATCGCCGCGCGCCACCGCACCGCGTCGGCACCGAACCGGTCGAGGATCTCGGAAGGCACCACCACGTTGCCCTTCGACTTCGACATCTTCTTGCGGTCCGGGTCAACGACGAAGCCGGAGATGGTCGTACGCTTCCACGGCAGCTGGTCGAACTCCAGGTGGGAGCGGACGATCCGGGAGAACAGCCAGGTCCGGATGATGTCATGGGCCTGGGGGGCCAAGTCCATCGGGAAGGTCCGGGCGAACAGGTCGTCGTCCCGGGTCCACCCGCAGGCGATCTGCGGGGTGAGGGAGGAGGTGGCCCAGGTGTCCATCACGTCCGGGTCGGCCGCGAAGCCACCGGGCTGGTTGCGCTGGGACTCCTCGAACCCGGGCGGGCAGTCCGCCGCCGGGTCGACCGGCAGGGCCTGCTCGTCCGCGGTGATCGGGTGGTCGTAGTCCGGCTCGCCCTCGTCGTCCAGCGGGTACCAGACTGGGAACGGCACGCCGAAGTAGCGCTGGCGCGAGATCAGCCAGTCGCCGTTCAGGCCACCGACCCAGTCCTCGTAGCGGTGGCGCATATGCGCGGGAACCCACTCCAGCTCCTCACCGCGCCGCAGCAGGGCAGCCTTCAGGTCCTCGTCATGGCCGCCGTTGGCGATGTACCACTGGCGGGTGGAGACGATCTCCAGCGGCTTGTCGCCCTTCTCGTAGAAGTTCGTCTTGCGTTGGGTCGGCTCCGGGTCCTTCACCAGCTCACCACGCTCGCGCAGCAGGGCGACGGTCTCCTCGCGGGCCGAGAAGGTGGTCTTGCCGGCGATCCGCTCGTACGCCTCGGTGTCGACCACCCAGTCCGGGGTCTCGCGCAGGATCCGGCCGTCGCGCCCGATGACCGTACGGGTCGGCAGCTGCAGCTCACGCCACCAGGTGACGTCGGTGAGGTCACCGAACGTACAGCACATCGCGATGCCCGACCCCTTGTCCGGCTCGGCGTCCCGGTGGGCCAGCACCGGCACCTCGACACCGAAGACCGGGGTGGTCACCGTCGTGCCGAACAGGTCCTGGTAGCGCTCGTCGTCGGGGTGGGCGACCAGTGCGCAGCAGGCCGGGAGCAGCTCCGGACGGGTGGTCTCGATCACCACGTCGGTGCCGTCGGGCTTGTGGAAAGTGAGGGCGTGGTAGAAGCCCGGGTAGTCACGGGCCTCCAGCTCGGCCTGGGCCACGGCGGTCTGGAACGTGATGTCCCACATCGTCGGCGCCTCCGACATGTACGCCTCGCCGCGGGCGTAGTTGTGCAGGAAGGCGCGCTGGGCGACGGCCTGGGCCTCGGGAGAGATCGTGGTGTAGAGCAGGTTCCAGTCGACCGACAGCCCGACATGCTTCCACAGGTCCTCGAAGACCTTCTCGTCCACGGAGGTCAGCTCATTGCACAGGGCCACGAAGTTGCGTCGGCTGATCGGGACCTGCCGCTTCGGGTCCGGCTTGGCCGGCGGCGTGAAGTCCGGGTCGTACGGGACTGACGGGTCGCACCGCACGCCGTAGTAGTTCTGGACGCGCCGCTCGGTCGGCAGCCCGTTGTCGTCCCAGCCGATCGGGTAGAAGACATGCTTGCCGCGCATCCGCTGGTAACGGGCGATCAGGTCGGTGTGCGTGTACGAGAACACGTGGCCCACGTGCAGCGAGCCGGACACTGTCGGCGGTGGCGTGTCGATGGAGAAGACCGACTCGCGGGGGGCGGTGCGATCGAAGGCGTACACACCTTCGTCCGCCCAGCGGGTGCCCCACTTGTCCTCCAGGCCCTCGAGGGCCGGCTTCTCGGGCACCCTGACCGCCACGACCGCGTCGCCTGCTTCCTGCGGGGTCGGGCTGGACGTGGGCGTCTGGGCGGGATCACTCATGGCGTGCATCTTACGGAAACGTCTCGCCCCCACGCACATCGTGCGTGGGGGCGAGACCACCGGCCAAGGGGCCGGCCCGCGGTCCCCCGGAGGCGTCGGGCTGTCAGTTGGAGGCGGCAAGAGCCGCGACGGAGGGGCGGAAGTCGTCGGGCGACTTCAGGTCGGCGACGCGCATGTCCTTGCCGTCGACCCGGACCGTGGGGGTGCTGGTGACCCCGGCGCGGGCCGCCTCGGTGTTCATCTGCTCGGCCAGGGCCATGAACTTGCCCTCGTCGTAGCAGGTCTGGAACTGCGTCAGCCGGTCACCGTTGGTGCGCAGCTGGGCGGGCAGCCGGTTGCGGAGCAGCTCGTCGGAGTAGCCGGCGCCCTCCTGGGCGGGCTGGTTGTCGAAGATCAGCTGATGGTAGGCGGCGTAGTCCCCGACCTCGGCGTAGCAGAGAGCCGCGTTGGCCGCGCGGACCGACGAGTCGTTCTTCAGGTTGGTGTCCAGGAAGGTCATGGTGTGGTAGACGAGCTGGTACTCGCCGGCCTCGGCGCCGGCCACGATGTCCGCACCCGCGAAGCGTTCCAGCGCCCCGCAGCCCGGGCACTGGTAGTCGAAGTAGAGCTCGACCAGCGGCTTGCCCTCGGCCTTGCCCGGGTTCACGATGATGCCGTCCTCGGCCGCGGTGATGTTGGGCGGCAAGGCGCCACCGGCCACCGGTGCCGGCTGGTCGCGGCCCTGCGCCCACACCAGGCCACCGATGATCAGGGCGGCCACAACGACCACGACCGCTGCGGTGATCGCCATCTTCTGCCGCCGCGCACGCTTCTGCGCGGCAATGGCCTCCGCACGCAGCTGCGCGCGACGATTGGAGCTGGACGTGGAGCCTGCCGGCCGGTTGCTGCTCATCGGGAGTCCTTCTGTTCCTCTATCTGGCTGTGCTGGTCGAGTCAGTGGGTCTGGTCGCTGGGGGAGTCGGTGCCGCGGGCGGGTTCCAGGTCGTCGAGGGAATCGTCGTCCACGGGCGGAGGGCCGAACAGTCGGTCCTCCAGCGCGAACGGGGTGCGGGGGAAGGCCACCAGGAAGAGGCCCATCGCCATCAGGGCGAGGTCGCGCAGCATCTCGAGGCCGTACTTGGTCTCGTTCTCGGCGACCTGGCCCCCTCCGCCGAAGCAGCCACAGTCGATGGTCAGCCCCCGGATCCACGCCTGGGCGATGCCGACGATGAACGCCGCCATCAGCAGGGCGCCCAGCAGGCCGGCCCATCGGGTGAACAGGCCGACCACCAGGAGCAACCCGACGATGATCTCCAGCGGGGGCAACGCGTACCCGACGACGACGGCCAGGTCGTACGGCATGACCTGGTAGCCGCGGAC
>Ga0172382_10009705_pt1 | contig 13065 bp, 9 predicted proteins | sample Leawel138RmetaG_FD_122245 | JGI IMG/M metagenome (GOLD analysis project Ga0172382, IMG submission 122245) | Leachate microbial communities from a municipal landfill in Southern Ontario, Canada - Leachate well 138R metaG | ecosystem: Engineered > Solid waste > Landfill > Unclassified | place...
GCGACGGGCGCAAGATGCCGGTGCTGATGCTGACGGCGCGCGACCGCTGGAGCGACAAGGTCGCCGGCATCGACGCCGGCGCCGACGACTACGTCGCCAAGCCCTTCCACATCGAGGAGGTGCTGGCGCGCCTGCGCGCGCTGATCCGCCGCGCCGCGGGCCATGCCTCGTCCGAGCTGATCTGCGGGCCGCTGCGCCTCGACACCAAGGCGTCGAAGGCCGATCTCGACGGCGTGCCGCTGAAGCTGACCTCGCACGAATTCCGCCTGCTCGCCTACCTCATGCACCATATGGGCGAGGTCGTATCGCGCACGGAGCTGGTCGAGCATCTCTATGACCAGGACTTCGACCGCGATTCCAACACGATAGAGGTCTTCGTCGGCCGGCTGCGCCGAAAGATGGGCATCGACCTGATCGAGACGGTGCGCGGCATGGGCTATCGCATGCGCGAGGCGCGGGATTGAGCGCGCGGCCATGGCCTCGCCGTCGTCGAGCTTGAAGGGCGTGAGCGGCAAGGGCCTTTTCTCCGCGCTCGGAAAGCGGGCGAACTCGCTCGCCTTCCGCGTCGTCGCATTCTCGACGCTGTGGGCGCTGGTGGCGCTGGTCGTCATCGCCACGATCATCTCGACGCTGTTCCGGCAGGCGAGCGAGCAGGGCTTCGAAAGCCTGCTGACCGCGCATCTTTTCAACCTCATCAGCTCGGTCGGGGTTAGCGACGACGGCGCCTTGCAAGGGCAGCCCAATCTCGGCGACCTGCGCTTCACCGTGCCGCGTTCGGGCTGGTACTGGTCGGTGGAGCCGGTTTCCGGCGTCTCGGGCCGGCTCGCCTCGCTGTCGCTGACCGAGCCGCTCGCTTCGCCGCCGCCGCAGGAGGTGCCGTTCAGCGCCGCCTTCCAGCGCAGCTATGTCGCCGAGGGGCTGGACGGCGAGACGATAGAGGTGTTCGAAAGCGAATTCGTGCTCGACGAGGACGACCGCGTCGCGCGCTTTCGCGTCATGGGCAACCGCAGCGAGCTGGAAGACGACATCGCCGCCTTCGACCGCCAGCTCTATTTCTATCTTTCCCTGTTCGGCATCGGCATGATCGCCATCAACGCGCTGGCGATCCTGATCGGGCTGCGCCCCCTCGGGCGCGTGCGCCGCTCGCTGGCCGAGATCCGGGCGGGTGCTGCGCAGCGGCTCGACGGCGACTTCCCGCGCGAGATCGCGCCGCTCGCCAACGAGACCAACGAGCTGATCGACAGCAACCGCCGCATCGTCGAGCGCTCGCGCACGCAGGTCGGCAATCTCGCCCATTCGCTGAAGACGCCGCTGGCCGTGCTGACCAACGAGGCGCGCGCGCTCGGCGGCCCTAAGGGCGAGCTGATCGCCGATCAGGCCGCCTCGATGCGCCAGCAGGTCGAGCACTATCTCCAGCGAGCGCGCATGGCCGCCCAGCGCGACACCATCGTCTTCCGCACGCCGGTCGGCGCGACGCTGGAGCGCATGATGCGGGTGATGGCCAAGCTCAACCCCGCCATTCGGCTGACATTCTCGCTGCCCGACGAGGAGATCGTCTTCATCGGCGAGAAGGAGGATCTGGAGGAGATCGCCGGCAACCTGCTCGAGAATGCGATGAAGTGGGCGCGCGGTGCCGTCGCGGTGGCGGTGGCGCGGTCGGATGGCGGCGACGAGCGGCAGCCCATGTTCGCCCTCGTCATCGAGGATGACGGCCCCGGCATACCCGAGGAACGGACGCGCGAGGCGCTGACGCGCGGGCGCAGGCTCGACGAGACCAAGCCCGGAACCGGCCTCGGCCTTGCCATCGTCGCCGATCTCGTCAAGGAATATGGCGGCAGGCTCGGCCTGTCGCGCTCCGCGCTCGGCGGGCTGAATGCCACGGTGACGTTGCGATGCGCGCAGGAATGACGGAGGCGGCGAGGCCGGAACCAAAGCCGGCCGCGCACGGTTCTCGATGAAGGTGAACGGAAAGGCATGCGCAGGATGAAGGTGACGGTTGCGGCGGCGATTGCGGCTCTTGCCCTTTCCGCATGTTCGACGACGGGCGGGGACGGCGGCGGCTCGGCCACGCAGGCTTTTGCCGCCGGCGCGCAGCCGCATGGCGGCGCGGCCATCGTCGAGGCGATGGCCGGCGGGCTGGTTGCCGGGCCGGTCGGGGCCGGCCTCGACAGGCGCGACCGCCGCCGGGCGCTTGAGGCGGAGTATCGCGCGCTGGAATACACGCCCGCCGGGCAGAAGGTCGCCTGGGGCCGGCCCGGCGACCGCGGCGGCTTTGGCGAGGTCGTCGCCGGCTCGCCCTATCGCGTCGGCTCGCAGAACTGCCGCCAGTATGCCCACACCGTCAGCGTCGACGGCCGGGCGCAGACCGCGCGCGGCGCCGCCTGCCGCAACCCGGATGGAAGCTGGACGCCGCTGGCTTAGAAAAATTCCAGGAAAAGTGTGAGCACTTTTCCGTCCGGAGTTCTCCAGGGACAGGGTTGGCGGTCCTGCCTGCGGCGGCATCGCCAAAAAGCCGCACTCGTTCGTCATTGGCATGCGCGGGCGCAACGAGTATCTGATGGTCATGCCCTTCTGGATCGCCGCCGCATTCCTGACCCTTCTCGCCTGCATGGCGGTGCTGTTGCCGCTGGCGCGCGGTCGCGCGGCTGCGCCTGCCGACGCCGATTTCGACCTTGCCGTCTATCGCGACCAGCTCGCCGAGCTTGATCGCGACCTGGCGCGCGGCGCCATCAGCGAGACGGAGGCCGCCGAGGCGCGCGCCGAGATCGGCCGTCGCATCCTCAAGGCGTCCGCGGCGGAGCGGGAGGAGGGCGGCGCGGGCTTCAGCCGCGCCGGCCGCCTCGTCGCGACGGCCGCGGTGCTCGCCGTTCCGCTGGCGAGCTGGGGCATCTACGCGGCGACCGGCTCGCCGCATCTGCCGGCGCAGCCGCTCGCCGCCCGCATGCAGGCGAACCCGGCCGAAAACACCGTGCTCGAACTGGTCGCCCGCGCCGAGCGCCACCTTGCCGCCAACCCAGAGGACGGGCGCGGCTGGGAGGTGATCGCGCCGATCTACGACCGCATCGGCCGCCATCGGGATGCGGTCGAGGCCTATCGCAACGCGCTTCGCCTGCTCGGCTCCACCGCCGCGCGCGAGATGGCGCTGGGCGAGGCGATGGTTTCCGCCGCCGGCGGCGCCATCGACGCCGACGCCCGCGCAGCCTTCGAGCGCGCGCTGGCGCTGGAGCCGAGGAACCCGAAGGCGCGCTTCCTCCATGCCGCCGCTCTCGCCCATGCCGGTGAGACGCGGGAGGCGGCCGCTTCGTTCCGCGCCCTGCTTGCCGACCTGCCCGAAGCCTCGCCGTGGCGGCCGACCGTCGCCCAGGCGGTCGCCGACCTCGAAGCCGCGCCGGAGCGCGGGCCGACGGCCGAGGATGTCGAGGCGGCGGGTTTGATTTCGGACAAGGAACGCGCCGCCATGATCGGCGACATGGTGGAGGGCCTCGACCGCCGCCTGCGCGAGAATCCGCACGACCCGGAGGGCTGGCAAAGGCTGGTGCGCTCCTATGTCGTGCTCGATCGCGCGGACGAAGCGGCCGATGCGCTGGCGCGCGGCCTCGCGGCGCTGGGGCAGGAAAGCGAGGCCGCCGCCGAGCTTAAGGGCTTCGCGGCGTCGCTGGGCGTGAAGGAGAAGGCGCAATGACGCGCAAGCAGAAGCGGCTTTCGGTGATCGGCGGGGCGATGGGCTTCCTCGCCGTGGCGGCGGCGCTCGTCTTCTATGCGCTGGGCCAGAAGACCTCCTATTTCTACATGCCGGCCGAGTTGCAGACTGCGTCCGTCGAGCCGGGGCAGCGCATCCGCCTCGGCGGGCTGGTCGAGAAGGGAACCGTGGTGCGCGGCGAGGGCACCGAGATCGCCTTCGCCGTTACCGACCAGGTCCATTCGGTCCAGGTCGCCTATAGCGGCATCCTGCCCGACCTGTTCCGCGAGGAGCAGGGCATCGTCACCGAGGGCAGCTTCCGCGCCGACGGGGTCTTCGTCGCCGACAGCGTTCTGGCCAAGCATGACGAGAACTACATGCCCAAGGAAGTCGCCGACGGCTTGAAGGAGAGCGGCCTGTGGCAGCACGCGGAATGATGGCGCGGCAGAACAGGGCAGGGCGATGATCGTCGAGATCGGCCATTTCGCGCTGGTGCTGGCGTTCGCGCTGTCGCTCGTCCAGTTCGTGGTGCCGCTGGCCGGGACACGGCTCGGCGACGAGCGGCTCGTGGCCGTCGCCGGTCCTTCGGCGGTGGCCGGCTTCACGCTGACGGCGTTTTCCTTCGCCGTGCTGACGCTGGCCTACGTCGTCTCCGACTTCTCCCTCGTCAACGTGTGGGAGAATTCCCACTCGGCCAAGCCGATGCTCTACAAAGTCACCGGCGTCTGGGGCAACCACGAGGGCTCGATGCTGTTGTGGGTGCTGATCCTCACCTTCTTCGGCGCGCTCGTCGCCTGGTTCGGCAAGAACCTGCCCGCCTCGCTCAAGGCCAACGTGCTGTCCGTGCAGGGGCTCGTCGGCGCGGCATTCCTGCTCTTCATCCTCGCCACGTCCAACCCGTTCGCGCGGCTCGATCCCGCGCCGGTCGAGGGCCGCGACTTGAACCCCATCCTTCAGGACATCGGCCTCGCCGTCCATCCGCCGCTGCTCTATCTCGGCTATGTCGGCTTCTCGATCTGCTTCTCCTTCGCGGTCGCGGCGCTGATCGAGGGCCGTATCGACGCGGCTTGGGCGCGCTGGGTGCGGCCGTGGACGCTGGCCGCCTGGATATTCCTCACCGGCGGCATCGCCATGGGCTCCTACTGGGCCTATTACGAGCTGGGCTGGGGCGGCTGGTGGTTCTGGGACCCGGTCGAGAACGCCTCCTTCCTGCCCTGGCTTTCGGGCACGGCGCTGCTTCACTCGGCGATCGTGATGGAAAAGCGCTCGGCGCTGAAGATCTGGACGCTGCTGCTGGCGATCCTGACCTTCTCACTATCGCTGCTCGGCACCTTCCTCGTCCGCTCGGGGGTGCTGACGTCGGTTCACGCCTTCGCCACCGACCCGGCGCGCGGCCTGTTCATCCTCGTCATCCTCATCTTCTTCATCGGCGGCTCGCTGGCGCTGTTCGCGCTGCGCGCCGGCACGCTGGCGCAGGGCGGCCTGTTCCATCCGGTGTCGCGCGAGGGTGCGCTGGTGCTGAACAATCTGTTCCTGACCACGGCCGCCGCCACGGTGCTGACCGGCACCCTCTATCCGCTGCTGGTCGAGGCGGTGACGGGCGACAAGATCTCCGTCGGCGCGCCGTTCTTCAACCTCACTTTCGTTCCGCTTGCCGTGCCGCTGTTGCTCGCCGTGCCGTTCGGCCCGCTGCTCGCCTGGAAGCGCGGCGACCTCCATGCCGTCGGCCAGCGCCTCTATGCCGCCTTCGGCGGCGCGCTGCTTGCGGTGGCGCTGGTCTGGTTTTTCGTCGATGGCGCGGGCGTGCTGGCCGCGCTCGGCATCGGCCTCGGCTTCTGGCTCATCCTCGGCGCGCTGACCGATCTCGCGACCAAGGCCGGCGCGGGCAGGGAGCGGGCGGGCATCGTGCTGCGCCGGCTGAAGGGCCTGTCGCGCTCGATCTACGGCACCGCGCTCGCCCATGCCGGGCTGGGCGTCACCGTTCTCGGCATCGTCGCCGTCACCTCGCTCGAAAGCGAGCACATCGCGGTGATGCGCCCCGGCGACACCATGCCGGTGGCCGGCTACACCTTGCAGTTCGAGGGGCTTCAGCCGCACCGCGGCCCCAACTTCACCGAGGAGCAGGGCCGCTTCACCTATTTCCGCGGCGGCGTGCGCGCCGGCGAGATCGTCTCGTCGAAGCGGCTCTACACCGCGCGCCAGATGCCGACGACGGAGGCCGGCATCGTCACGCGCGGCTTCAGCCAGCTCTACATCGCGCTCGGCGACGCCACCGCGGACGGCGGCATCGTCGTGCGGGCGTGGTGGAAGTCGCAGGTGCTGCTGATCTGGATCGGCGGGCTGGTGATGATGGCTGGCGGCACGGTGTCGCTGCTCGACCGGCGCCTGCGCGTCGGCGCGCCGGCGCGGCGTCGGCAAAGACCGGCGCCGGCGGCCGTGGAGGCCCCGGCCGAATGAGACGGATCGTCGCCGCCGCGCTCCTGCTTTTCTCGCTCTGCGCGCCGTCGCTTGCGGTGCAGCCTTCTGAGATGCTGGACGACCCCGTGCTGGAGGAGCGCGCGCGCAACCTTTCGGCCGGCCTGCGCTGCATGGTCTGCCAGAACCAGTCGATCGACGATTCCGATGCCGAGCTGGCGCGCGACCTGCGCGTGCTGGTGCGCGAGCGCATCAGCGCCGGCGAGAGCGATGAGGAAGTCACCGACTATGTCGTCTCGCGCTATGGCGAGTTCGTGCTGCTCCAGCCGCGCTTCAGCATCCGCAACGCGCTTTTGTGGGCGACGCCGGCGCTGCTGCTTGCCTTCGGCGGCGGCTTCCTTCTCTTCCAGGCGTCTCGCCGCCGGCCGCGCGCCAGGCCCGCTTCCGCGCCGCTGTCGCCCGAGGAGGAAGCGCGGCTGAAGGACATTCTCAGCAAGCCCGAATAAGCGCGCACCGGCAAAGATTACCAAAGTTTCATCTTGCGGCAACGGCGCCGTAAGGTTCGCGCACCTATCTCTGTTTCCGAACGATGCATTTCCCTGCCCGCATCGCCCCCTTTTCAGGAAGGAAACCGAGACATGCAAAACTCCACCACTTCTTCGTCGAAGACCCGCAGCCGCCTGATGGCGGCGGCCGCGTCGCTCGCCATCGCCGGCGCGATCGGGCTCGGCGCGGTCGCGACCGGAACCGCCCCGGTGCTTGCCGAGGCGGTGCGTGTCGAAGGCGTGCAGGCGACCGGCTTTGCCGATGTCGTCGAGAAGGTCACGCCCGCCGTCGTCAGCGTCCGCGTCCAGACCAAGGTCGATGCCGCCAGCGACCGCGACAGCCGCTTCTCCTTCGGCTTCGACATGCCCGGCTTCGACGACCTCCCCGACGACCACCCGCTCAAGCGCTTCTTCCGCGAGTTCCGCGGCGACCACGAGTTCCGCGGCGACCGCGGCCCGCGTTCCGAGCGTCGAGCCGAGCGCGAGCATCGCCGCCACGGCCACCGCGAGCGCACCCGCCCGCTGGCGCAGGGCTCGGGCTTCATCATCTCGGCCGACGGCTACATCGTCACCAACAACCATGTCGTCCAGGGCGGCCAGAGCTTCACCGTCGTTCTCGAAGACGGCGCGGAGCTTGACGCCAAGCTCGTCGGCGCCGACCAGCGCACCGACCTTGCCGTGCTGAAGGTCGATACCGACCGCGAGCTGACCTATGTCGCCTTCGCCGACGACGGCGAGGTGCGCGTCGGCGACTGGGTCGTGGCCATCGGCAACCCGTTCGGCCTCGGCGGCACGGTCACGGCCGGTATCGTCTCGGCGCGCGGCCGCGACATCGGCGCCGGCCCCTATGACGACTTCATCCAGATCGACGCGGCCGTGAACCGGGGCAATTCCGGCGGCCCGGCCTTCAACCTCTCCGGCGAGGTCGTCGGCATCAACACCGCGATCTTCTCGCCCTCGGGCGGCAATGTCGGCATCGCCTTCGCCATTCCGGCCTCGACCGCCAAGGAGGTCGTCGGCAACCTGATCGAGAACGGCTCGGTGCTGCGCGGCTGGCTCGGCGTGCAGATCCAGCCGGTCACCGACGAGATCGCCGAATCGGTCGGGCTGGACAAGGCGCGCGGCGCGCTCGTCACTGACGCGCAGGCCGACGGCCCGGCGCGCGACGCCGGCGTCAAGGCCGGCGACGTCATCACCGCCGTCAACGGCCGCGAGGTCGCCTCGCCGCGCGAGCTGGCGCGGACGATCGGCAATCTCGCCCCCTCGACCAAGGTCGAGGTGACGCTGTGGCGCGGCGGAGCCGAGCAGAAGGTCTCGGTCGAACTGGGCAAGCTCCCCGGCGAGGACCAGCGCGCCGATGCCAGCCCGCAGGCGCCTGACGAGGACGACGCCGCCAGCGCCGCCACGCTCGACGATTTCGGGCTGACGGTCGCGCCGGCCGATGACGGCGAGGGCCTCGTCGTCACCGCCATCGAGCCGGACAGCCCGGCCGCCGAGCGCGGCATCCAGGCTGGCGACGTCATCGTCAGCGTCAATTCGGCGCCGGTCGCGAGTGCTGCGGATGTCGACAAGGCCGTCGAGGACGCGGCCAATGCCGGCCGCAAGGCGGTTCTGGTCCAGGTCAACCGCGACGACGCCAACCGCTTCGTGGCGCTGCCGCTGGCCGACGGCTGACCGCGAAAAGCGGGCTTCGCTTTCCCGAAGGCGGCGGCTTCGGCCGCCGCCTTTTTTCACGTAGGATCGGGCCATGAAGATTCTCGTCATAGAGGACGACCGCGAGGCGGCCGACTATCTGAAGAAGGCGCTGGCCGAGGCCGGCCACACCGCCCATGTCGCCTTCGACGGCGAGGCCGGCTTCGCGCTGGCCGTGGAAGGCGATTACGACGTGCTCGTGGTGGACAGGATGCTGCCGCGCCGCGACGGGCTTTCGGTGATCGCGGAGCTGCGCGCGCGCAATGTAGGCACGCCGGTGCTGATCCTGTCGGCGCTGGGCGAGGTCGACGACCGCGTCACCGGCCTGCGCGCCGGCGGCGACGACTATCTCACCAAGCCCTACGCCTTCAGCGAGCTTCTGGCCCGCATCGAGGTGTTGGAACGGCGCACCGGCGCGCGCGAGGTCGAGACGCATTACCGTGTCGGCGACCTAGAGCTCGACCGGCTCTCCCACACGGTGAAGCGCGCGGGCCAGGAGATCCCGCTCCAGCCGCGCGAGTTCCGCCTGCTCGAATATCTGATGCGCCATGCGGGCCAGGTCGTCACCCGCACCATGCTGCTGGAAAACGTCTGGGACTATCATTTCGACCCGCAGACCAACGTCATCGACGTCCATGTCTCGCGCCTGCGCGGCAAGATCGAGAAGGGCTTCGGCGCGCCCGTCCTGCACACCGTGCGCGGCGCCGGCTACATGCTGAAGGCCGGCTGATGCGCCTGCCCGCCGTCATGAAGACGACCGCCGCGCGGCTTTCGGCGCTGTTCCTGATCCTGTTCGCGCTCTGCGCGGCGGTGCTGGTGGCCTATATGTCGTCGCTGTCGGTGCGCATGCTCACCCAGCAAACGCAGGACACCATCATGGCCGAGATGCAGGGGCTCGACACGGCCTATCGCCGCGGCGGCCTGCCCGCGCTCGTGCGCGTGGTCGAGGTGCGCGCGCGCCAGCCCGGCGCCAACCTCTACCTGATCGCCGACCCGAACGGCCGCATCCTTTCCGGCAATGTCGAGAGCATCGAGCCCGGCGTGCTCGAGATCGAGGGCTGGACGCAGGACCCCTTCGCCTATCGCCGCTACGGCGAAAGCGACGACGCGGCCGCGCGCCCGCGCCATCACGCGCTGGCGCTGGTTTTGCGCCTGCCCAACGGCATGATCCTGCTGGTCGGGCGCGACCTCGGCGAGCCGGAAAAGCTGCGCGACATCGTCAATCACGCGCTGCTGCTCGCCTTCGCCATGATGGGCATCGGCGCGCTGCTGATCTGGTTCTTCGTCGGCCGCCACGCGCTGAAGCGCATCGACGCCATCTCCGAGGCCGGCCGCCGCATCATGGGCGGCGACCTGGCCGGCCGCCTGCCGGTCAGCGGCTCCGGCGACGAGTTCGACCGGCTGTCGGAAAACCTGAACGTGATGCTGGCGCGCATCGCACGCCTGAACGACGGGCTGAAGCAGGTGTCCGACAACATCGCCCACGATCTGAAGACGCCGCTGACGCGGCTGCGCAACCGCGCCGAGGCCGCCCTTGCCGGCAAGCCGAGCCCGGCCGAGTATCGCGCAGCACTTGAGGCGGCTATCGCCGAATCCGACCAGCTGATCCGCACCTTCAACGCCATTCTGATGATCTCGCGGCTGGAGGCCGGCTATTCGGCCGAACAGGCCGGCCCGGTCGACCTTGCGGCGACCGTCGCCGACGTGGTCGATCTGTACGAGCCGCTGGCCGAGGAGGTTGGCGTCGGCCTTGCCGTCGGCGAGGTCGCGACCGCGACCGTCGCCGGCAATCGCGAACTGGTCGGCCAGGCGCTGTCCAACGTGGTCGACAACGCCATCAAATACTCCGCCGGCTCCGAGGACGCGCCTTCGGTCCTCGTCTCGCTCACCCGCCGCGGCGGCGATCTGGTGCTCGAAGTCGCGGACAACGGCCCCGGCATCCCTCCCGAGGACATGGAGCGCGTGACCGAGCGTTTCGTGCGGCTGGAACAGAGCCGCTCGCGCCCCGGCTCGGGCCTCGGCTTGAGCCTCGCCCGCGCCGTGATGGAATTTCACGGCGGCAGGCTTGAATTGTCGGCCAAAAACCCCGGACTATCGGTCAGGATGATCTTTCCGGGGGATTCGAAACGGCATGGCGAAAACTGAGACGGGCGAAAGCTGGTTCGACAGGCCGGTCGCGGCGCTGGTGCCGCTCGACGCCGGCGATGCCGCCTCGATCCTTCACGATCTGGAAGAAAGTGCACGCGAGCATGAGTTGCCGCGCCTTGCCGCCCTTGCCGCCGGCGGCTCGCCGCTTTACGCCTTTCTCGGCGCAGCGTTCGACCTCTCGCCCTTCCTGCGCGATGCCGCGCGGCGGCGGCCGCAGATGCTGGACGCCCTGTTCGACCAGCCCGCCGATACGCGCATCGAGGCCCTGAACGCCGAAATCGCCCTTGCCGGCGACCGGGACGGCCAGACCGAGGCCGGGCTGATGCAGGCGCTGCGCGAGTTGAAGGGCGAGGCGCATTTTCTGATCGCGCTTGCCAACCTCGCCGGCGCGGCCGACGCACAGGCGACCGTGCGCCGGTTGAGCGCACTCGCGGAGGCTTGCGTCTCGGCGGCGGTGCGCTTCCTGCTGCGCGAGGCCCACCGCGGGGCCAAGATCGCGCTGCTCGACCCGGCCGATCCCGGCAAGGGCTCGGGCCTGATCGTGCTCGGCATGGGCAAGCTCGGCGCGCACGAGCTGAACTTTTCGTCCGACATCGACCTGATCGTCTTCTTCGATCCCACCGCCCTCGCGATCACCGAGCCTTATGAGGCGACGGAGCTGTTCGCGCGGCTGACCAAGCGGCTGGTGCGCATCCTGCAGGAGCGCACCGCCCACGGCTATGTCTTCCGCACCGACCTGCGGCTGCGGCCCGATCCCGGTTCGACGCCGCTCGCGATTCCCGTCGGCGCGGCGCTCGTCTATTACGAAAGCCGCGGCCAGAACTGGGAGCGCGCGGCGATGATCAAGGCGCGGCCGGTGGCCGGCGACATCGCCGCCGGCGAGGCGTTTCTCAAGGAGCTGACGCCTTACGTCTGGCGCAAATACATGGACTTCGCGGCCATCGCTGACGTCCATTCGATCAAGCGCCAGATCCACGCCCATAAGGGCCATGGCGAGGTCGCGGTCATGGGCCACAACGTCAAGCTCGGCCGCGGCGGCATCCGCGAGATCGAGTTCTTCGTCCAGACCCAGCAGCTGATCGCCGGCGGCCGCTTTCCCGAATTGCGCGGCCGCGAGACCGTGGCGATGCTCGACGCGCTGGCCGCGGGCGGCTGGATCACGCCGCAGGCGGCGGAGGCGCTTGCCCATCAATACTGGTTCCTGCGCGATGTCGAGCACGCGATCCAGATGGTCGCCGACGAGCAGACCCACACGCTGCCCGAGGACGCCGCCGGGCTGGAGCGCATCGCCCATATGCTCGGCTTCGCCGACGCCGACGCCTTCTCGGCCGCCTTCCGCGCCTCGCTTCACATGGTCGAGGGGCATTATGCGGCCCTGTTCGAGGCCGCGCCGCAGCTGTCGCGCGGCGTCGGCAACCTCGTCTTCACCGGCGATGTCGACGACCCGTCGACGCTCCAAACCCTGTCGGATCTGGGCTTCGAGCGTCCCAGCGACATCTGCCGCGTCATCCGCACTTGGCATTTCGGCCGCTATCGCGCCACGCAGTCGGCCGAGGCGCGCGAGCGGCTGACCGAGCTGACGCCGGCGCTGCTGGAAACCTTCGGCAGGACGCACCGCGCCGACGAGGCGCTGATCCGCTTCGACGAGTTCCTGTCCGGCCTGCCGGCCGGCATCCAGCTGTTCTCGCTGCTCCAGTCCAATCCGGCGCTCCTCGATCTTCTCGCCATGATCATGGGCGCGGCTCCCCGGCTCGCCGCCATCATCACGCGCCGCCCGCACGTCTTCGACGGGCTGCTCGACCCCGGCCTGATGAGCGAGCTGCCGAACAAGGCCTATCTGAAGACCCGCCTCGACACCTTCCTGCAAGGCGTCGAACTGCACGAGGAAAAGCTCGACCGGCTGCGCATCTTCGCCGCCGAGCAGAAATTCCTCATCGGCGTCAGGCTCCTGACCGGCGCCATCGACGCCGTGCGCGCCGGCAAGGCCTTCTCCGATCTGGCCGACCTCGCCATCGGCGCGGCGCTCGAGGCGGTCAAGGCCGAGTTCGCCCGCCGCCATGGCCATGTCGCCGGCGGCGCGGTCTCCATCCTCGGCATGGGCAAGCTCGGCAGCCGCGAGCTGACCGCCGGCTCCGACGTCGACCTGATCCTGCTCTACGACCACGCGGAAGGGGCCGACGAATCCGACGGCGAGAAGCCGCTCGCGCCGTCGCACTATTATGCGCGGCTGACCCAGCGGCTGATCGCCGCCGTCTCGGCGCCCACCGCCGAGGGCGTGCTCTACGAACTCGACCTGCGCCTGCGCCCCTCCGGCAACAAGGGGCCGGTCGCCACCCACATCGACGCCTTCCGCAAGTACCAGCGCGAGGATGCGTGGACGTGGGAGCACATGGCGCTGACGCGCGCCCGTTCCATCGCCGGCGACAAGGCGTTCTGCGACCGCGTCGAGGCCGAGGTCGCCGACATTCTGGCCCGGCCGCGCGACAGGACGAAGGTGCTGGCCGACGCCGCCGAGATGCGCGCCGTGTTGGCGAAGGAGAAGCCGCCGCGCGACATCTGGGACCTGAAGCTGATCCCCGGCGGCCA